>Ga0134103_1001581_pt1 | contig 20587 bp, 20 predicted proteins | sample 14_taG_2_FD_94445 | JGI IMG/M metagenome (GOLD analysis project Ga0134103, IMG submission 94445) | Switchgrass degrading microbial communities from high solid loading bioreactors in New Hampshire, USA - 14_58_20_212_A1 metaG | ecosystem: Engineered > Bioreactor > Semi-continuous > Anaerobic >...
AATAAAAGGCGAAAATGAAGCCAAAGCGCAGATTGCTGAGTCTAATGCAACGCTTCGCGAAATGGAAGCCGAAGCATCAAGAAGAGCCACCGCCGCCGAAAAAATTGCGGTTGCCAGAGCATTGCAGGAAGCATATTTTGCTGAAAAGGAAGCAGAAGTCGCACGTGCCGCACGTGAAAAAGCAACATTGGAAGCCGATGAACTGGTTAAGGCTGAAATCCAGAAGAGGAAGATGGAACTTGAAGCTGAAGCCCAGGCTGAGAAGACAAGAAGGATCGCAAAAGGTGAGGCAGATGCTATTTACATGAAGATGGCCGCTGAAGCCCGCGGTATCCAGGAAATGCTGATGAAACAGGCAGAAGGTTACGCTGAACTGGTAAAGGCAACTGGTGGAGACCCGCTGAGTGCAACACGCATGATGTTGGCAGACAAGATGGAAGAGCTTATGAGGATTCAGGTTGAAGCAATCAAGGGTATCAAGATTGATAAAGTTACCGTATGGGACAGCATGGGCGGCAAAGACGGTTCTCCGGCAACTGCGAACTTCCTTTCGGGAATGCTTAAATCCATACCTCCGATGAATGAGATGTTCAAAATGGCAGGAATGGACCTGCCCGAATACCTCGGCAAGGAAAGCAAGGAAATAGAAACTCCCATAGTCGCTGAGACTGCAACAACACAAACCGATTCAGCAATTGGAGAAGTAGCTGCAGCTGGATAAAACCTAAAAGAAGGGCGGATTCATTCCGCCCTCTTTGTTTCTCATTGAGATAAGATAGAAATCTCATAGCAATTTTCTTAAATATGAAATGACAATGTCATTGGAAATGAGCTATGCTATAATGTGTATATACTAAGGTAAACGGATTTAGGAGGCATGGTTAAACTGAAAAAGTACATAACCGGTCTTGTATTGGTATTATGCTTTGTCTTGGTATGTGCTGCTGCGGTATCCGGGCAGACCGAAACCGATTCCGATTCCCGGCAAAGCCTTGAGGAGATTTCCAAAGAGGAGAAGGCTGTTCTGGAGGAGTTGTTTTTCCTTTCCCAGGAGATTGACGAAATGAACAGAAGAGTAGAGGAGTTGGCGAAAGAATCGGAGTCAATCTCACGGGAAATATCATTAATGGAGTCCGACATTTCAAAACGTCAGGAACACTATAATGCGCAACTTGGCATACTGGAAAAAGTGATGGTATCTTATCAGAAAAACGGTATGACCACATATCTTGAGACTTTGTTATCGTCAGAAAATCTTACAGACTTCATAAAAAGACTGAACATCATACAGGAGCTTTCCCGAAATACAGGGGAAATGTTTAATTCTATCAAAGAAGAAAAAAACAAATTAATTTCCCAACGCGAAACGCTTATTTCCAATAAAATACTTTTGGAGAGCAAAAAAGCAGAACTTGAGAATGCGATTGCGCAGAAGCTAAAGCTAAAACAGGAACAGGAGGATTATCTCAATTCCCTTACCGAAAAAAAAGAATATTACCGATCCCAGTTAAACAAGCTAGATCAGGCCTGGAGTGAAGTAAAAGCATTGTTCTCCAATATTTCGGCTGAATTCTCCAGAGCATTCGGCGAATCTAACCTTTCTGTTGAAGACTTTAATCTGCAAATTGAGTTTCTTACTGTAAAAGGATTTATTACTGAAGCCAGATTCAATGATGTCATTGCAAATGACAAGAAACTTCCTCTGATGATTTTTCATATAAGTCCCGGAATGATACAACTGGAAGTGCCTGAAAAACATTTGATGCTTACCGGCAATATCGTTGTTGAAAACGGAAGCAAATTAAGAATTGAAATAACAGACGGGACTTTTTACGACATGAAACTGGAAAAGGCATCCATAGACGAGCTGTTCAGGGACGGTTATTTCAATATAGATTTAAGCGGACTGATTGGTAATATTACCATTAAATCCGTAGAATTGAAGGACGGATATATCGAGTTTAAGCTTAATCCTTTCTTCTAATTACAAGTGGAGGAAATCGGCATGATTGAAGTAAAAGAAGTATCCTTAAGGTATAGAGACGGAACACTGGCGCTGAATAATATCAATCTGACAGTTGGTGATAACGAGCTTGTTTATATTACCGGGCCCAGTGGTTCAGGGAAAACCAGCCTGCTGAAACTTATTATGGGGATGGAATATCCAACTTCGGGCACAGTGAAAGTAATGGGGCATGAAATGAAAGAAGAAAAATCTGAGGAGTTAAGAAACTTACGAAAAAAAATCGGGCCGGTTTTTCAGGAACTGAAGCTTGTGCATGGAAGAAGCGCAATGGAGAATGTAATGATGGGAATTAGATTTCTTGATTTCTCCAGGCAGGAAATAAGGAGAAATTCAGCTGATGCGCTTGAAAAGGTGGGATTGTCCCATAAAGCTGATTCTATGGTGGAGAATCTTTCCTGGGGCGAAGCCCAGAGAGTGTCCATTGCAAGAGCAATCGCCAGGAAACCAAGACTGATATTGGCCGATGAGCCTACCGGGAATCTGGATCATGATAATGCCGTAAACATCCTGAATATTCTGGCGTCATTCAGGCAGAAAGATACGTCGGTAATTATTGCAACCCATGCCACTCATTTAATTGAAGACCAAAAAAATATAACCATCGTACGGATGAACCAGGGAAATATTTCCGTTGAAAAGCGGGGTGGCGAGGAATGAAAAACTTTATTGCAAATTTGGGGTATTTTTTTAAAGAAGCCAGACGAATTATATTTTCCAATAAACTCTCTAATTTTTTCACATTTTCAGGAACAGTTCTGATTCTCCTGATATTTGCATCGGTAGTAGCAGGCTGGAGTGTTTCCTCACGCCTGGTGGGGATGCTGGAAGAAGAGGCCGAAATCAGCGCTTTTTTCGATGAAAATTTAGATGAAAAAGAAGTTTTTGCACTGGCCGAAGACTTAAGTAAACTGGATGGAGTCAGGAATGCCCGGGTTGTTGACGAATCTGAAGCTTACAAAAGAATGCAGGAAATCCTTGCAGATGATGCGGGTATATTGGAGCTTTTTGAACACAATCCTTTTAAAGCGTACATAGAGATAAGGATCGATCCGGGCCGGACAGAATCGATAATCGAAACTGTCAAAGGTTTCAAAGAAATAGAATATGTAAGAGACAACAAAAGTGTATTAAAGAGCATCAACGATATTATAAGGGGCATAAAGACTTTTGGAACCCTGATTATATTTGCCGTCGGCATAACGACCATTATAATCATTTCACATATGATCCGACAAGGAATCTATAATAACAGAGATCAAATCAGAACGCTGCGTTTTTTAGGTGCGCCCCGAACGTTTATCGGCTTTCCCTTTATATGCGTAGGTCTGTTTATGACCGTCGCAGCAGGGATATTGACATCGCTCGTCATGTTGATCTTGATTCATAAAGTATATCAGATCATGGGAGGTTCGATACCCTTCATTCCTCTTCCTCCTGTGGCTGATTTGTCGTTGGGAGTTATTATCGTGATTATGGGAGTCAGTATCGTACTGGGACTCACCGGAAGTTTGTTTGGCCTTTCTTCTATAAAAGATCATCAATAGTTTTTAGATATTTTATTGACATAATTATGTTTAGATGTGTAAAATAAAATAGTACGATAACGAGGTAAAGTGATAAAGCAATGAAGTGAGGCCTTAACAATGAAAAGATGGAATATTTACACTCCGGAAGGCGTTCAGGATATACTATTTGAATCATGCAGGCAGAAAAGACTGCTGGAAAACAGAATCAGAGAAACTTTCAGGCTCAACGGGTACAAGGAGATAGAGACTCCGACCATAGAGTATTACGATACATTTGGGGGAGAAAGAGGCTTAATTAAACAGGAAAGCATGTATAAATTCTGTGACGCCAAAGGCCGCCTGTTGGTGTTAAGACCTGACCTTACAGTACCTGTCGCCCGGGTGGCGGCAACAAAGCTTAAGGATGAGCCCATTCCCATAAAATGTTTTTACATAGGAAACGCCTTCAGCTTTGATGAGCTTGGAGGAGGAAGGCAAAATGAATTTACTCAGGCAGGCTGCGAGCTTTTGGGCATTAATTCCGCCGAAGCCGATGCCGAAGTGGTGGCAATGGCGATTGAAGCCGTTAAGGCGGCAGGGATCGAACAATTCCAGATAGATATTGGCCAGGTGGGTTTTTTTAAAGGGCTTATGGAAGAATCCGGGCTTACAGAAGACGAAATAGAAGAAGTCCGGGCGCTTATTGATCAGAAAAACCTTGTGGGTGTTGAACAGGTTATGAACAGGCACAAGGTAAAAGAACCGTTGAAGAGACTAATCCTGGATCTTCCCAGGCTTTTCGGCTCAAGGGATATTTTACAGAAGATAAACCCGGAGGACATCGGGAAAGAAGCCACCAGAGCAATAGAAAATATTAAGGAAGTCCTTGAAATACTTGATGACAGAGATCTCGGACAATATGTTTCATTGGATTTGGGTATGGTACAAAGTCTGAACTACTATACCGGAATCGTTTTCAGAGGCTATACATATGGAGTGGGCTTCCCGATCCTCAGCGGAGGCCGCTATGACAAGCTTTTGTCGAAATTCGGAAGAGATTGTGAGGCGACAGGGTTTTCCCTTGGGATCAATATGGTAATGATGGCTTTGGAAAGGCAGAAGAAGCTGAACAGGCAAGAACCGGAGGGAGTTTTTATAACATACGAAAAAAATGCAAGAAAGGCAGCCAGTGATTATTGCAGACAATTGATCAGGAATAATTGCATAGCCGAGTTGGATCTTATGCAAATGGGAATCGAAAAAAGCAAAAATTACGCTAAATTGCGGGGATTTAAGGAATTCGTATGTATAAAAAATGACGGCTCAAGAGAGGAGATAATGCTATGAGATATATTACTTTCGCTTTATCGAAGGGGCGACTGACAGATCTTAGCATAAAACTTCTTGAGGGAGCCGGAATTGATTGCACCGAGTTGAAAGGGAATTCCAGGAAACTGATCCTTTCAGATGATAAGAATAAGATTCGTTTTTTCCTGGCAAAGCCTGCCGATGTCCCCGTATATGTCGAGTATGGCGCGGCCGATATTGGTATAGTAGGAAAAGACACGTTGCTTGAAGAGGGCAGGGATCTATACGAGGTCCTGGATCTGGGGTTCGCCAAATGCAGAATGTGTGTCGCAGGTCCAAAAGAGCTGGAAGGAAAGATGGACTCTGTTTCAATTACCCGGGTTGCCACAAAATATCCCGAGGTGGCGAGATCGTATTTTCAACACAAAAGACGTGAGTCTGTAGAGATAATAAAGCTGAGCGGCTCGGTTGAACTTGCGCCGCTGGTGGGGCTTTCGGAGGTTATTGTGGATCTGGTTGAAACAGGCCGCACATTGAAGGAAAACGGGCTTGTGGTCCTGGATACGATTTATGAAATCAGTGCAAGGATGGTTGTAAACCGTGTCAGCATGAAGATGGAAAACCAGCGCATTACAAAAATCATTGAGGATATAAGAAAACAACTCTAAACAACTCTAATATATTTTTAAGAGGGTACTGTTATGAAAATTCTTGAATATAAAAAGGACAGTTTAAAACCATTACTTGATGTCCTAAACAAACGGAGTCCCGAAGGACAGTCCGAAGTGGAACGAGCCGTCTCTGAAATTATCAACAACGTTAAAGAACGCAAAGATGAGGCTCTTATTGAATACAGCAGAAAATTTGACGGTGTAGTTCTTACCCCGGAAACCATAGAAGTTCCTAAAAATGAACTGGACAGCGCTTTAGATTTAATTGGCGCAGATTTATTAAGAGTTATCGAAAAAGCGGCGGCGAATATACGGGCTTATCACGAGAAACAATTGGAAAAATCATGGTTTACTGCCAGCGATGACGGGATATTCCTGGGACAAAAGATTACGCCTCTTTCAAGAGTGGGAGTGTATGCACCTGCAGGAAGTGCTCCGCTGCCGTCAACGGTATTGATGGACGCAATACCGGCTAAGGTGGCGGGAGTGGAGGAGATTATTCTATGTTCGCCGCCAGGCAAAAACGGGAAGGTTAATCCGTTGATCCTGGCTTGCGCTAAGCTTGCCGACGTTGACAGGGTGTTTATGGCGGGAGGAGCGCAGGCCATCGCAGCCATGGCCTACGGAACCCAGACTATTCCCAAAGTGGATAAAATAGTGGGCCCGGGCAATATCTATGTAGCCACTGCTAAGAAAATGGTTTTCGGCATCTGCGGTATTGATATGATAGCCGGACCGAGCGAGATATTGATTATTGCCGATGAGACCGCGAATCCTGCTTATGTCGCGGCTGATCTGCTTTCACAGGCTGAACATGACAAGCTGGCATCGTCAATCCTGTTAACGACATCGAGGAAACTGGCCGAAAATGTTTCAAAGGAACTTGAAACCCAGATGTCACGCTTAACAAGGAAAGAAATAGCCATGGAATCAATTGAAAATTACGGAGCCGTCATTGTAACCGACACAATCAATGAGGCTGTGGATATAAGCAATACAATAGCTCCCGAGCACCTGGAAGTATGCACGAAAAATCCTTTTGAACTGTTGCCTTTTATTAAGAATGCCGGTGCCATATTCCTGGGTAATTTCTCTCCGGAACCTCTCGGAGATTACTTCGCGGGGCCTAACCACACCTTGCCCACATCGGGCACTGCCAGGTTTTTCTCTCCCCTGGGAGTGTATGATTTTGTAAAGCGTCAAAGTGTTATTTCATATAGTCGGGACGCATTTAATGCTGTAGCTTCCGATGTGGCCGCCTTCGCACATGCCGAAGGGTTGACGGCCCATGCTGAGGCAATATTGATAAGACAAAAAGACGATTATTCTGACTGACCGTCCCACTGTTGTCCCCCTTATCTGGTTTCACGAAACGGAGGTCTAAAATGAGTCGTTTTTTAAGTAGCAATACAAGGGAGCTTATCCCCTATGTGCCGGGAGAACAGCCAAAAGATAAAGTATTTGTAAAACTCAATACAAACGAAAATCCGTATCCTCCTTCACCTTTGGTTATGAAAAGGATCAGGGATTTTGACCTGAGGGACTTGCGGCTTTATCCCAACAATGAGGGAGCCATAGTAAAACAGGCAGTTTCGAAGTATTATGGCATATCGGCTGACGAGGTTTTTGTGGGGAACGGTTCTGATGAAGTGCTGGCGTTTATTTTTAAAGCCTTTTTTGATGAAACCGAAAAGATTGGATTTCCCGATATAACTTACAGCTTTTATCCCGTATATTGCGCCCTTTTTAATATTCCGTTTATAAAGGTGCCCGTAAGGGATGATTTTTCCATTGATCTGTCACAATACCCTCAGGACCTGAAGGGGATTATTTTTGCCAATCCCAATGCGCCGACCGGCCTTTATATTACGCCGGATAAGATAGAAGAGCTGCTGAAGAGCCGGCCTGATACCCTTGTTATTGTAGACGAGGCATATATTGATTTCGGGGGCGAATCCTGCGTAGAACTGATTTCCAGACATGATAATCTTATTATAGTCCAAACCCTTTCTAAATCAAGATCACTGGCAGGAATGAGAGTCGGGTTCGCCATGGGGTGTAAAGAATTGATGGACGGATTGGCTAGAGTCAAGGATTCATTCAACTCATATCCTTTGGATAAAATAGCCCAAATTGCCGCTGAAGCCGCATTTCTTGACACAGAATACTTCAGTGAAACGAGACAGAAGATTATAAATACCCGTCAGTGGACGCAGGAAAAATTGTCGAGCCTGGGTATCCAGGTGACAGATTCGAAAGCAAATTTTCTTTTTGTTAGAATCCCGGGAATTTCCGGCTCTGAGGCTTTATCGAGATTGAGACAGGAAGGCATTCTGGTCAGACATTTTAACAGCCCGAGGATATGCGACTGGCTGCGCATAACAATTGGAACTCAGGAAGAGATGGAAAAACTTGTGGAAAAAATAAAGAAGATAATGGCAGGCTGATTTTGACAATGATATAATGAGCTGTGAAAAGTATAGAAACCGTATGCGTTAGGTAAGAAGACATGAAGATAATACCGTTTTAAACGATAGGATATGATTCAGGACCTGATATGTCCATGGAGGTATTATTGTGAGATGCGCTGAACTTAATAGAAAAACGAAAGAAACCGAGATTTCTCTTAAACTGAACCTGGACGGCAAAGGAGAAAACGCCGTTTCAACGGGTATTGGTTTTATGGATCACATGTTATGCCTTTTCTCAGGTCATGGACGTTTTGATCTTTTGCTTGAGTGCAAGGGAGACTTGGAAGTAGACAGTCACCATACGGTGGAGGATATAGGAATAGTGCTGGGGAAAGCAATTTCTGATGCTCTGGGGAAAAGGGAGTCCATTAAAAGGTTCGGAACAAGTATCGTTCCTATGGACGAATCCCTGGCTATGGTCAGTATTGACCTTTCCAACAGGCCGTTCCTGTATTTTGAAGTACCTTTCTCAACTGATAAGGTTGGGGAGATGGAAACCGAAATGTTCGAGGAATTTTTCAGGGCATTGGCGGTTAATGGTGGCATGACGCTGCATGTCAAGCTGATCCATGGGAAAAACAACCACCATATGATAGAGGCTGTATTCAAAGCCTTTGCCAGAGCATTGAAAGAAGCGGTTACCATTGATTCTGCGATTTTGGGGATACCTTCTACCAAAGGATTATTGTAGGATGACAATAAAAATTTATGGAGGATACATTTATGCTCATCAAGGATACCAATTTTATTGACTTACCAGTTTTCATCAAAGGAAAAGTCAGAGACGTATACAAAGTAGGAGAAGACAAGCTGTTAATGATTGCAACCGACCGCATTTCCGCTTTTGATGTGGTATTTGAAGATCTGATACCTGATAAGGGCCGCGTACTCAACGGTATTTCTGAGTTTTGGTTTGATTTCTGCAAGGATATAATCGGGAATCATTTGATCACTACCGATGTTTCCGAATATCCTATGGGATTGTCAAAGTTCAAAGAGGAATTGCAGGGCCGTTCCATGCTGGTAAAAAAGGTGGAGATGATCGAAGTAGAATGCATAGTCAGAGGATACCTGGAAGGGTCAGGTCTGAAAGACTACAAAGCTACGGGAACAATCAGCGGCATTAAACTGCCGGAGGGCTTAAAACAGGCCGATAAGCTGCCCGAGCCGATATTCACACCTTCCACCAAAGCTAAGGAAGGTCATGACATCAATGTAAGCTTTGAATATGTAAAAGAACAAATAGGCGAAGAACTGGCCTCAGCTATTAAAGAAAAATCCATAAACCTTTATAAAAAAGCGGAAGAATACGCTCTAAGCAAAGGAATAATCCTGGCTGACACGAAGTTTGAGTTTGGCATACTGGACGGTCAGCTGGTCATAGCCGATGAGATGTTTACACCCGACTCGTCAAGGTTCTGGGAATTGTCAGATTATGAGCCTGGAAGGCCCCAAAAGAGTTTTGATAAGCAATACCTTCGTGAATATCTGGAATCCCTGGACTGGGACAAGACTCCGCCAGCTCCGAGGCTTCCAAGAGAGGTCATTGAAAAAACCAGGGCAAAATACATTGAAGCATACGAGAGATTAACAGGAAAGAAGTTTATCTCATGATTGCGATAATTGATTATGATGCAGGGAATCTAAAAAATGTGGAAAACGCCTTTAAAAAACTTGGCGCAGAGACTGTGATAACCTGCGATGAACAGACTATCCTTCAAAGCGAGGCGGTTGTTTTACCAGGAGTAGGTGCATTCGGCGAATGTATGGAGAGCCTCGTGAAAAAGGGTATGGACAAGGTTATAAAAACCTGTATTGATACGGGCAAACCTTTTTTGGGTATATGTCTTGGTTATCAGTTGCTGTTTGAATACAGTGAAGAGGATCCTAAGGGACTTGCCAAAGGCCTGGGTATTTTTAAAGGGAAAGTGAAAAGATTTCCTGAAGAAACAGGCTTAAAAATCCCGCATATGGGATGGAATAATCTTTGTTTTACAAAGCATTGCCCGTTGTTTGACGATCTACCCAGACAGCTGTTTGCCGAACCTAAGTCTGATTCTTGCTTTGACATCAGCGGCCAAAGCGAAGGATCATATGTGTACTTCGTTCATTCATATTATGTGGAAGCGGAGGACAGAAGCGTCGTAGCTGCGATATCCCGATACGGAATTCCATTTGACGCCGCCGTATCGAAAGACAATGTCTATGGCACACAGTTTCATCCCGAAAAGAGCGGAATGGTAGGGATGGCGATATTAAATAATTTTTTGAAGGTGGTGCGGAGTATATGACGATTTATCCGGCTATTGATATACGAGGCGGCAAATGCGTACGTTTAAAACAGGGGAGATATGATGATATAACTATTTTTTCGGATGACCCGGCAAAAATGGCTATGCAATTTCAGAATGCAGGAGCCAAATATCTTCATGTAGTAGATTTGGACGCCGCCAGAGGAGACGGTGATAACCGTGGAATAATTAAAACTATTGCCAAAGAACTTAACATTCCTGTTCAGGTCGGCGGCGGAATAAGAACCATGGCTGATATTGAGGAAGTATTAGGATTTGGTGTGTCCAGGGTTATAATAGGCACATCGGCTGTAAAAGATCCTGAAATGATTAAAGAAGCCGTAAAAGAATTTGGAAACAGTATTGCCGTAGGTATAGATGCGAAAGACAGCTATGTGGCTATTGAAGGATGGGAAAAAACAAGCAAGATTAAGGCTGTGGAACATGCAATAAATATGGAGGCATTGGGAGTACAAACAATAATCTATACTGACATAGCCACCGACGGCATGTTGGCAGGACCCAATATACTGGCAATGTCGGAAATGGTCAATAAGGTGAAGATGGACGTGATTGCCTCAGGCGGAGTTTCTTCTTTAAAAGACATAAGACATTTAAAAGAAGTCGGCGTAGCGGGAGTTATAGTAGGCAAGGCTATTTATACTGGCGATGTGGACTTGCGAAAAGCATTGGAGATTGAATGAAATCGTATAAAATATATTTCCGGCGATATTACCCGAAAAGAGGAGAGAATTATGCTTACAAAACGAATAATTCCCTGCCTGGATGTCCACAGAGGCAGAGTGGTCAAAGGAGTGCAATTTGTAAATCTCGTTGACGCAGGGGATCCTGTGGAATGCGCAAGGGCATACGATAAGGCCGGAGCGGACGAGATTACTTTTCTTGATATCACCGCCTCATCAGAATCAAGGGATATTATGATAGACGTGGTGGCAAGGGTGGCTCAGGAAGTTTTTATCCCTTTTACGGTAGGAGGAGGAGTAAGGACAGTCGAAGATTTTCGGAAGATATTGCTGGCCGGAGCCGATAAAATCGGCGTTAATTCAGCGGCATTGAAAAGGCCGGAACTTATAAGCGAGGCTGCGTTGCGGTTCGGTTCACAGTGTGTTGTCGTGGCGATTGATGCAAAGAAACGCTCAGACGGGTCAGGCTGGGATGTTTATTTGAACGGAGGTCGGGTGAATACAGGAAGAGACGCGGTGGAATGGGCATATGAGGCTGAAAGGCTGGGAGCCGGAGAAATCCTGTTAACCAGCATGGACCGGGACGGAACTCAGTCTGGATATGATATAGAGCTAACAAGAGCGGTATCAGAAGCAGTTAAGATTCCTGTTATTGCTTCGGGAGGAGCAGGAAAATTCGAGCACTTCAGGGATGCCATTACAGAGGGCAAGGCAGATGCTGTTCTGGCAGCCTCGCTGTTTCATTTCGGACAGATGAAGATACCGGATTTAAAAAAATATTTGAAAGATAACGGAATACCGGTAAGATTGTAATTGAAGAAGGTATTATATATACCCCTGAGACCTTTGAAAGATATTAACTCCAGGGCAAAGGAGAATGTTTATTTTCTTATACAAATTGACAAAAAAATAACAATTATGATAGTATATATAAAAAAGAAAAATAATAATAAGTAAAAGAGTCTTTAAAGGGGAAGTAATAATGGGTGAAGACAAGAAGATTTCTATGGCTGTCATAAGGAGGTTACCGCGCTATTTTCGTTATCTTTCTGACCTTATGCAGCTGGATATAAAGCGCATTTCATCGAAGGAATTAAGCGAAAGGATGCATATCACCGCATCACAAATACGTCAGGATTTGAATTGTTTCGGGGGGTTCGGCCAGCAAGGATATGGTTACAACGTTGAGTATTTATATAATGAAATAAGCAAAATTCTTGGAACCGATAAAAGATTCACTTGTATAATCCTCGGAGCAGGGAATATGGGAAATGCCCTGGCAAACTATGAAAATTTCAGAAAAAGAGGATTTGATATAATAGGTATTTTTGATGTGGATGAAAAAAAGATAGGAACTAAAATCAACGGTATCGAAGTATACAGTAATGAAAAACTTCCTGAATTCATTGCTAATAATAAAGTCGATATAGCTATTTTGACAGTGCCTAATAAAAAAGTGATTGATGTCGCAAAACAAATTACATCTTTAGGGATAAAGGCCATATGGAACTTTTCTCCGACAGATTTAAGACTTGGTGATGATGTTGTTGTAGAAAATGTTCACTTAAGCGACAGTCTGATGGTTTTGGGATATCGGCTGAGGGAGAAAGGTTATTAATTAAATATGACGGTTTTAGATAATTATAAAAACATACGGCACGAATGAACGAAAAAGAAATTCATTGTTGAATTTCTTTTTTTATACATTTGTATCCTTTTAAAGCGCAACAATTTATGGATTTATATCTGAAACTCTATTATACTAGATAATAAAAAAAGGAAGCGAGTGATTCTTTGTTCAGGGTAGCGATAGGGCAGGACAGCCACGGATTTACCGAGCCCAATGAAAATAAGAAACTTGTTTTAGGTGGAGTTGTAATTGACGGGTATCCCGGGTTAAAAGGGAACAGTGATGCCGATGTGGTGCTTCATGCACTTACCAACGCTATTTCCGGTATTTCTTGCGTAAATATCCTGGGCAAAAGAACCGATGATCTTTGCCTGAATCAAGGAATCACCGACAGTGCGGTATATCTGAAGGAAGCGCTTGCAACTCTGGAAAACAAAAAAATCATCCATGTATCGATATCTATAGAAGCTCTGATACCAAAGTTGTCGCCATATATCGAATCTATGCGGGAAAGTATATCGGGTATGCTTGGCATAGATATAAACAGCGTGGGGATAACGGCAACATCCGGAGAGGGCCTTACTGAATTCGGAAAAGGCAACGGAATATTTTGTACTGCAATAATAACCGTAAAAGATGCGGATGGCGGTGAATAAAGCAATAAATATGATTTCGTTGCCATGAGCCCAACTTATGGTATAATTCTTTTAATAGGAGTTATAATTAACCATTAATCTGATATTATAAAATCTATTTTTTATTCTTTAATAAATTTTGGAGGGACCACTGCAGTGAGTAAAAAAACATTCTATATTACAACACCAATATATTATCCCAGCGGAAAGCTTCACATAGGGCATTCATATACAACCGTTGCGGCAGATGCGATGGCCAGATACAAGAGGTTACAGGGCTATGATGTCATGTTCCTTACTGGCACTGACGAACATGGGCAGAAAATACAGAGAGTAGCCGCAGAAAACAACATGACCCCAAAAGAATATGTTGATAATATAGTCGCTGGTATAAAAAAACTGTGGAGCCTCATGAAAATTACCAACGATAAATTTATACGCACAACTGATGATTACCACGTAAAGACCGTTCAAAAGATATTTAAGACTCTTTACGATAAAGGTGATATATATAAGAGCGAATATGAAGGATGGTATTGTACTCCCTGCGAATCTTTCTGGACAGAAACCCAGCTTGTGGACGGCAAATGTCCCGATTGCGGCAGACCGGTAGAAAAAACAAGAGAAGAAAGCTATTTCTTCAGGCTCTCAAAGTATCAGGACAGACTTATCAAACTTTTGGAAGAGAATCCGGACTTTATCCAGCCCACTTCACGCCGGAATGAGATGCTGAATAACTTCTTAAGACCCGGCCTTGAGGATCTTTGCGTTTCAAGGACATCTTTTAACTGGGGTATTCCGGTGACATTTGATGAAAAACATGTGGTATATGTATGGATTGACGCTCTGTCAAATTATATCACGGCGCTTGGATATATGACGGAAAACGATGAAGACTTTAAGAAATTCTGGCCTGCCGATGTTCATCTCGTTGGTAAGGAAATTGTAAGATTCCATACAATAATTTGGCCTGCAATGCTAATGGCATTGGATCTGCCGCTGCCAAAGCAGGTTTTCGGCCACGGTTGGCTTGTGTTGGAAGGCGGGAAAATGTCAAAATCCAAAGGTAATGTGGTGGATCCTGTCGTTCTGATTGAAAAATACGGTCTTGATGCCATCAGATATTTCCTGTTGAGAGAAGTTCCTTTCGGAGCTGACGGAGTATTTTCAAACGAAGCTCTGATTAACCGTATCAATTCTGATTTGGCAAATGACTTAGGCAATCTGATAAGCCGGACAACGGCTATGATAAAGAAATATTTTGACGGTGTTATACCTGAAGAAAGAGAAAAAGGCGAATTTGATGAGGAATTAAGGAGTTTTGTCGTCAGCACAAAAGCCAGAACTGAGGAATACCTGGATAAACTGCAGTTTAGCTCAGCTCTTGCAGAGATTTGGAAGACGATTTCGCGGGTCAATAAGTACATTGACGAAACAATGCCGTGGACACTGGCAAAGAAAGAGGAAAACAAACCCAGACTTGCCGAGGTTATGTATAATCTTGCGGAAAGTATCCGCATAATATCGATATTGATTCAGCCGTTTATGCCGGACACTCCGGAGATTATCTGGCGTCAGCTTGCTATTCCCGAAAATCAAAGAACATGGGACAGTGCAGGAATATGGGGAGTTTACAGACAGGCCGGTACTGTAACCCCAGGGGAGATCATATTCCCGCGTATTGATCTTGAGAAGGAAATGGAAGCATTGTCAGCTTTGACTTCCAAAGATAACAAGCAGGAGACACTTGCTACCCAACAGAAACTGCCGGACGAAAAGCCGGAAGGAGTTGCCCTGATAGGGATAGATGATTTTGCGAAAGTTGATCTGAGGGTGGTAAAGGTAATTTCATGCGAAAAGGTCGAAAAAAGCGATAAGCTGTTGAAATTGATCGTTGAGTGCGGAGAGGAAAAAAGACAGGTAGTGTCAGGTATTGCCAAGTATTATACACCTGAAGAAATGGTGGGCAAGACATTGATTCTTGTGGCGAATTTGAAGCCTGCAAAACTTCGGGGTATAGAAAGTCAGGGAATGATCCTTGCTGCTTCCGATAATGATAAACTTGTCTTGGTCACTGTGGATAAAGATATATCTACAGGCAGTAAAGTTAGCTAAAGGACGGAGAGTTCGCATTGATTGACTCACATGCACATTATGATGACGAAAGATTTGATGGAGATCGTGATCAGGTTCTGCAGGACTGTATTGCACATGGCGTAACGCATATAGTTAATGCAGGCAGTAATATTGAGAGTTCAAAAAAGTCAATTGAACTGGCTGAAAGATATCCTTTTATATACGCTGCAGTAGGCGTACACCCCCACGATGCCAAAGAATGCGATATAAATACTATTGATACTCTCAGATTTCTTTCAAAAGCAGATAAAGTGGTGGCAATTGGTGAAATCGGCCTGGACTACCACTATGATTTTTCACCCAGAGATACGCAAAAAGAGTGGTTTGCCAGACAGATCGCTCTTGCGCGTGAATTAAAGTTGCCGATAATCATACACGACAGAGAATCTCACAGCGATGTTTTAGATATTATAAAAAGTGAGAAAGCCTATGAAGTGGGAGGAGTATTTCATTGCTTCTCCGGCTCGAAAGAAATGGCTAAAGAGGTTTTAGATCTCGGTTTCAGAATCGGATTAGGGGGAGCCATAACATTTAAAAACGCCAGGAAACCGGTTGAGGTATTGCAATATGTACCTCTTGATATGTTGCTGGTTGAGACTGACTGCCCTTATATGGCTCCAGAACCTCACAGAGGGAAGAGAAACTGGTCAGGATATATTAAGTATGTTTTGGAGAAAATTTCCGAAGTAAAGGGAATTGATTATGCTTTAGCCGAAGAGGTTACGTCAAATAACGCGATTCATCTGTTCAAACTGCAGTCAGGTAACTAGATTCCGGGGGATTTTACTATGAAAAAGTTTGTAGTAGTTATGATATCTGCTATTATACTATTTGTGTTTCTTATGCTCAATTATCTGGTATGGGATAAAGAAAAACTGCAGAATCAGAGGGAAAGCGATAAAATCGAGCAGGATTGGTTAAGAGGGCAGAATCGCATTCTCACAACCACAGTCGATGAATTGGAAGCAGCCAAAAAAAAGCTGGAAGAAGAGATAGCCTCCCAAGAAAAAGAAATAAGCAGCTTGGAAGAGGAATTGCGTGATGCCAGACAGAAGGAGGTAAATTACCTTAAGGAAAATCAGAAACAAAAAGAAGCGCTGGATACATTTAAAAGCCTTATGAAAGAAGATGTTAAATTAATTACCCAAAAATGGTTTTCAAGTATAACCCAAAAAGCCTATCATGATTCGTTTGCATTTCTTGGTAAAGATTTTACCCTCTGGGGAAAGTCCTATGAAGAAAAAGAATACATAGATTTAATATCAAATATAATTTCAATATCACTGGCTGAGAAAAGAGATTCAGGCCAGGAAAGTGTTTTTACAATACTTTCCGGTGGAGAACCGAATATCATACAAGCCAGCCTTCTGGTCGATGCATATATTGAAGAAGACGCTCATGAAATCCTACCCCAACTTGTTAACGGGATCAACAATTTGGAGGTAGGTTTTGTTTACGATGCAGATAAAGAAAACTGGGTAATATTGTATGTAATAACCAAATGATAGTGGAAACCCTTGACAAAAAAAAAGAACGTATATAAAATGTAGAGGCCTCGCAAAGCCTGAAATAAAGGTTTTTTTGGGACCCGATTTACAAAAGAAACGGCTGTTTAAGCTGATTTTATGCCGATTAAAGATACTTACAGATAAAAGCAATGGTAATATTGCCGGGATAATATAAATAGAATAATTAGGAGAGGTAGTTTGAATGAACGGAATATATTCAACATTCTTCAAACGCGTACTCCCCCTTAAGCAATTGGCCGTGCTGTTTATCCTGTCGGCATTTGCCGTATTGACGGGTATAAAACTTTACAACAATATCAGCAAGGATGTTAAGATTATTGACAACGGCAAGCCAATCGTAGTGAAAACAATGAGCGCCAACGTTGAACAGGCGCTTGAAAAACTGGGAATATCGGTAAGACCGGTTGACTATATCAGCATGCCGCTTAACGCAAGTTTAGATAGCAATTCATTGAATGTTATCAATATTAAAAGGGCAGTACCGGTTAAGATCATAATCGATGGTGAGCTAAGGGAGATATGGTCCTACAGGGACACGGTGGAAGAAGTAATAAAGGATAACGGTATTACATTAACCCCGTTGGATCGTTTGGAAGGTTTAACACTTACAAGCCAGGTCTCGGCTGACATGGTTATTCGGATAGTCCGTGTGAGTGAAGAAATTATGGCTGAAAAAGAGAATATACCGTTTTCTGTAGTTGAAAAACCCAACAAAACAATGAATGAGGGTGAAACCAGGATCGTCGTCCGTGGCGAAAACGGAATAAGGGAGAAGTACTATAAGATTACTTATGAAGATGGGAAACCTGTGGACAGGGTATTTGTCAGTGAACAAGTCGTAAAAGCTCCTGTAGACCAGGTCGTTGAGTATGGAACAGTATTGAATTTCAGAAATTCACGAGGCGAGCTTGTCAGGTATTCAAAGGTTTTAACCATGAATGCAACCGCGTATACATCGTCATATGAAGATACCGGAAAAAATCCCGGTCACCCTACCTTCGGCATAACATATTCGGGATTGAAAGCAAGAGAGGGTGTTGTAGCGGTCGATCCGAAAGTTATTCCTCTGGGGACAAAGCTTTATATTGAGGTTCCCGGTCCTGCTCCGGATTATGGTTTTGCTATTGCCGGAGATATCGGAAGTGCTGTTAAAGGGAATAACATCGACTTATATTTTGATACCCGGGAAGAAGTAAGAAAGTGGGGCAATAAAAAAGTAAGAGTGTATATTCTGAATGAACAGAATGACACACGGTGGAAGAACAATACGGACGCATGCAAATGAAATCTGAATAGATTATTTTCAGGCGGTAAATACCGCCTGTTTTATTAGGGGTAGAACGAACCCATGCCACTTAAGTTTATGGTATGATGAAAAAGAGTTAATGACTATACCAATGTGAGGATATAACCATGATCAACACCAATGAGGTATTGAAGAAATACGGGCTTAAACTGACAAAAACTTTAGGTCAGAATTTTCTTACCGATATAAACATAATAAAAAAAATTGTAGATACAGGAGAGGTGAATCCCTCTGATTTTGTCCTGGAAATAGGTCCGGGAATAGGCGCCATGACAGCTGAAATTGCAAAACGCGCCGGAAAGGTTGTTGCGGTGGAAATTGACAGGAACCTTATCCCTGCGTTACAGGAAAACTTAGAGGATTTTTCGAATGTATCCATAGTCAACCAGGACATAATGAAAGCGGATATCAAAGAGCTTATCAACGGTTGGAACGGCCCTAAAAAAGTCATATCAAACCTGCCCTATTATATTACCACTCCGATAATCATGATGCTTTTGGAAACTGATATAGCATGGGATATACTGGTGTTCATGGTACAGAAAGAAGTTGCATTCAGACTGGCTGCCGCGCCCTCCACAAAAGACTACAGCGCAATATCGGTAGCAGTACGCTACTACTCAGATCCCAAACTGGCATTTACCGTTTCCAGAAACTGTTTTATCCCCAAGCCCGATGTTGACTCGGCAGTGGTAAAGCTCAAAAAACGGGATCTTGAATGTGTCCGCGATATTAACAAAGAATTGTTTTTCAGAATCGTAAAGGCATCCTTTAGCCACAGACGCAAGACACTTCTTAATTCTCTGGGATCACAAAGCTGGTTGGATGGAGGAAAGGAACGCCTCAGAAACGTTCTTGCCAAATTGGGCATAAAAGAAGCTGTCCGCGCAGAAGAACTTACCATTGAAGATTTTGCACGCCTTTGCAGGGAACTGGCGGAATAAATCTTAGGGGAATTAAAAGGGAAATGTTATATCAGCCTGATTAGGCGCGTATACTTTCATGAAAAGGTCTGATCGGGTGGTATTATGCAGGCGGGATTTGCGAGAAAATATGCCATAATGGAAGAACTTGACAGTGGATTCAGCGCAGGGAGCACTCCTGAAGCATTTGTCCGTTTAGATTGCTGGGAAGGCAGTATTCAAGCGTCTATTCACGTTAAAGGCCTGAAACAGGGTCCGTTCAAATATGTTCTTTATTTGATTTTTGTAAGGGACGATGCACTGATACCATTAAAGGCGGGCGATGTAAATATATCCTATGGCAGTGTGCAAAGCGGACTTGCAATAGAAGCCGATACATTAAAAAATAATCATATACAGCCCGATTCAATACGCTTTGCGGCACTGACCGCCGAAAGCCAGAACAAAAAATGGATTCCGCTTTTCGCAAGTTTTGAAAAAAATCAAAAATGGGACGAGAGTATCAGACAAATCCTTCTGATGAATACCACAAAAGAAGAAAAAACTGAAACAATTCCCGAACCGGGAATAGCCTTTACCGGAAAAACTTCCGATTCAACTGAAGCAAAACCGGTAATAAACGAAGAAACTAAACTTACGTCTTCCGAGCAGGAGCAAACACCGGATGAAGATACAGTGGCTGAAGCCATCAATAATTCTTCAAAATTATATCCTCCCTCTGATTATACCAGGAAATACGATGAACACGGGAAAATGTACCGGAAAGATCCATCGACGAGCATATGTGATATAAGTAAACTGGAGGATCTTCTCAGCAATAATTTTGAAGTACATTATCCCTTTAAACGCGCCAACAGAGGTTATTCTTGGTACCGGGTCTCGGACCTGGCAAAGCTCAGCAGTATTATGTATATGTCAGGAATAAATGTACCTTTGTTTGCCAATCCCAAAATTTTAGTCGGATTATTTAAGTATAAACACATTCTGGCCGGTATTTACCGTGGCGATGACGGATCTGGTTATTATGTCATAGGGGTTCCGGCCAAAGATGACAGAGATAATAAACCCTTTGACAATGCCTGCAGGTGGGTGCCGGTACAGGATAATTCGGTCCGTGATATGGGAGGATACTGGTTGGTTTATGTAAGTTTAAAATCCGGTGAAATCGTGGTATAAAAGGTTCCCCCTATATACCTTGAAATATCAGTGAAGGGTTGCTTTAGCCAAATCATATTATTTTATCTAAAATTTCAGATCTGTAGCGATAGGGTGATAACCCCTTTTCTTTTTACTTATCTATAGGTTCTTTCGCTGACACGAAATGAGTCAGCGGCAGACTGGGTACAAGTTTGTAATTTTTTGGTGAAAAAATTTACTTTATATATTGACAACTTAAGGAAATCCTAATATAATTCCTATTAATTCATATAAAACATATAAGATTTATATTGT
>Ga0134103_1001589_pt1 | contig 20524 bp, 18 predicted proteins | sample 14_taG_2_FD_94445 | JGI IMG/M metagenome (GOLD analysis project Ga0134103, IMG submission 94445) | Switchgrass degrading microbial communities from high solid loading bioreactors in New Hampshire, USA - 14_58_20_212_A1 metaG | ecosystem: Engineered > Bioreactor > Semi-continuous > Anaerobic >...
ACAAACCTCCTGAATTTTTTTTGTGCAAATTAAATATTACAGGTTAGTTTGTATGCTGGGAAGAGGGTTTTTCTCTCTTCCTGTTTTTTTTGTAATCTTTGCCAATGAAAATTATACTCTAAGACAAATTTATTTTCAATTATCTGTTTATGTATAGAAAATGCTAATTTTTATTCACTCTCAGCCGATAATCATAAAGAAGCTTATCCGATTCTATTCAATATACATTTGCTAAAGGTGATAAAGAGTATGAGTGATTTTGATTTTGCCAACGATTCAATGCTTGAACTGTACTTGTTTGAATCGACGACCCTTTTGGATCAATTGGATGACATACTGCTCCAATCGGAAAAGGAAAACGATCTTTCCCAGGAAAATGTAGCGGAGATCTTCCGGATCATGCACACGATCAAGGGCTCTTCCGCCATGATGGAATTTGAGACGATATCCCATGTGGCCCATAAGCTGGAAGACCTGTTTTTCGTGGTCCGGGAAAAAGGTGTTGATGAGAACTACTTTCAGGAACTGTTTGATCTTGTGCTCAAAGTATCGGATTACTTGAAGGATGAGGTTGAAAAGATCCGTCAGGGACAGAGTCCTTCCGCCGAAAATGGGGCCCTGATTGACGAGATCCTCGACCTGCTCGAAAGAATGAAGGCGGAAGGAGACAGCCCGAAGCCGGAAACAGAAAAAGCGGAAACAATAGAGCCGGAAACAGAAAAGCCGGATAACGCAGACAAACAGGAAAAAACAGGGCGGACAAAGAAACCGGCCAAAAAGGATAAGAAAGAAACGAAATCGGCCGCGGAACCAATGGAAGCGGTAGAAACCGCGGCAACTGCGGAAGCGGAGGAAACCGCGGAAGCGAAGGAAACAACAGAAGCCGAAAAATCGAATACTACGGATGAAGCTTTAGAGACAAAGGATGAAAACACTTATCACCTGCACGTTACTTTCGCAGCGGATTGCCAGATGGAAAACATCCGGGCGTTTATGCTCGCCAATAAGCTGGAATCCGTAGGAAAAGTGCTGAAAACCATACCGGAAGAGCTGGAAACAAACAAGGACGCTTCCAGCATCATTTCTCAGAACGGTTTTTATCTCAGCGTGACGACGGCCCTGCCTCCCGAAAAGATCATCGAGATGGCAAAGGGAACGTTGTCGGTATATACCGTTAAATTCATCGACGCCCTGCCCGATGCGGCCGCAAAAACAGTCGCCCCAGAAGCTTCCGCGGCAAAGGCTTCCGATTCTCCCGGAGCCCCTGCGGAGAAAACGGCCCCCGCTGCTGCCCCGGACAACGGCGATTCACTAAACGGAAAGCTAAAGCAGCAGAACCTGATCAGCGTGGACCTGAACAAGCTGGATAAACTGATGGACCTGGTGGGAGAAATCGTCATAACCGAATCCATGGTATCCGGCAGCGCGGACCTGGCCGGGCTTGAGCTGGACAATTTCACCCGCGCCGCAAGGCAGCTTAGGAAGCTCACCGATGAACTGCAGGATATCGTCATGTCCATCCGGATGGTCCCCATCGCTTCGACGTTCCAGAAAATGCGCAGGATCGTCAGGGATATGGGCAAAAAGCTGAGTAAAGAAGTGGAGCTCATCCTGGTGGGGGAGACTACGGAAGTCGATAAAACCATCATCGACGCCATTGGCGATCCGCTGATGCATCTGGTCAGAAACGCCATGGATCACGCCATCGAGGACAGGGAAACCAGGATACACGCCGGCAAGGATCCGGTCGGCCGGATCATCCTTTCCGCGCAGAATGTCGGCGGCGACATCATCATCTCCGTAAGCGACGACGGAAAAGGCCTTGACCCCCAGCTGATCCTGGAAAAAGCGAAGGCGAAAAAGCTCCTTACAAAGCCGGAAAGCGAATATACGGAAAAGGAAATCTTCAACCTGCTGACTGTACCGGGTTTCTCCACGAAGGACTCTGTGACGGAATTCTCGGGCCGGGGCGTCGGCATGGACGTTGTGAAAAACAATATTGAAAAGATCGGCGGTACGGTAACCATTGAAAGCGTAAAGGGCATCGGGACCAACGTATACTTTAAAATACCCCTTACCCTGGCCATTATCGCCAGCATGGAGATTCGCGTCGGCGATCAGATCTACGCAATCCCCATCGCGAATATCCGGGAATCCTTCAAGGCTGCCAAAAAACAGCTTCTGTCAGATCCGGACGGCAATGAGATGATCATGATCCGGGGCGCTTGCTATCCTATCATCAGGCTGCACAGGATATTCCATATAGAAGAGGCAAGGACCGAGATCACGGAAGGGATCCTGCTTCTGGTTGATTCCGGCGACAGGATGGCCTGCCTTTTGGCAGACGAACTCCTGGGCAACCATCAGGTGGTGGTCAAAACGCTTCCCACCTTCCTGAGCAGATATGTCGCAAAAGACGTCGGAATCGCGGGCTGCACCATCATGGGCGACGGAAGCATCTGCCTGATCCTGGATATCCCGGGCATTCTCAATAAATATTGATAAAGCCGGACCATTTTGGTGCCGCGACGGGGGTGTGTTCCCTTCCAAGGGAACGCGCCCGGGGCGCTTTCAGCAATGTCAAAGAACGAAAGGAGTTCTTTATTACATGATCTATCTGAAGGATGACGAATTTACTGCCATCGCTTCTTATATAAAGGAAAACTACGGAATCAACCTTACCCGCAAACGGCCTCTCATCGAGGGAAGGCTGGGCAACTATATCGCAAGCCTGGGCTTTGACAACTATATGGATTATTTTGAATATGCCAAAAAGGACGTCACAGGCAATGAGATGACCATGCTCATCAACAAACTGACCACCAATCACACCTATTTTTTCCGGGAAAACGAGCACTTTGAATTCTACAGGGATCATGTGCTCCCCTGGGTGGATAAAGTTCTGAAAACAACGGATTTAAGGGTATGGAGCGCGGGCTGCTCCTCAGGCCAGGAGCCTTATACCCTGGCGATGATCACCATGGAGTATCTGGGTGCCAACGCGGAGAACTGGGATCATACGATCCTGGCGTCGGACATTTCTGATAAAGTTCTCACCGCCGCGAAAAACGGGATCTATACCCGGGAAGAACTGGGGGAGGTGCCCCACAGCTGGATAAAAAAATACTTCCAGCCCAGCGGTGATCAGAAATTTGCGGTGTCAGAGCGCCTGAGAAAAAGCGTCGTCTTCCGGAATTTCAACCTGCTTTCGCCGTTTAATTTTAAGAAACCGTTCCATTGCATCTTCTGCAGGAACGTCATGATCTATTTCGATATGCCGACAAAGAACAGCGTAATCAACAAATTCTACGATGCGCTGCTTCCGGGAGGGTATTTCATGATCGGCCACAGTGAATCGCTTTCCGCCTGCGACCATAAATTCAAGTATATCAGGCCTTCGATCTATCAGAAAGTTTAAGGCGTACCGGAAAGCTCCGGAGTTGAAACCTTAAGTTTTTCCGGAGCCGGTCGATATAAAGATAGACAACACCGCCGCCGATTCCTGTAAAGGCTTCGGCGGATGAACATAGGGGTTGATGGAGATTGATGAAAATCGGGAGGTAAATGCAATGGCGTCAATCTATTCCAGCACCAATAAAAGTTCGGGAATATCGCTGCTGTCGGCAAAAACGGGGTTCGGCGGGCTGGTCTCGGGCATGGACATCGACGAACTGGTCTACAGCCTGACCTCAGCAAGCAGACAAAGAATCCTTTCGCAGCAGCAGAAAGTGCAGAAGCTGCAGTGGAAACAGGAGGCATATCGTTCGGTAACCACTGCGTTAAGAGAATTCCAGAGCAAATACCTGGATGTGCTTTCTGCGACAAATTTCAGAAGCGCTTCCTTATTTAATACGGTAAAGGCTTCCGCTTCTTCGGATGCGGTAACTGTTTCGGCGACTGCCAACGCATCTGCGGGATCCATTACCATCGATTCCGTTACGCAGCTTGCAACTTCCGCGTACGTGAAAAGCGCCGGCACGGTGTCAAAAGTTTTAACCGGCGGAATAACAGGCGGTACCGTCAAGACCGTGGAGACGATCATTAAAAGCATTGCCGAAGGCAACGGACTTGCTGCGGGCGACTCCTTCAATATCGACCTGGACGGCAATGTTCAGACCATAACCCTGGACGAGGCTTTCTTTGAAGACTTGGATCAGGAGAACTTCGTCAGCAGGCTTCAGGCCCTTGTCGACAACGCTTTCGGCGCAGGAAAGATCACCGTCAGCGGCAGTCCGAAGGAGGCGATTACCTTTACCGCAGCGGAAGAGGGTTCGCTCATCACGCTGTATTCCGCAGGCTCCGACGCCGTGCTTTTGAACCTGGGGTTTAAGGACGGCCAGTCCAGTCTTGCAAAGCCTTTGACCGGCGGAAAGACCGGCGGCACGCTGAAGACCGCGGAAGCGATTATCGCGGGACTTGCCGAAGAAGGAGGACTTAAGGCCGGCGACAAGTTCGGCATCAATCTGGACGGCAAAGTCAGGACGATCACATTGAACGAGGACTTTTTTGACGGATTGGACGCCAACAATATCGTCTCCCGGCTTCAGGCTCTTATGGACGATGCTTTCGGCAGCGGGATCATCACCGTCGGCGGAGGCGGATCAGGTCCGCTGACCTTCACGCCGCCGGAGGGTTCAAAAATGTATTTTGCAACCGCCGGTTCGGGGAGCGGAGTGCTGACAAACCTGGGATTTGAGCCCGGTCAGTCCAATACTCTTCTCCTGAACGCGTCCCTTGAGGATCTGGGCTTGGCAAACCAGCTTCAGATGACCAGCGACGGAAGATTTCGATTTACCATCAACAATGTGGATTTCGAAGTGAAAATTACCGATACCCTGGCCTCTGTCCTGAACAAAATCAACAGCAGCGGCGCAGGCGTCAATATATCCTATTCCTCGATAACAGACGGGTTTACCATGACGGCCACCAACAGCGGAGCCGGCAACACGCTTACCTTCAGCGATAAAGACGGCAGCAATTTCCTGGAATCTCTCGGCTTAATCCAGAGCAATGTGGTTGCAGGTCAGAACGCAATCCTTCGGGTAAACGGAAAGGATATCGTCAGAACCTCCAACAGCTTCAACATTGACGGCGTCGATATCACACTGAACAGCAAGCCCGCGGAGCCGGTGACGATCACCATGACCGAAGAGCCCACCAAGCTGGTCGAAACCATTAAGAAGTTTGTGGAAGATTATAACTCGATGGTGGAGCTGGCCAACAAGCTCATTAAGGAGAAGATATACCTGGATTATCAGCCCCTTTCCGACGAGCAGAAGGAAGAAATGACGGAAAGTCAGATCAAGCAGTGGGAAGAAAAAGCGAAATCCGGCGTCCTGCGGGGCGATTCAGTATTAAGATCGATTACCTCAAAACTCCAATCCCTTATGACCGGCCTGTCTGTCAACGGCTTTTCCCTGTATTCCATGGGAATCACATCCGCAGGATACAGCGAAAACGGAAAGCTTAAGATCGATGAGGCAAAACTGAATGAGGCCCTCCGGACCAGAATCGAGGACATAAAGGAGCTCTTTACCTCCGAAAAAGGGCTGGCCAACCAACTGAATGAAATCATAACCGGAGCAACGAAAACATCCGGGCCGAAAGGCTCCAGAGGAATCCTTGTAGAAATCGCCGGAGTCGCGTCCACCACGTCCGACACGGAGAATTCCATCTACGAGCAGATCAAGCGGGCCAACAAATCGATTCAGGCATTGCAGAACAGGCTGAAAAATGAGGAGACGAGGCTCTGGAACCAGTTTGTCGCCATGGAAACGGCGCTCCAGCAGCTGAATGCGCAAAGCGCCATGTTGACCCAGTTCTCCAGCGGCTGATGCCGGCCGGCATGAACTGAAGCGGCTGAGCTAAGATCTCAATATCGAAACTGTTAAGAACGAGGTGTAAAAGCATGCAACAGGCAAGTTTATATCAGCAGTATAAGACCCAGGCCCTGGAAACCCTCACCAACGGGGAAGTGGTCGTCAAGCTCTTTGAAGAGGCCTCCAAGCAGATCAACATGGCTATTTTCCTCGCCAACAACGGGAATCAATACAAATCATTCAACTGCATTGCAAAAGCGCAGAAAATCATTCGCACCCTGAATTTGTCCCTGGATATGAAGTACCCCATCTCGGCCCAGCTGAATGAGTTGTATCTGTTCATTCATGACAAACTGGGAGAGGCTAATGTTAACAAGGATCTTGCTTTGATGAAGGAACTCCTGGGGCTTGTGGATGAACTGAAGGTAACCTTCCGGCAGGCGGACAAACTTGCCAGGGCAAAATCCGCGGAAATGCACGCCGGAGCGGCCGGAGCGGGCAAATAGAAAGGGCTTGAACAGAGCCGGTGAATAGCACGAGCGAGCAAACAGTAAATGCCGGTAAACAGCAGGAGCCCGTAAATAGCCCGTGAAACACCAGGAGCGGACCGATTGCCGCAAACAACCGAAAGAGGATTATTTTCATGATATCAATTGAATATTATAATCAAAAAAAAGCGTTCTTGAAGCAGTGCCTTGATTTAAGCGAGAAACTGCTCGGCAGCGTCGGAGACTGGGAATCCGTCTCGGATATCCTTTCCGAAAGGGAAGCAGTGCTTCTAAAGCTGAAAGAGCTTGAAGATACCGCGGAAGCAGGGATAAAATCGTCTCTTTCCCCGGAAAGCAAACAGGAACTGGATCGGATGATCCTGCAGATACATGCCCTTGATGAGGAATCTGTGAATCTGATCCGCAAAGAGCAGGAAAAAATCCTGGACTCCCTTAAGGCTAACGCCCAGGGCCGGAAGCTCATGCAGTACGTCCAGACGCCGGAGCCGGCGCAGGGCAGGAAGTTTGATTACAGAAAATGACTGACGGCGGCATAAGCCGCCCGTCTGCTCCTTATCTTCACCAGTTTCCAATCTCAGTTCAAGTGATGAACTTCTCTCCCGGCAAGCCCTGAAAATCTTGATCTTCTTCGTTTCCTCGCAGTGCCGGTATATATCTTCAACACTACAGTCGCATTTAAACTTTGTTTCTTTACGGCATGCCATCCTCTGTCACCTTTTCACTCCCTACTGTTTTCATTTGTTCTCGGACGGCTGTTGCCCGTCAGAATGTAGATATAGTTCTCCACCATTAATGTTTTTTGAAAATCCCGGGTTTTTCTCGATTTCCCACCCTTTTTGGCTTTTAGGGCGGGGGTAAACCCGGAAAAATCCTTATCGTTTTAGGTGTAAAGCTACACGTGTAAAGGAAATCAGGAAAGCCGCCCGGCGAAAATTCGACAAAGTGGTACCCCTTTGTGTGGTACTATAGTCCACACAAAGACCTCTTATCCACCGAACTGCTGCAGGAGGCTATTGTTTTATTTTACATGCAACCTTGATTGAATCAATGGTAGCTTGAAGTCATATTGTGACTTTTTATGCTGAACAGGAAAGGAGGCGTTGCGTTTAGCTAAGAAGGACACACAGATGACAGCACCCTGCAAGATCATCGCCGATGCCGGAGGAAGCCGATACCGTTTATTATGTTCCCTGTCCGGAGCGGCAATGGTTACGACCAAACCGATCCGCGCCAGCACACAGTCCGAAGAACTGCGGCTGGCATGGAAGAACGAAGGCAGAATGTTTTGATGATGATGCGGTGTACTGTCCGAAGTGCGGCAGAAAAATACATTGCATCAAAACAATTTAAAAATAATCAAGGAGGATAAGGATATGGCAAGCGATTTATTTGGAGGCCTTGGCAGTCTGGTGAAGGGATTGTCCGGCTTAATGCCGCAGGACGATCCAACGGTAAAACTGATGAACGCACAGACAGAAGTTAATGAGTTAAAGCAGCAAGAGGAAGCCCTATATGCCGAAATTGGACGAAAGGCTGTCCAGGTGTACGGTTTGGAAACCTTTAGCGAAACGGCAGACAGGCTGAAGCTGATACAGGCCAATTTGCAGTCTGCGCAAGCAAAGCTGAACGCAACAAAGGCTGAAAATGAAGCCGCAAAAGCAAAAGAAGAAGCGGCAAAAGCAGCCTGCACTTGCCCGAATTGCGGTTATGAAAATTCAGAGGGCATCAAGTTTTGTCAGGAATGTGGTACAAAACTTGGGGTACCCCCAAAAAGGTACTGTACTTCCTGCGGGGCTGAACTATCCGCCAGAATACGCTTCTGCGGGGAGTGCGGCGCACGGCAGGAGGTGTAGGAATGGCAAGCTATAAACAGCCGTGTTTGCAATGCGGCACATTGATCGACCGTGATGTACATTTTTGCCCGGCGTGCCAGAGCATGAACGCCTTTGGCTATCATTGCCCCGGCTGCGGCAAGCAAATTCAAAAAGGGCAGCGGATATGTACGGACTGTGGCAGAGCGCTTTATGTTAGCTGCCCTCATTGCGGGCAGACGACTTTTGCACAGGACAGATGCGAGCTGTGCGGGCAGAGCCTGATGGTGCGATGCCAAAACTCGCGCTGTGGCGCTTTACAGTTCTTTGAAAATGTCAAATGCACTGCCTGCGGTAAGAAAATCAGCGCAACAATCATATGAAAGGCAAGGTGATAAAGAATGCTTAAAGCGTTTACACGGAATTACCAGGATAATTCCACCGAAGCAGGCTTCCAGTTCACGTTTTACTGCGACATCTGCAACGACGGGTTTCGGAGCAGCTTTGTAGAATCTGAAACATACAAAAGAGGGAAGGGACTACGCACACTGTCCAGAGGTGTAGGAATCCTTGGCAGTTTAGTCGGCGGAAGGGTCGGCAATCTCGGATGGGCTGCTGAACGCAGCGGTGATATCCTTTCAGAGCGGTTTGAGGAGCGTTCTCCCGAATGGCAAAAAGAGCATGAAAAGGCGTTTATTCACGCACAGAACGAGGCGAAGGAGCATTTTCATCGCTGTCACAGTTGCAATCGCTATGTATGTGATGCCTGCTTCAACGAAGACGAAGGGCTTTGCACCGATTGTGCGCCAAGACAGGAAATCTATGTGGCAAAAGCAAAGGCAGATGCGATGCGCCGCAACATCGACGAGGCGGGACAAACAGCAACGGTTTGGGCGGGGGAACTGGAAAGCAAAACCACCGTCTGCCCCGCTTGCGGGAAGCCTGCCGGAAGCGGAAAGTTCTGCAGCAACTGCGGTGCCAGCATGGAACTGAAATCCTGCCCTAATTGCGGAGCAAAAAATGCTAAGACCGTACGCTTCTGCAACAACTGTGGCTGTAATTTGGCACAGGCACCCACCTCAACGCCGGGAGAATGCTCATCCTGCGGTACGCAAAACCCGCCCGGAACAAAGTTCTGCGGCAATTGCGGAACGAAGCTGTGACCGCCATTCCGGAAATGAATAAGAAATTGCATTATGAAAAGAATTTTGACACTTGCACTTGTGCTGATCCTTGCATTAGTTCGGCGGTCAGTTCGGGAGCTTAGCGGACATTTCGAAGTAAAAGTCAGTAAAGAACGGCATAGCCGTGAGACCATACCGTTCCTTGTTTCAAAGTTTTTTAAATTCAGGGGCGCTCATCGACTGTCCCTTTATGTGTACATAAGATTGCAATAAGTTTCAAGAAAAACTCTTCCGACGGATGGTCGGAAGAGATTTATTTTTCAATCATTTGCAAGGCCGAGCTTGTCTATGACGTAGAAGATGAGGCTGAGAACAACACCGACAATCGTTGCCAGGCACATTCCTGTGAGCTTTACCTCTCCGATCTGGATAAAGGCGCCGGACAATCCAGTTACAAACACGACAGCCGATAAGGCGAGATTCCGGCCGCGGCTATAATCTACTTTTTTGTCGACCAGGAGACGCAGACCGGATGCGGCAATCATTCCATATAAGAGAAAGCTGACGCCTCCCATAACGGGGTTCGGTATGGTCTGAATCAGCACAGAAGCCTTTCCGATAAAGGCAAGGAGAATGGAAAATACTGCGGCGCCGCCGATGACCCATACGCTGTATACTCTTGTAACAGCCATGACCCCGATATTTTCACCGTATGTGGTCGTAGGAACCGCGCCGCAAAGCCCGGACAATGTCGTTGAAATGCCGTCGCCCAGCAAAGATCTGTGCAGGCCGGGATCTCTTATCAGATCCTTGCCGACGATTTCGCTCGTTACAACCTGATGCCCGATATGCTCTGATATCACGACCAGAGATGCTGGAATTACAATTAAAATAGCGGAGAGATCAAAGACCGGGGCCTGGAAATTCGGAATTGCGAAAATCGGGGCCTCGCTTACGGGCGAAAAGTCTACAAGTCCCGCCGCAAGTGAAACCACATATCCCACGCATATCGCAATCAGAATGGATATGGCAGCCATGAAGCCTTTGAACAGGACCTGACCAAAGATGGCAAACAATAAAGTAGTCGCAAATACTATTACGTATTTAGGATTGATTTCAGTATAGGTTTCGCTTAGAATCAAACCCGCATTAGAGGCAGCCGACCCCGCAAGCTCCAGTCCGATCAAGGCTACAACGGGCCCCATCGCCGCTGGAGGGAGCACCACGTCGATCCAGTCAGGACCGGCAAGCTTAATAATTCCGGCGACCGCACAGAATATCAGACCGGATACCACAAATCCTCCCAAGGCGTACTGATATCCCATGTTGGGATTGGCCAGTATAAGGAATGTAGGCGACAAAAAAGCAAAGCTCGAACCTAAATAAGCCGGGGCTTTGCCTTGAGTAACAAATATGAAAATAAGAGTTCCGATCCCGTTCATCAACAGGACGATTGCGGGGTTAATGCCGAACAACCATGGAACGAGGACCGACGCGCTGAACATGGCGAAGGTGTGCTGGATGCTGAGCGGAATTCCTTTCGCCAAAGGAACTCGTTCCTGTACCTGAATAATTTTTTGTTTTTCTTTCATTGATCTTCCTCCTTTTCTTTAAATGCCGTCTGGGTTTCCCTTCATTGATTGCAGGACAGGGAAAATCAATTTTGACCATAAAAAAACTCCCGAAGGGGAGCGGAAACAATCTGTTCCGGCCAAAATTTTCTAGCTAAAACCTGTGATAGAATACCATAGATTTTTACTTTTTTCAATAAAATATTTCAATAAAATAATATAAATTTCGCGGCATCCGGCTGCTTATTATTATACACAGACGGCCGCATACCAATATTATTAAACCGCAGACGGCTGTATATCCATATTATTTAACGCAGACGGGCGCATCATACATAAAAAAAGAACTGCCGTCGGGATATTCTGACCTGGTTCTGTATCGAATTTATCTGCAGATTCAACTATAATAATAATCCAATTTTAAACAAATGGTTGACATAAGATTTTTTGTATTATATTTTGTATTATATTATAATTATATGATGACGAATAATATAAAAATTTGATACAGAGGTTTGTACAATGACTACGGAAAGAAGAATGACTTCCAGACAAGCTCAGGCGATCAGAACCAGAAACAAAATACTGAAAACCGCCATTGATATGATGAGCAAAAAAGGTTTCGACAATATAACCGTCCAGGGCATCAGCAAAAGCGCAGGAGTTTCAGTGGGTTCTTTTTACTATTATTTTAATTCAAAAGAAGATATCCTGACTGATATTTTCCATAGGGCCGATGACTATTTTCGTAAAAACGTTGAGAAGTTTCAGCTGGAAACTGCCGTCGACAGCATCATTGAATTCTTTTCCCATTATGCAAAGTATATAAACTCCAATGGTATCGATTTTGCCAAAAAACTTTACAATACAGAGAATAAAACCTTTATCAACCATGATCGTGCAATGTATCAGATTTTCTTTACGATCATTAAAAACGGCCAGGAGAACGGAGAAATCACCCGGGCAATGACAACGGAAGAAATCTGCAATTATTTATTTATTGCAGCCAGAGGGGTTGTCTTCGAGTGGTGCCTGCATGACGGCAAATACAGTTTAGAATCCGCAATGGTCGATTATTTGCGCCGGTTGATTCCAATATTTAAACAATAGTTGTTTTCTTCAACAAGAGGGTTGATCCTATCAGGGACGGGTCAACTCTCTTTTTTTATCGACTCCGGACCCTAATTTGGGGTATTGACGTTTAAAGGCATGGTAGCAATCCGAGCACGGGGTTACAATCGTTTTGACTCCGGCAGTCTCGAATGCTTTAATGTTGTTCGTGGCGCCCTTTTCGAATTCTTTAAAGAATCCCATTTGATGCGCACGACCCGTACAGCAATTGTCGGCAGCTCCCAGATATCCCAAATCGACTCCCGCATCCTGCAGCAGTTTCACGGCAGTTTGCGCAACTTTCTGAAGTTTCGGGTCATAACTGTATTTGCAGCCGGCAAAGAAGGCTACTTCGCCTTTTTCTTTGAACAGATCCTTCATGCCAAGGTCCTTTGCCCAATCCGTGCGGTTTGCTTTTTTTGTTCCCGGAATCATGCTGTTCTCTTTTGCAAGATTATCCATGACGGGCTTCTGTCCTTCCAGAACTTTACCGTGTTCAACCGCATACGCTTTTTGCTCAATATTATGTTCCAGTACTTCCAAATTGTATCTGGTTACCTTGCACCCGATATCGCAGTAGCCGCAAGATGTGCAGGAGTGTATCGCTTCTGTGATCGTTTCGTCAAGCTCCGCTCTTCCGTCAAGCAGGCTTTGACTTAACTGAAAACGCCCGCGGGCTGAGTAGGTCATAAAATTGTAGTAACCAATGCTCGGACAGTTTTCTGCAAATCTCAAGCTCTTGATTTTATCAAATGGAATGAACTTACAGCCGGAACAGTTGCTGCAACGTTCCATCATAGGTCTGTAATCTTGTAAAGCCATCTTTAAGTCCTCCTTTTCCAAAATTATTGTAAAGTGAGTTTGCCGGTATTCATGATGTCGTTCGGGTCAAATATTTTTTTCATTCTCTTTAAGATCTCATACGATTGAGCGTCCTTATTCAGTTGAATTCCGGCCCAGATATCATACGGTCTTGCGTAATATCCGCCAAGCTTCGACATTTCTCTGCTTGCTTTTACGTAGAGGCCTTTGACTTTTTTGACTTCTTTTACATCGTTAGGATTGTAAGGCAGATGGAATTCCAAGTGAACGGATGTACCCATATGCTGCGGCTGGATATAGACACCGAGATCCTCAGTCGGATATCCGGCTTCAATTAACAGCTCGTACATCGCGTTAATAAATCTGGAAGTTCTATCGAGAGTAGTAATAAAGAAAATATCCTGGAACGCACCTTTATAAGTTTGTTTCCAATAGGGGTCTCCGCAAGGAGTCGTCGATTTTTCCAGAACTTCTTCTCCGGTTGTTCCGGGTAGCGCTGAAAGGAAATGTAGACCGTACATTTGTGCGATATCCGCAATATCCTGTTCCTGATAGCTTACTTTCAATTCGGGCAAGAGAATATCTCCCGATACGCCGACAGCCGCGACCCAGTTGGGCAGTATTGTTTTCAGCTCTGCGATTCTTTCTGCGGTTTCGCCGATTAAATATGCAAGATATGCCCGATTCATTATAAAGAGCTTATCTCCGAACCTCGACCATATCACCTTATAAACAAATGCTTCTAAATCAACGGATTTTTTCGCAGGCACCAGGAACATTTTTTTGATCGTCGGAAGCAGCTCGCATTTTAAGGATGCCCATGTCACGATTCCCATGCTTCCCTGCGCTTGAAGAACCATTCTCAGCATGTCGGTCATTTGAGGCCCGTTGGAATGTACTTGCCACTTTTCCTGCTCCCATTGTTTTTGCAGATCTTTCACACTGTTGCCGGCTTCTCCCGTATAGATCTGATTGCCGTCTCCAAAAGTGACTTCCGTACATCGAAGCGGTTCTGTGTAATTGAACTGGTGCAGACAGTTGAGTCTTGGCTCAACTTCCAAAACGCTTGTTAATACCGATTTATTCGCCTTTGGTCTTAATGGGACAGAAAGCATCATTCCCTCTTTGGCCAAAGCTTCCTGAAGCTGTCCGTATGTAACTCCCGGTTCAATGATAGCCATTCTTTGCTGACGGTTGATGTTGATGATTTTTTTCATTCCGCTTAAATCGACGATAACGGATTCGGGAACACTTGGCACGGTATCTCCTTTGAAATGCGGCGGGCCTGAACTCACTGGCACGAGCGGTGTTTTGGTTTCATTCGCCCACTTCACCAATTCTTGAACCTGCGCAGCATTTTCAGGCTTTACGACAAATAAAGGCATCATTGGCTTTGCAAAACTTTGATCTTTTGAATATGATTCAAGAATCTCCTGATCGTCGAGAACATTGCTTGCCCCGACAATCCCAATCAACTTTTGCTTCATGCTTTCCAAAGCTTTTCCCTCCTTCTTTAAATCGGCATTTTGAATTGGTTCGCTGAATCGTTTCATTGAACTAATTATATATTATCCCATGCCTCTTGTAAATAGTTATTACTCAGAGAAGAAATGAAATTAGTCCGCTTGAAATTCGGCGTTCCGGGTAGAGAAGAAAAAACAAGCGTCTCGCCTTGATTTTCTGAAAACCCATTGCGAGACGCTCCGAAAGCAGCGTTTTTATCTCTATTTGTTTATAGGTGCAGAATCTATTAGAAAAAGGAGTCGGCCTTTCAGCCAACTCCTCTGGTTTCTGCCAAATTATATTTTTATTGTCCTTTTCGGCTTACCCTTTATCTGTGCTCAATAGCACTCTTACTCCCTGCGGGGTGTCCTCCAGCGTAATTCCTCTCGCCTTCAGGATGTCCCTGATTTCGTCGGCCCTGGCGAAATTCCGGGCTTTTCTCGCCTCCTGCCGCTCCTCCACCAGCCTCCTGACTTCCTCGTCGATCTCGGCTCCGTCCTCTTCCTTGTCTCTCAGCAATCCCAGCACGCCGGTCAGCTCGTCCAACAACGCCAGGCATTTCCCGGCAAACTCCTTCGACGCCCCGTCCCGGGTCGCGGTATTGATATCTTTGATGAGCTCAAATACGGCGCTGATGGCGTCTGCGGTATTCAAATCGTCATCCATGGCGTCAATAAACTTTTGCTTATATTTTGCAAACTCCTCAAGCTGCTGTCTTTCCTGTTCGCTTAAGGCCGATGCCGCGCCGGTGGCGGCAAGATGCTTGAGATTATTCTTTGCGTTCTGCATCCTCGCCAGGGCGCTCTTCGCCTGATCCATCAATTCCCTGCTGAAATTGATGGGGCTTCTGTAATGCCCCGACAGCAGGAAGAACCGGATCACTTCGCCGTCGTATTCCTTCAGGATGTCACGGACCGTAAAGAAGTTGCCCTTTGATTTCGACATTTTTTCGTTGTCGATGGTGATATATCCGTTATGCATCCAGTAATTCGCAAAGGGCTTTCCCGTTTTGGCTTCCGTCTGGGCGATTTCATTCTCATGATGCGGGAAGGTCAGATCCTGTCCTCCCGCATGGATATCGATGGTTTCGCCGAGATATTTGGTCGACATCACCGAGCATTCGATGTGCCATCCGGGCCTTCCCAGCCCCCACGGGGACGGCCATGCAGGCTCGTCCTCCGACTTTCTTGCCTTCCACAGGGCAAAGTCCAGCGGGTCTTTCTTTTTATCGTCAGGTTCGACGCGGGCGCCGGATTCAAGATCCTCAATATTCTGCTTGGAAAGCTTACCGTAGTCATTGAATTTCCTGGTGCTGAAATAAACGTCGCCGTCGGCCTCATAAGCGTAGCCCTTGTCGACCAGGTCCTTTACAAAAGCGATGATCTCGTTCATGTTTTCCGTTACCTTGGGATGGACCGTCGCCATATCCACATTGAGGGCCTTTGCGTCTTTAAAGTACTCTTCGATATATTTTTCACTGATCTCGGCCGCGCTGACTCCCTCTTCCCTGGCTTTGTTGATGATCTTATCGTCCACGTCGGTAAAGTTCTGGACATACTTTACGGTTTTTCCCCGGTAAGCCAGGTATTTTCTCAGGGTGTCAAAAACCACAAAGGGCCGGGCGTTGCCGATATGGAAATAATTATACACCGTCGGCCCGCAGACATAGATTTTCACTTCGTTTTCGTCGATGGGTTTGAATTCTTCTTTTTTTCGGGTTAGTGTATTATACAGCTTCATTCGTCTATCCTTCCTTGATTGTAATTTTGCGATTTCCTGCGCAATTTTGCCTGTTAGTTTTGCGTAATGCCGTGTTGCCGGCGTCCTTAGACCCGCTTGCGAATGCCTATGTAAGCGTACGCCGGATGCTTAAATCCCGTCGCCCTGGTCCTTAACCACGGTATCCCGCAGTATTCTTTCCATAGCCTGGCTTTCTTTTTCATCGAGTTCCCTCAGCCGGTTTTCAAGCATCACGATGCGCCTGCGCAGGCATTCCAGTTCTACCGCAATGGGGTCAGGCAGATCCGTCTGATTCAGATCCTGGGGTTTGCTGCCGCCTCTGCGCACGATCTTGCCGGGTATGCCGACAACGGTACAGTTGGGCGGCACCTCCTCCAACACGACGGATCCGGCGCCTATCTTGGAATGATCGCCGACCTTGAACGGCCCCAGGACTTTCGCGCCGGAGCTTATCATAACGTCGTTGCCGATTGTGGGATGCCTTTTCCCGGTGTCCTTTCCCGTTCCTCCCAGGGTGACGCCCTGGTACAGGGTTACATCGTCGCCGATTTCGGCGGTTTCCCCGATGACCACCGCCATCCCGTGATCGATAAAGCATCTTCTCCCTATTTTCGCTCCGGGATGAATTTCAATACCGGTTAAAAATCGCGAAAACTGAGAGATCATTCTTGCTATAAGCTTTAAATTGTGCCGGTGCAGCCAATGGGCGGGCCTGTGCAGGATCAGCGCCCAGATACCGGGGTAGCATAAAAGGACCTCCAGCCAATTTCTTGCTGCCGGGTCGCGACTGATAACGGCTTCGATATCTTCCTTAACTTCTTTAAAAAACGCCATGTGAGCTTCTCCTTCTTTCTACACGCGGCGGAAAATTCCCGTTGCGGAGCAATTTCCCGCTTCTGCGCGTTTCACACTCGCGGGCATTTTCTATTCGTTGTATTCCCCTATAATCTAATTATATGAATGAATATATGATTAAAATTCACCGGTTCATGACAGCCCCGTCAATTTGCCGGAAACATGTCGGGCCATATATAACAATAGGGCAGGTTATTATTTCCTGCCCTAAGATTATATCCTATTTTCCCTATGGAATCAAAGGTTTTGTATATCTGTCCGAAAATATGTTTTTAGCCGGCAGCATTTAAGGGTTTCTACAGATAATTCATCGGATTCTGAGGCACGCCGTTCTTCCTGACTTCAAAATGCAGGTGATATCCCGTAGCATTTCCCGTTTTCCCTACGGTGGCGATCTGTTCTCCCTTTTTAACCACCTGTCCGACGGAAACCAGGATCGTATCGCAATGTTCATACCAGGTTTCCAGACCGTTGCCGTGGCTCAGCTTGACCATTTTCCCGGGGCTTCCGCCGCTTGTAACGGCTATGACGACGCCGTCGTCGGCTGCATAAATCGGAGTTCCTTTCGGATTTCTGAAATCAACTCCCGTATGCCTGCTGCTTCCGCGGCTCACACCGTAGGCCGAGGAGATTTCGATGCGGGCTACGGGGCTTGACAGCGCGCCCGTACCGGTAAACGTCGCGAGGGACTTTGTCCCTTTTAAAGCGACCTGGTTCTGCGGCTCCGCAGTAACAACGCTACCTAACTCGGCGGAGGCTATGACGACTCCGTTTTCCTTGACAACCTCGGTCCTAACCTCTCTTGTGCCGTAAACTCCGGGCGTTTTGATCTTTATCTCGCCTTTATACAATGTGTCTGTATTTTCATACACCGTTTTATAGTCGATCTTTTCCGTCGCAGTCACGATTTCCTTGGTCTGCACGGTGACATAGGGCTTTGTCTGGAAGAGGTTGAGCTGCTGCCCGATCTTCAGGCGGTTCGGGTTTAAGCCGGGGTTTGCGCTTTCCAGCTCGGCCAGGCTCATGCCGTTGGCGGCGGCAATATCCCACATCGTATCGCCGCTTTGCACCGTGTAAACCTTCGGTTCCTTCGTTCCGGTGAGGATAAGCTGCACCGCTTCTTCCGGCGTTAGGATATTTGTCGGGTCGATAGCGGTCCGCGTAATGGTGACGTCCTCTTTGAATTCAGCGCCGATGACCTCGGAACCCTCCGTCAGATAATGGCGTTTGACGCCTTCCAAAACGTTCCTTGCGTCCTGTTCCGTAAGGACTGAAGCAACATTGGAACCGTTTATATTGACCGCCCAGGTATAGGCTCTGCACAGATCCGCCGAAAGGATTTTCTCCTTCACCTGTTTGCCGTTCAGCAGTTTTACCTTTTTTGCCTTTACGTCGGCAATTTCCAAAACGATGGCCTCATCATCCACGATAATCTCGGCCCCGTTCACATGTTCAGATAGCTCCGCCTTGATCTCTTCCACGGCCTTGGCTACGAGTTCCGCATCCGTGAGATAACCGGCCTCCCTGCCCGAAATGGTCAGCTGATATACGTCCGGGCCCGTGTTCAGGTACAGCGCGGCTCCGATGGTGATGGTTCCCAACGCAACAGCTCCCAGCACACCGATCTTTATGCGCCTTATCGCGGTTTGACTCAGTTTGCTGATCTTTTCTATTCGTATGTCAGTGATCCGGGATTCAATGGAATGTACGGCTTCTGCCGCCTTTATTTCAACGAGAGATCTGATATGATCCTTGATGGAATGCAATTTCTTTAAAATGTTCGACTTGTCCTGGAGATCCTTAACCGGATCACCTTGGTTGCCGTCTTTTAAACTCATAGCTGTTCTCCTTGATGAAAGGGAAACTTATGATCCATTCGGCTCGTTCAAACCCCCTTGTACATTTTCCGGCCGGAGAAGAACTAAGCCGACGGGATACCCCGAATTATTATATGTAAGTTTCGCCTGATTTATAACATAGAGAAATATTACAATATTGTTACAAGGAAGTCAATGCAACGAAAGGCAATTTCACATAGCTTTCACATTAAAAGACCGCAAATGTACTGGTTTTTCAACGCTTTTTGCGGTCTTCCAATTTTTGCTCTTCATTATTGATTTGCCAGAGAAAGGAATTAATTTGCGGTTGGAAAGAATAACCTGTACCGCAAAGCCCGCTCAATAGCTTACCTGGGCTCTGCGGATTCCATCGTAACCTTTTTCATCATTTGCCTGACCTTGGGCCTGTCCCTGAAATCCCGTTTCACGCTTACGATCTTATCCGCGACTTCGATCCCTTCGATCACCTTTCCGAAAGCGGCATACTGCCCGTCCAGATGGGGCGCGTTTGCCACCATGATAAAAAACTGGGATCCCGCCGAATTCGGATCCGCACTTCGAGCCATGGACAGAACGCCGCGTTCGTGCTTTAAATTATTTTCAAAGCCGTTGGCCGCAAATTCTCCCCTGATGCTGTATCCGGGTCCGCCCATACCCGTGCCGGTGGGGTCTCCGCCCTGGATCATAAAGCCCGGGATGACCCTGTGAAAAATCGTGCCGTCATAAAAGCCCTTCTCCACCAGTTCCACGAAATTCCTTACTGTCTCAGGAGCGATCTCGGGATACAGCTCGGCGCGCATCACGTCGCCGTTTTCCATTTCAATTCTTACGATCATCGAAACCTCCATAATTATTTTCGTATTTTGAATACTTCGTTGGGATAATACCGCGGCTCCAGCGCTTCCCACAGCTCCGTCTTGAGATAATCCGGATACACGTTTTCCAGCGCAAGGATTTCCCTTTTGCTCAGAAATCGCGCTTCCCGCAGCACCTGGCTTTCGCCGTCAAATTCCGGGTCAGTTCCGAGCCTGAGGCTGCCGCCCGTAATTTCCGCCAGAAAGAAGTTCACAAAGCGCTGTCCTCTTTCCGAAACCTCTTCCACATGCCAAAGGAGCCTTTTTATGCGTACCGCAAGGCCTGTTTCCTCCAGCGCTTCCCGCACGGCCGCCTCCGCCGCGTTTTCGCCGGCTTCGATAGCGCCGCCGGGAACCATCCATATGTCCTTCCCGTCATGGTTTTGTCTTACCATAAGGATCTTTCCCTCTTCATCAGGTATGATCACCCGTACTCCGCCTGCCCACATAATCTTCCTCACCTTATCTTCATCATAAATAACATCGAACGGGATGTGTTCCCGTAAAAAACCGTCTAAAGCCAATCAAGGGCGCGGCGGGGTGCTTCCCGCAGGAAAGCGTCCCGAGCCCAATCAGGCGCCACCCCGGACAGCCCCAAATGCGGCGGGTTCAGGGAAAACACTCCCAGGCGGCCCTATCGTATCACAAGCGCCCCGATGACGCCCGCCACCACCGTAAGCAAAATGGGGTCGGCTTTAAATTTGCCCGCCAGGATAATTGTTCCCAAAAAAATCGCACAGGGCAACAGGTTAATGTATTCCGCCGCATCCGTTATGAGCCGGACGGAAAAGACGGGGCCGTCGAGGATGGAGGTTTCCGCAAGCATAATCACCGCCGCGGCGATGAGCCCCACGGCGGCCGGTCGGATCCCCTTCATTACCGCAGTCATTGCCTTGCTCTCTTCAAATTTCCTTATGAACTGCAGGACGGCAAGCACCAGCAGGAAGGACGGAAGCGTCACGCCTACG
>Ga0134103_1001601_pt1 | contig 20374 bp, 17 predicted proteins | sample 14_taG_2_FD_94445 | JGI IMG/M metagenome (GOLD analysis project Ga0134103, IMG submission 94445) | Switchgrass degrading microbial communities from high solid loading bioreactors in New Hampshire, USA - 14_58_20_212_A1 metaG | ecosystem: Engineered > Bioreactor > Semi-continuous > Anaerobic >...
GAAATTATTTGCTATCGAGTAAAGAGAATCACCATTTTTAACTGTATATGTAGTTGTCGGCTGAGTTATAACGAGCGTTTGCCCTACGGTTAATTTTTCCGGCAGCGTAAGCTCATTATCCATCATTATCCGTGAAGGAGGTACCCCGTACGTTCGAGCGATAGAATTTAGGGTTTCCCCACTACTAACGGTATGTATTATCATATTTTCCTCCAGATGGTTATATACTAACATTTTTAAGTATATGCATTTGTCATCCTTCCGGTTTCATGCATGGTACTATATAAGCAATTGATACAAAACAATTCGAAAATTACCTTTGGTTGCGTCGCACAAAACGTACAAGGAAACATTTTGATAATCGGGTAATTTACTTCGAATTATTGTTAATTTTGTATCTTGAATTAAGTCTTATAATATGATATTATTTAATTAATCTGAAATATCAAAAATTTACATAAATATGCGAAAACCTACAAACGGTGTTAAATTGTATAAAGAACAATCATCGGCTGTATAAAATTTCACATGATAAAAAATTGTGAACAAATTTCACAAATCAACATATAATAACGTTATGGTTAAATCGAGAAAGGTAGAGTGCCGGGGCATGAGCATACGTGGTAAAACAGTACGCGGGCGAACCTCGCGTGGTTTCACAATGCTTGAAACCATTGTTGTTGTCGCACTTATTGCAATAAGCCTCGCTATAATAATTCCGTCAGCCGTAGAGCTGCGCAAAAACTTAAAGATAACCGAGCTTGATGATTATGCTCGTGAAATCTATATAACAGCGCAAAACCGCTTGACAGCCATGAAGACTACAGGCGAGCTGCTTGAGCTTGAGGAATATATATACAGTACGTATAGCGGCAGGAATGTAGATCCGTCAAATAACCATAACCTCGGTGAGCTTGACGACTTAAATGACGTCGGCGGTTATGGCAACCTCAATATGATGCCCGAGGATTATGCACTGGACAATAGCGAGTGGACATATCTTTACTATTTTTCGCGGAATGATGCCGATGTAATGGAATACATCCTGCCATCGGGTTCGATTGCCGCAGAGATAGCAGAAGGATTCTATATCCTTGAATTCAACCCGACGACGGGTGACATGTATAGTGTCATATACCTGAAGTCACGGGAAGATTACGACGGGAGCTATTTTAAGATTCGTGATACGCTTGAGGACGAATACGGGCGCTCACGCAGCATAAGAAAAGACTTGTCCCCGATGATAGGGTATTATTCGGGAAATATCGGTTCTGCCGCTGCCGATTTACCGGAGTATTTCCCCATCAGCATCAGCGCCGTAAACTCGGAAGAATTATATGCTGTCCTGAAAATTGACGATGTCCTGCCGATATACAAGTGGCAGGAGCATTTAACTGTAAAAATAACACTTTCAAATACCGCCGGCGTCAAAAAAACAGCAGTTTTGCGCGGCGGTGATAACTTTTCTATTACGGATAAGAGCATAACGTTATATATACTGCTCGACAGTATGGCGGAAGGGTATAATTTCGCCCGTCTGACCGACGATGTACTGTATTACTCAGTTGACGGTGTAGCAAAATCGATACCGTTTTCAAGTGACGGTGACGAAAATTTCACCCCCGGTGAGGATATCATCGTTACAGCCGACGTGTCCTTCAACTATAAGACAGTACAGATCGGCAAACAGGGTGACCCGTCATGCACGGTCAACAGCCTTTTCGCATCACACAGGACGGGTGAGGGGGGTGCTCGCGGTAAAATAACCGTTTCTGCTCTTCGCCACCTCAATAATTTACGCGAATCTATATTTAGTGCCGAGATTCCGTATGATGTCACTCAGACATCAGACATAGATTTTTCATCCGATGAGAATTTCCACTGGGTATCGGGTGTATATAAGGAAGCTGCCGAAAATCCGCTATCTAAATTTACGCCAATCACAAACGGTAATCTTTTCACCGGCGGCAGTTACGACGGCGGTAACTTCAAGCTTCATAATTTTTATGTTGACGAAGCTTCTTCCGCCGGCATATTCGGCGCGCTGAGCGGCACGACTCTAAAAGATATACGCGTCGTTGACCCTCTTATTCGAGGGGGCGAGAATGTCGGAGCCCTTGCCGCTTCCATATCGGGCTGCACGGTGGATAATTGCGGTGTGTATTTATCGACTACGAATATAAATAATGTTCGTTATGTTGATATGCCGCCGTCTCCCGGCAAAGAATCAATATACGACAACATGATGGACGAACGAACGGCGACGTATACCATAAGCGGTTCATCAAAAGTCGGCGGTTTATTTGGAACTGTCACAAACGGCACTGCAATCAGCGGCTCATATGCCGCCATTGTCGTAACCCCAAACGCTCCTGGTGGCGCAACTGCTATCGGAGGAGCTGTCGGGGAGATTAAAAGCTCGACGGTGGTGAATTCTTACTCATCGGGTGATGTATACGCATCGAGCGTTGCCGGCGGATTCGCCGGGGATGCATCAAGCACTTCGTTTGATAACTGTTATTCCACCTCCGACGTTTTTTCAGGCTCTGTTGCCGGTGGTTTCATCGGACGGGGAGAGGGTGTCAGTGCTTCAGACTGCAATGTTTACGGTAAAGTACTGAAATCGGATGGTACAGACCCGTCCGGCGCAGGATACGGAGCTTTTTATGGCACAGGAAGTGTTATTTGCACTAACTGTAAGTATCTTGTCCAAACGGACTACAATAAAAAGCTGTCGGTACAGTCCGGAGTTGCGGCGACAAGCTACAATAACCTTGAAGCGCAAACAAAACTGACGTCGAGAGCATCATATCCGTATAAAATGGCGCTGACGGGGCTATCCTACCCGTTTGTTGCCGTTACAAATGAGCACCGTGGCGACTGGCCGGAAAAATACACGGTTCAGGTATCGCTTGTGTATTACGAAAAATACGACGACGGCAACGGCAAGTATTCGTTCGGCTATTACAGCAGAACGAGCATGACAAATGACGTCGGCGGCAAGTATAACGAGTGGGTGCTTGACACTTTACGGGACGATGGAGAATGTGTCGAGGACGGATATGCGCTGATGAGTGTATACCGCTTGTCGCATATCGATTATAAGGTAACGCGCGCTAATGCCGGCAACATAACTAATCCCGATAGAATGACTTTTGTCGGCGGTAGTGATTATACAACGCGCGTTGATGCGACGACGACAGGTTTCGGGCTTATAGCAAAGCCGAGTACCTTGCGCTTTGACAAGATCGGAGACGACGGAACTGTCATTGATACAATGACAGCGTCTTATATTTACATTTATCAGCTCCCATTCGCGCTTCAGGAGACGAACCGCGACGAGGCAGGATCATTTTACGATACGTTTAAGCTTGTAGCCGCTTATGCTCCGGGAAGTGATACGATTGCTGTGCACAGCGGATATACATTCTACTATTGTCCGCACTTCGCAAAGAACGCGATAAACCCCGACCCGGAAGACAAGGGTGCCGGCTCGACGTATCCGGGCGATCCCGGCTCCCAAATGCCGATATATGTGCGTTCTGCACGTCAGCTTAACGCTCTCGGGCGTTATGCCTACTACTGGAACCCGAATAACAGCGGGCTCGGGCAGCTTAATTTTGTGCAGGAGCTTGATATAAACTTCGGGACATATACGAAAAAATACTGCGGTGTGAATTTTAATTTAATGGACACATCGTCAGGCAATATTTACAGAAACCGCCCGATAGGACGTCCTGGTGGGCAGGAGTTTACAAACTACCTCGGGAAAAAATATAAGCCGGATAACTTCCAGAATAGATATAACGGGCGTAATAATAAGATAATTGACTACCGCTGTATAGCGTATGAAACTGACAATTATCAGTTCACCGGTCTCTTTGGTGAAATTGAGAGCGCTACGCTAGAAAATATTGTGCTTGTTGCATCCGACCCCGATGCAATGTCGGGATATGTCATAAGCTATTACAATAAAGAAGCAGGCAGCGCTTCTATGTCCGGTGGTGTCGGTGCGCTTGTCGGTCTTGTTTACACCGAGTATGTCAGCGGCAGCACATCACAGGTAACACAGACTTTTGTAAAAAACTGCTCGGTATCAGGTTACACCGTCATTTATTATGCCGGCTCGGAAACAAGAGTTCCGAACGGAAACGCAGCGGCCGGTGGGCTTGCCGGATATAATGTCGGTAACATTGAGGGCTGCTCTGCTGTCAGCAGTGTTGTAAAAATTGTTGTTCGCAGTAGCAGCGGAAATAGTAAATTCTTCTCCGTCGGAGGTCTTGCAGGCGTAAACTTCCGCTTAATCGACAACTGCGTTGCAGGTACGGGCGGAGATGATACCGAGGGCTTATGGATTGAGTCGCGCGTAAAAGTAAACGCCACCATCGGCGGCATTTCAGGCAAGGCACACTATTTATGGACCTCTCTGCCGAAAACGACTGCGACAGTGTCTAACAGTTATTCGTACTGCACGATAAGAGAGCAGAGCGCAGATGGTGTTGTCTATTACGGCATTGCCATAAATGTGCAGTCAGAGGCCACATGCATAGGAAGTTTTTCGATTTCTAACAACTACTATTTAAGCGATTATGTTTATGTGGACGTAAAAGCCATCTCCGGCGCTACACCGCTGACGTATGACGCAAAGTCAACGCTTTTCACAAAGTTGCCATCGATGGGAGAAGCACAGTCGGTTTACAGATGGGGACTTACAAAGCAAACGGTCAAATATCCGTTCCCGACGCCGACAAAGGATTCGGACGGCAGTTTTGTCCACTATGGTGATTGGCCGAAAAACTCCGACACGCTGGAGGGCAGGTTCGGTCTTGCTAAGGCTGGCGAGCTTTTCTTCGAGTATTCGCTCGGCATTGAGCTCCCTGAGATCATTGTCGGAAGTTATGTGACATACACAGAAGGTGCGCCGCATTACGACGATGAGACCTACGCATATTTCATCTATGCGACAAGCAATTTAAACCCAGATATCGTATGGGAAATGAACCTTACGGGTATATCGGTGTCAGCACCGTCCGGTAAGACAGTACCGGCTGAATACCTTGACGCATCGAAATACGATATTGTAGTCAGCAAACTGCCCGCCAAATCGCGCGGCTATGTTTACTACAGGGTCACGATATTTACGCTGCTTTATGATCCTGCCGGCGTAACAGTAGACCTGACATTTACGTTTGACTATAAAGGACGTGATGTCATATTAAAAACGCAGTATACACTGCCTAAAGAGCGGTTATCGTATAATGTCGTATTCATCGGCTTTGACGGTGAGGTTCTTGAAACACAAACTGTGTATTATGGCGAGAGCGCAACTCCGCCTGACGTTCCCCAGGTCCTCGGGTACACATTTACAGGATGGCGCGGTGATTATACGAATGTTACGTCAAATCTGACGGTAAGGGCAGATTACAGAGCTAATACGTACACCGTCAAGTTCAATTATTATAAGAGCCTGATTCCGACAAATGACACGGTAAACATGACGCAGAAGTTTACCTATGGCACGGAGCAAAGCCTTACGGCAATGCCTGAGGCAAACAAGAGATACAGGCTGAGCAGCACGGGAGCTTATTATCGTTTTGTCGGTTGGAACACGATGCCCGACGGTACAGGCGTATCATATGCCGACGGGCAAACGGTAATGAATCTGACAGCGATAGATGGCGGGGAGATCACGCTTTACGCACAGTGGAAGCGTATTTATGCCGTCACGTATCACAGAAACGACGGCACAGGAAACGCAGTAATCGAAACACTGTATTACGAGCCGGGCGATGTCGTTGACACAAACTCAAGCTTTAACATCACTCGTAATAATTATGTTTTCGTGGGCTGGTCGCAGAAGAAATCCGGATGGAGTTCGGCTGATGATATCTATTACCCCGGCGACAGTGATTTGGTCTTTATCATGGGTGAAGCTGACGTAGAGCTATACGCTGTATGGGGACAGAATAAGACTATTTCGTATAAACGGAATAACAATCGCAATGACAATAAAACGTTGTTTACTCAAGTTGTTGTAACGTATAGCAAAGTAAAACTGAGTTCGACAATACCAACGAGAAATAAATACGAATTCCTCGGTTGGGCAACAGATAGAAACGCCCAAACTCCTGAATATGCACCGGGAGAAACGATTTTCTACAACGGAACCTACACAGAACTCTACGCTGTATGGCGGAGCAGATAAGAATCGTCGGATCAACATTTCAGATTGTAAGAAAGGAGGGCATGTCATATGAGTGCAAAAGTAAAATCCTTTGCATCCACGCTTAATGTGGTGAGAAGGACGGCTATCGCAAAACTCAAAAACAAAACCGGCGCATCAATGATAATTGCCCTCCTTTTCTTCCTTGTAGCATCAGTCGTCGGTTCCGTTATTGTCATGGCTGCGTCGGCTAACCTTTCGCGGACAAGAGAACGCCATGCGGAAGAGCAGGCATATCTGACGCTTAGTTCAGCAGCGCTGTTGCTTCAGGATATGCTGCGTGATATCAGGTACACGTCATATGAGACAAGGATTGTCTATGACTGCTATGAAGTAAAGGGCGATGAAGAGCTTGATGCGGGGGAGAACTATTCTCTTTGCAAGGGCCTCAGCCCGATAATTGGGACGCTGACAGTCGATGAAGCCGAAGTTAAGGCAAAAAATGAAATCGCTAAGTTCATTATCTCCGCATCTCATGCCGCTACGATGACAAAAACGGAGTATAATACGAAAAAAACAACCTCCGATGTTGCCGATTATCTCAAAGCTACGGTGAAAATTGAAGCAGACGGCACATATGGCGACATGATATCCGATGTAAAAGCGACGCTTGAGATGTCGCCTGATACTTATGATATAAAAGCTACCTTGACGATAGATGGCATGGCATATGTTCTCGTCCTGACATGTACTGCCCAATTAAACATTGAAAAAGTTGAGGGAAAAGATATAAACATCTCCCCATACGAGATACATGGCGCTGTTTTTTTTACAGATAATCACGGACATCATGTCATACGTAAATATCTTGACGAACAATGGGAAGAAGTTGTGGAATTCGAGAGATCTACTGTTACGCTTGATGTAAATACTTACACAGTCATATGGAACGAAGCAACGATACAAAAGGGAAAGGGAGCTGATGCGGATAAATGAAAGCCCCTTTTAGTATTAAGAAATCAGCGTATACAGTAAAAACGAGGGCTGCACGAAAGCTTCGTTCACGCACAGGTGAAACGCTTGTTGAAACGCTCGCAGCAATACTGATCGTCACTTTTTCGGGAATCTTGCTTGTAACATCGATAATGACAGCGCTGAAGATCAACAAAACGGCGGAGGAGTCTGATGCTAAGTACAGAGCCGAGCTGAATGTCGCGGAAGCCAGAACAGACGGCAGGGATGGGACATCGATTAAGTATACAATCGAGTACAAAGATAACAGCGGTCTTAAGCAAATTAAAAACGGTGATATGAAAGTTATATATTTCTACCTGTCAGGCAGCACCTCATTCGGTGGCGATGAGCTTATCTCGTATCTCGTCGATACCGCGGGCGGAGAGGGGTGACGCTGTGATGCAAAATAAAAGCCACTCTCACCCCGTCATAAAGAAAATACAAGCGAAACGCGGCTTTACGCTTATTGAAACGCTTGTAGCGCTTCTTATAACGGTGATGCTTTCGCTCATTGTCGCCACCGGCATATCATCAGCGGCAAACGCCTATCGTCGTGCCGTATTCGTATCCGAAAGCGAGGTTCTTTCGTCTACAATCAACACTGCACTCGCAGATCTTTTACGCTTTGCTTATGACATTAATTATGTTGCAAAGGAAGATGTGACGGGCGAGGGGAATTATTACACGTTCGATAACGCCAGCTATAAACTTGATAACGCACATTTTATTTTAGAAACCGACGTAAATTCCGGACTAACATATATAGCATTCGTTCACGACAGCGGTGACGTAGACGACGAAGGCAAGCCCGTTCCCTACAGCCTTTGCTCGCTTGGAGCATATACATCGATGACAATAACCGATTTTCAGCTTGATTATTCTCCCGAAACGACAACATTTAAGGGCAGCTACACGCTGATGAGCAGAAGCAATACATCATTCAAGAAGACAATACAATTCACATACAAATCAATCGTTGAGTAGCAAACGCATTAAAAACGCATTTGGCAGTAAACGATAACGATATAAGAGGTAGTAAACAGTGGCGTATAAAAGGTTGGGAGATCTTCTGACGAGCATAGGCGTTATAAATGAAGATCAATTAAAACAAGCGCTTGAAATACAGAAAAAAACAAAGAAACGCCTTGGAATGGTTCTCATCGAATCCGGAATTCTTACGGAGGATCAGCTCATAGAGGCGCTTCAGATGCAGCTCGGCGTTGATTTCATCGATCTTGCTGCCTACTCGATACCGCCTGAGCTATCGCAGGTCGTTTCCGTTAACATTGCACGCAAACACACCGTTGTTCCTGTTAAAGTGACGCAGGACGAAGTAGTTCTCGCCATGGTTGATCCGCTTAACTTCCTCGCAGTCGAGGAAGTTAAGGCGGCGACACATAAACGTGTCGTACAGGTGATAGCGCGTCAGGCTGATGTTGAGCGCGCGATTGCATCGCTTTACGGCAAAAAAGGCGCCGTGCAAGCGATTGAGGAGCTTGAGCGCGAATCGTCCGGCACCGTTTCGTATTCGACGGTTACGACGACACGTATTGATGAGGTTGACAGCGCATCAGTAGCGCCATCGATACGCCTTGTAAACTCAATAATCGAGCGTGCAGTTACCGAACAGGCGAGCGATATTCATATCGAGCCGCGCGAGAACGGTATGGTCGTCCGCATGAGAATTGACGGCGTCATGCGTGTCATTTACGACATACCGAAGAACTCCCAGGCGTCGGTTACAGCACGTATCAAGATAATGGCGAACCTTGATATCGCCGAGCGCCGCGTTCCGCAGGACGGGCGCGCGCTTGTCAGAAGCAGAAACCTCAATATTGACCTTCGTATCTCGACACTACCGACAATATACGGTGAAAAAATCGTTATACGTTTGCTGAACCGCTCAAATACGGCTCTCACATACGAAAAAATAGGCCTGTTCGGCAATAATCTAACGAAATTCAAGAGCTTGATAACAAACCGGAGCGGTGTTGTGCTTCTTGTTGGTCCGACAGGTTCAGGTAAAACGTCAAGCCTTTACACAATGATACATTACCTCAACACAGAGGAGGTCAACCTCGTTACACTTGAAGATCCGGTTGAGTATAACATTGAGGGCATAAATCAGGTTCAGATAAATGAAAAAACAGGCTTGACATTTGCATCCGGTCTGCGCTCGATTTTGCGTCAGGACCCGGACATTATCGCTGTCGGCGAGATACGTGACGGCGAAACAGCCGAGATTGCAATGCGAGCCGCTATTACAGGACACCTTGTCCTGTCAACGCTTCATACAAACGATGCTCTATCGACAATTGACCGTTTGATTGACATCGGGGTAGAGCCGTACCTGATAGCATCCGCAGTAAACGGCATCATCTCGCAGCGTCTTTTGCGTAAAACGTGCACACACTGCCAAACGGAATACACACCTGACGCGAACGTGCTCCGTGCGATGGGCTTCACAGCCGATGAGATTGAAAACAAGAAATTCTACCACGGCACGGGATGTGCATATTGCAATAACTCCGGCTATCGCGGGCGTATTGCCGTATTTGAGATACTTATCTTCAATAATGAGATAAAACAGCTCATCCACGACAGAGCTCCGCGCACAGAACTGATTGCCGCAATAGAGCGCTCCGGTTTTGAGCCGATAACAGTCAACTGCCGTAAGCTCGTAGAAGACAACACGACAACGGCTGAAGAGGTATTCCGCGTCATTAACACGACGGCAGATACACACTCTTTATAAATAAAACTCAAGTATGAAAGACAAGATATTAGTTGTAGTATAAAACGCAAGGCAGGCAAATGACGCAATGCGAAAAGTCAGTGAAATAATTGAAAAAGCGCAGGAGCGGCGCGCCTCTGATGTCCATATAGGGCAGGGGCTTCCCGTTCAGCTTCGGGTTGACGGTGCTCTTGTTCCGATGGATGACAAGGTTATATCAAATGAGGAGTGCGAGGCGCTTGTACGCGAGCTTGCGGGGACTGCTTTCCCGGATGTTGCCCGCGTAGGTGAGGTTGACATAGCGAGGACATACGCCGGTATTCGATGCCGTATAAACGCGTATATGAAGCAGGGAAGCTACGCTGCGGCGATACGCCTCCTAAACAGCACGATTCCCGCGTTTGAATCGCTCGGACTCCCCGGAATTGTTGCGTCGTTTGCGACATATCAGCGCGGTATAGTGCTTGTAACGGGTGAAACAGGCTCCGGTAAATCAACGACGCTTGCGTCACTTATCGATATGATAAACACGACGCGAGCCGACCACATAATTACGCTTGAGGACCCGATTGAATATATACACACACCGAAAAAATGCGTCATAAGCCAGCGCGAGATAGGACGCGATACAAAGAGCTTCGCATCCGGGCTTCGCGCATCACTTCGTGAGGATCCTGATGTCATACTCGTCGGCGAAATGCGTGACCTTGAGACTATCGAAATAGCACTCACCGCTGCGGAAACGGGGCATCTTGTGTTCGGTACGCTTCATACGAACTCCGCACCCGACTCAATCGACAGAATAGTTGACGTTTTCCCGGCGGAACGGCAGCAGCAGATACGCATGCAGCTTTCGATGACACTGAAGGCTGTCGTTTCACAGCAGCTTCTGCGACGCCGTGACGGGAATGGGCGTGTCGCCATATGCGAAGTAATGCTCGTGACAAACGCCATAAAAAATCTTATTCGCGAGGGTAAAACGCCGCAGATTAAGAACTCCATGGCGACATCGGCCGCGGAGGGGAACATTACGATGGACAATGCCCTTGTTGCAGCCGTTCGGGCGGGTCAGATATCGCGCGATATGGCAATGGAAGCATGCCACGACCCGGAATACACGGGGCGGCTCATCGGAATGGCACGATAATAAGTAAATAATACCGCACATGTGCGACAAATGCATAATAGTGATCGACAATCGACTAAAACAAATGCAAATCAACATAAAAATGCAGCATATGAGCGGATGAAGCTTCATAATATCAAAGCAGTATTCACATTTTACGCATAGAAAAATCCAAGAGAAGGGAAACGTGAGGGCATATGCCGACCTATAAATATCAAGGGGTATCGCCAAACGGCGTTAAGGTATCGGGCGTTGTAACGGCGGCTGATGAAAAGAGCGCTGTGTTCAAAATAAAGGACTCGTGCGCCGTCGTCTACAAGATAGAGGAGCAGCGCAGCCGTGATCTCGGAGAGCTATTTGCCGACCGCAAGATTAAATTAAAGGTGTTATCCCTCGTATGCAACCAGTTTTCAATAATTCTTGGCGCCGGAGTGCCGATTGTACGGTCGGTGCGCCTTGTAGCCGAGCAGACAGACGATAAACGCTTCCGACGCATACTGGAGCTTGTGGCGGAGGACGTGACAGCGGGCAAAGGCCTTGCCGACAGCTTTGCCGACAGGGGCAAAGCTTTGCCGACGACATTCATCGAGACGATACGTGCAGGCGAGGAGTCGGGAAACCTTGAGGTAGCTTTCAAGCGGCTGTCGAATTATTATGACAAAGCCACAAAGACGCGCGGACGCGCAGTTTCGGCGATGATATACCCGATCATTGTTATCCTCGTCGCCGTAATAGTTGTCGCAGTTATTATGATATATGCCGTGCCGACCTTCAGTAAAACTTTTGCGGCAATGGGCACTGAGCTTCCGATTTATACGCGCATATTAATCGGACTATCCGACTTTCTCCTTGAATATGGCGTATTCGTTTTGCTTGGTTTAATGGTAATCACCGTCGCCGTAAAGTTTTACAGCGGCACGGAGCGCGGGCGGGAGCAGTTCGCGCGGATGGCGCTGAAACTGCCGATTGCCGGCAGAATTAATTTGATGACAGCGGCAAGCCAGTACGCGAACACGATGTCAACGATGCTTGCCGCCGGCCTTCCGATGGCGACGGCGCTGCGGATAACGTCAAACTCCATATCAAACTTCGTCATGGGGCGCGCGATACGCGACTGCGCGGGCGGCGTCGAATCCGGGCGGCGGCTTAGCGACTGTCTGAGGGAGAAGAAGGAGTTTCCGGAGCTTATAGCGGAAATGACGACGGTCGGTGAGGAAACGGGCGAGCTTGAGATGTCGCTTGCGACGATAGCGGAGTTTTACGATAATGAGGTACAGCTTGCTGTAGATCGTGCAATTTCAATGCTTGAGCCGATAACGATAGTTTTTCTTGCTCTTATCGTCGGTGTTATACTTCTTGCAGTCTATATGCCGATGTTCGATATGTACGGCACCGTTATGTGACCTGCTCACAAAAGGCAAAACATTTGTGCGTTATAATAAAAAGGTTAAAACTATATATCCTATATTGCGTTAACAACATTAATAACGTTAAACGTTAAAACGTTACTATCCAAAAATCGTTTTTCGGCGCATAACCAACCCGTCTGCGCTTGAAATATATAATTTTTCATTCAAAGGAAGGAAAATATATGTTACAGAAGATGTACAAGAAGATGAATAAAAAAGGCTTCACACTGATGGAGATGCTGATTGTCGTCGCCATTATCGCAATACTTATTGCAATCGCAATACCGACGTTCACAAGCTCGATTGAAAAAGCAAAAAAAGCAACCGACGATGCTAACTTTAGAACACTAAAAGCAATCATTACAGCTGCATACTTGTCAGGCGATTTAACAATAGAAGAAGGCGAAACTGTATACTGTTATTTGAAAAATGATGGGGAAAGTTACACAACCGACCCTACTGAAGCAATCGATGCTAAGACTGGTGACGGTAAAATTGGTTATAAAGTTTATATAGATTCATCCACTAATTCCCTCAAATTTGAAGAGAATAGAGATCCTACAGGAGGTCCTACAGAAGGTACTACAGAAGGTACTACAAAATAATATCTCTTACTTGTTAAAAGTAAGCCGTCTAAAATTCTAACCCACATTTAAACATCAAAACTCATCATGCAAACACATAACAACCCGGAGATAGGGCACGGGGAGCCGTGGGTTGGCGGCTCCCCGCCCCGCATAAGGGTTGGGATGCATGACAGCATGATGAAAACAGTAAGATATAACCTCACAACAGATAAAAAACACGGAAAGTAAAAGCTATGACACAACTGCCGCCGCTTCTTACTGCATATGCCGCCACAATATCGGCTCTTCTCGGAGCTGTTTCAGCAAGCGCCATCGGCTGCGCCGCAACCCGCGCCGCAAAAAAAGAAGCCAAGGCTGAAAAACAGAATCAAAAAGAGCAAATTTCGCAAAAAGAAGAGCAAAAAGAGGGGAATTTTGCGGCGTCGTGCGATAAAAACGGCAGTGATGACGGAAAAAACGGCAAAAACAAAGGGGAGTCGTTTTTCAGAGGTCGCTCTCACTGTGATTTTTGCGGCGTGACGTTATCACCCGCCGATCTTGTGCCGGTTTTTTCGTATATTTTCCTGCGCGGACGCTGCCGCCGGTGCGGTGCGCGTCTTTCGGCGCTTTATCCTGTGACAGAGGCGCTTTTGGCGGTTGCTTTTGCACTTGCATTTATATTTTTTGGAATATCAGCGCACACGGCGGAACTTTTTGTTCTTTTTTCGATTCTATTGTACATATCGGTTTATGACATAAAATCGTACTTAATTCCGGACGGCGCCTTGATTTTAGCCCTCGCCGTGCGGGCTGTATTCATACTTACATCGGGCAATATTGTAGGCGAGCTGATAAGAAGCGCCGTCGGCGCACTCTCGGTTTCGCTTCCGCTTCTTTTTATAACGCTTATTATGGAGCGCATAATCGGGCGCGAGGCTATGGGCGGCGGCGATATCAAGCTGTTTTTCGTCGTAGGTTATTATCTCGGCTGGAGCCTTACGCTTCTTACGCTTATATTCGCCTGCATCATCGGTATTGTTTTCGGCACAATCGCCATCGGCATTGCCGATAAACGACGGGTTGCTGTACGTGAGACGGATAACGGCAGCGATACCGTCAGTGATGATAATAAAGAAGAAAGAATCAATAAAAACATCAGCCATGACAGTGAAAAAACTGCCAGTGACGGCAGCAGCGGTGATGAAACTGCCGCGCATATGATACCGTTCGGACCTTCGATTGCGGCGGGCGCAGCAATTGCCGCGCTTGTCGGAGAGCAGATTATAATATTTTATCTTGGTTTATTTTAAATATAGACTATATTAATTTTGAGTATATCGGCCGACACATATATGAATTGAGCAAAACGGCCGTTTTTATAAATATCCCAAAAGGTCCGTAAAACGACAGGGAAAGGAAACCTATTATGTCAAACTATAAAATCGGCGTAAATATAGGTGCAGAAGAACTGAAACTCGCAGTACGCCGTAGAGGTAACTATATTGTTATGAGCGAACGTCTGCCGGAGAACATCATACAGAACGGCAGAATCGTCATGCCCGAGTCAATGGTCGAATTTTTGCGCGGGGTTAGGAAGAAATATAAAATCAGAGGGGGCGGCATTGCTGCCGTTCTGCCCGACGGGCTGACGATACTCAGGCGCATCAGCATGCCGTATATGACTGAAGCTCAGCTGAAGATAAATCTCCCGTACGAGTTCCGCGACTTCATATCGGGGACGACGGACAAGTACGAATTCGACTATTCGGTTGAGGGGTTCATCAAGGGAGATGACGGCAAGATAACGACGATGAACCTGCTTGCCGTGGCGATACAGAAAAGCATCATTTCTGATTATCAGGAAGTGTTCCGTCGTGCCGGAATGAAGCTGTCCGCAGCGATCCCGCAGGAGGTTGCATACATTAATCTGATCCGTGAGCACATAAAAAAGGTGCCTGACAATGCAAACCGTGAAATTTGCATTGTCGATATCGGTCACAGGCGCACTCATATTCATATGTTCGAGGGTGAATTTTATCGTGCGACGTGTACGGTCGATTACGGCAGCGCAGGAATCGATGAGGTGATAGCTGATACGCTTAATGTCGACGTATATTTGGCGTGCACGTATAAAGAATCAAACTATGAGGGCATCCTTGATTGTGAAGCGCTGGAGAATGTCTATAATAAAATTTCACTTGAAGCAATGAAAGCAATTAACTTTTATCGATACAACAATCCCGACAACCGCCTGACGGACGCATATTTTGCGGGAGGCGGAGCGATGATAAAGAAACTTGTCGATATGACGGCGGCAGCGGCGGATCTTATACCGCATAATATAAGTGAACTTCTCACATTTGACGTAAGCGGTGACAGTGTTGAACGTGCCGCGCTCGCCGTAGGTGCGACGCTGCAGTAGAATTAGGAGGGTGGAAAAGTGGCAAAGGTTGGTTATGTAAAAAGTGAAAAGTACAGATACCCGACTAAGACTACGATGAACCTCATTGCCGAGGAGCAGCGTGCAAGTACATTGTTTCGCGCGATTCTTGTCGTCATTCTTGTGGCACTGTTGCTTGCAGCCGGTTATATATACGGTGTCGAAGGGATTAACGACAAGATTGCCGAGAAGGAGTCATACGTCGCGTCACTTCAGTCGCAGCTTGACGGCTATTATGCAAAGCTATCCGACTACGCTGAAGTTGCAGCGAATTACAGGAAGTATTCATACGGATATATGTCGGAGCAAGAGGTGGCGATCGTTGACAGGATTGATATCCTTGATGTAATCGAGTCTGAGATTATGACAATAGCGATAATCAACCGTGTAACGATAGCGGGCAATATTGTTGCCGTTCAGTTTACAGGGCTGACGCTTGAGGAAATATCTAATTTAATGTTGAAGCTCGAGGCGCATGACATTGTATCTGCTGTCAGTGTCAGCACCGCAGGCACAAATGAAAAAGAAAGCGGTCTGACGGCGAATATGGTCATAACTTTTGCAAACGTCGATAAAACAGCGGATGAGGGGGCGGTGAAATAATGAATCAGAGCAAACGCACAACAACATATGAAAAGACGCTCATGGTCATCCTCATCTTTTTAATCGTAATATCGTGTTATTATTTGTTCTTTTATAAGCCTTCAATGGAACGGCTTACCTCACTTGACGCAGAAGCGGATGATATATCGACGAATATTAATCTTGCACAGGCACAGCTTGTGAAAAAGGAAAAAATGCAATCTGAGATTGACGCAATCTTTCGGGAGTCGAATGGAAATCCCACTGCGATTAGTGTCTACGATAACACGCAAAACATTTTGCATGAGCTTAATGATATATTTGGCATGACGGCATTTGATCTGACATTTGCCACGCCGCAGATGGCGGATGACATTGTTCGTCGCAATATATCTCTTTCATTCAATGTCAGCTCCTATGCCGAGGTTGAATCAATACTGCGAAAGCTGCACGACAGCGAATATCGCTGTCTTATACGCGATATGTCGATACGATTCGGCTCGAGCAGCAGTGGTGCTACTTACACAGTTTCAGCGGAAATAACATACTTCGAGTATTACGAGTCAAAAGTAAGTTAACACAAAAACGTTTTATTAGGGCGCGTATTAAACATCGTACACATTTAGATAATACAAGGCAAAGTTACATCAGAACACGCGAAAATCATCATGAAAGGAGCTGAAACGGTTGAAATCAGCTTCCCTCGGCAAGGTGTTTTCGGCCGTTGCCGCAGGATGTCTTTTCATGACGGCCGCAATTTTTCTTGTCAGTTTTTGCGTAATAACGTCGATGTTAAAAACGTATTATGAAAAACTCGCCCTCAGTGTCGCGCAGTATACAGCCAGTGAAATATTGGTTGACAATGTTGAGCGCTACTATCATGAAGCTGCCGCCATGAACATAAACACAAATAAAAATGAATTTACAACTGCCGGCAATAATTCCGCTTTGTTAGAATCTGTTAATCAGAGAATAGATGCTATAGCAAAAGCTCACCAAACTGATTATCTGTGTATTATTGCGTATGTAGTTGGCGGGGAGCCTTTGTATATCTCCGGTGCCGGAAGTGGGGTCGCGGGCTATACATCGGGTGAGGTTTTTGTTGATTTTACGAAATCTCAGCTTGCTGCTGCAGAAGGAGATGTCCCGGGATACCTTATTTGCGGAAGTAAGATAGAAGAATATGCCCCTCAAAGTGATAATAATGGCGATAGAGGCGGAGTATCGGGTGCTGATGATGATTATATGGTGGTATCCGTGTATGCCGGCTTCTTAAAAAGCGCTGTTTATTCGAGCCGGTTAAAATATACCGCTTTGATTACGGCAATATTTACGGTTGTTACAGTTTTCGCGTCAACATATGTTGTGTTAAGGATAAATAGGACTGTTACAGCGCCGCTTTCGCGCCTTGCGGAAGTTACATCTCGATATATACAGGGCACCGAAAACAAGCGAAGTTCTCGCGAGCTTTATTCGCTTTCATTTAAGAACAACACTGACGTCTCGTCTCTTCACAGCGTTATACTAAAGCTGACATCGGATATTGACGACAAGTTAAGAAGCCTGAAAATCGCCAAATGGGAGAGTAAACACGATCATCTGACGATGCTTGGCAACGTAAAAATGCTTGAAGAACGTAAAGAAAACGAGTATCAGCGTCTAAAGTCGGTCCTTGTTGTGTTCATCGATCTGAATGGCATTAAGTATATTAACGATTTGTACGGCCACGCGGCGGGGAACAACGTTCTCAAGCGACTCGCGGAAGAGCTGCGCAAGCTTTCGGATGAACGGACTCATATTTATCGAATCGGAGGAGATGAATTTCTCATTATCGTATGCGATGCTGATGAGGAGCGGGACAAAACGCGAATCATCGATTGGTATTCCTCAATAGCAGCTTAACCGCTCAACTGATGAGGTTAAATGCACGATAGCTATGGGAATGTGTTTCCGAAGTGGCGATAATATTGATATCGATCAATGTGTGCGTACAGCCGATGAGCAAATGTACGAGCAGAAGCTTAACACGAAGGAAAGCCGCATGTATAAACTTTATAACATGGGGTTGAACAGTAACAGTAATAATAAACAGTCCGTGCCGGATGATGGTGGTGGCGAAATATCTTTGGCACCGAGCAATTAAAGCAAGTAATATATATAAAAAGAACAAATGATTAAAATTATTTGTTCTTTTTTTAATTTATTTAAGCTATGCGTTGACTGGAAACTAATATCGTGTTAAGATATATTTAGAATGTGCTTTTATGATTTATGATGAATAATTATAATTAATGTTGAAAAAATATTAACCGGGAGGATTACGTGCAACTACGGCATATAGTCGGTACGATCGGCATGGATTATAAATCAGCTGTCGATAGGTTCGCCGGAAATGAAGCAATGCTTATAAAGCTGCTGAAAAAACTGCCGAATGACGCATCTTATAACAATTTAGTATCGGCAATGAAGGCTCGCGACACCGAAAAAATTGCTCTTTACTCCCATTCAATTAAGGGGCTTGCAGCAAATTTCAGCCTTGAATCGCTTTACCGTGCAGCGTCAGCGCTCAATGTTGCGGCAAAGGAGAACAGTGAGGTTGATTACGTTGCGCTTTATGATGCTCTGCGGATTGAATATGAAAAAGTTGTAGGCGCAATTGCTCTTCTTGACTGACAGGAGAATACATAGAACAGAATTGCGACCGGGTATACATTAACGTCTGTGCGGAGGCGGCAAAGACTATGGATGATAACAAAAAGCTTCTCATAGTAGACGACGATGAAATCAACCGCGATCTTCTTGCCTTTATGTTCGATCAGGACAACATTGACTTGATTGAAGCAAAACACGGCGCAGAAGCGTGGGACATAATATGCGAGCGTAAAGACGAAATAATGGCTGTACTGCTCGACCTAAATATGCCTGTTATGAACGGGTATGAGTTTTTAACCCGAATGAACAATGCCGGTCTTATAAAGGAAATCCCCGTTTTCATAATCACGGCAGAAGATGACGAAAACACGCTCATGCGATGCTTTAACATGGGCGCTATAGATAATATTATTACTAAGCCTTTCAGCGCTACGCTCATCCACCGCCGGCTTTTTAACAATATTGAACTTTTTATGCTCCGTAATATCCTTGAGGAAAAGGTGCGCGAGCAGACGAAGGAAATCATGCGAAAGCAGTGGCAGCTTGAGCAAATGAACCGATATATAATGGAGGCGCTGAGCACTGTAATAGAGTTCCGCGACCTTGAGTCCGGCGAGCACGTTCACCGTATTCGAGATGTTACGCGCGTTTTTTTAAACGTAATTGCCGAGCGTTATCCCGAATATGATTTTAAAAACGAAGATATAGAGCTGATTTCCGATGCCGCTGTTATGCACGATATTGGGAAAATAATGGTTCCGGACGCCATACTTAATAAGCCGGGACCGCTTACCCCCGATGAGAGAGCTGTAATGCAGCTACATACGGTCAATGGTTGCAGCATACTTGAAACGATAACAGCACTTCACACAACTCCGTACTATAAATACTGTTATGAAATTTGTCGCTGGCATCACGAACGCTGGGACGGCAGGGGATACCCGGACAGACTTGTCGGCGATGAAATCCCGATTTGGGCGCAAGCAGTTTCTCTTGCCGATGTTTACGATGCTCTTGTGTCAGACCGTGTTTACCATAAAGCGTTGCCACACGAAACTGCTATGCGGATGATAAAGAACGGCGACTGCGGAGCTTTCAGTTATAAAATGCTTGATTGTCTTAACATAGCAGCAGACACGCTCCTCGAAATGTATAAAACGAGTGCTGCACCAAAAGCCATGTAGACAAAAAACAGCAAAACATATGCAAACAGATCATTTGATATAATGGATTTACATTAGAAAAATAAACATTATAAAGGACAGCACCGTGCTTTGGAATTTACATGGAGGCTGTCCTTTTGTAAAATATAAATTAAGAACGAATTATCAAAATATTACCTTGCCATGTATCGTGTGGTAGTCTTGCGGGAATCATTTTGTATAGAAAAAAGCGTTGCCTTTTGCTCTCACACGCAACAAAACTCAGCTCTGCTGTGACAAAGGCATACCCATAAGACAAATTACTGTAAAAACCAATAAATAATAAAGGAGTGCAAAAATATGAAATATTCTGGTGGAATTCCTGCCGTTGCAGCTGTCCGCGCAATCGAAATTTTAGATTCACGCGGAAATCCGACCGTAAAATGCTCGGTAAGTTTAGTAAGTGGCGACGTAGGCGTAGCTTGCGTACCGTCCGGTGCGTCAACCGGCGTGCATGAAGCACATGAGCTTCGCGATGGCGATAAA
>Ga0134103_1001602_pt1 | contig 20373 bp, 12 predicted proteins | sample 14_taG_2_FD_94445 | JGI IMG/M metagenome (GOLD analysis project Ga0134103, IMG submission 94445) | Switchgrass degrading microbial communities from high solid loading bioreactors in New Hampshire, USA - 14_58_20_212_A1 metaG | ecosystem: Engineered > Bioreactor > Semi-continuous > Anaerobic >...
TTACCTTCAGGAGTGTCGTCGTTAGACCCCTGCACGAAAATAAAGCCGTCTCCTTTAAGGCCGCACCGCCTTACTTTTCGGGCTTCGTCCCGCAGGGCGGCAAAAAGGGCAAGAGAGCGGGAAAGCCTGTCTTGACGGTAGACGAAGATAGCGTCGTATTCTCCCGCTTGGTATTTCTCCCAAAGCTGATGGAGCACTGGTCTCTCATCAATACCCAGTGCTCCGCTGTAACCGTCTTCTTTGAAAATGTCTTCTTCTGTAACGTGGTAACCTCGTCTTTTTGCTTCCTCCATGCAGATTTCCGCTTGAGTATCAAGAGAGGTTCCGTCTGCTTGGTCTTCTGTGGATACCCGACAGAGTATCGAAGCGCACTCTTGCACAAAAACTTATACTTACTCTAAAGATAGTGTGGTATCGAAAGGCTTAGCCTCGAAAGATTTCTCATTGTAAACGTTTCCTAAGTGAAGCGCAATTGACGTGACTTCTTCAGGAGTTAAAGTCTTACCTTCTGGCGTAGTGAAAACTACTACACCGGATTTTTCAACCCCGGGCTGAATATCACCAGAGACGTCACCTTCAGTCATAAACATATTCGCATCCAGTTGCATACTACCAACAACAGCACTACCCTGGTCTGGATAGAAAGTTAATTTATCACTGGTTTCGTTCTTAATTGTCATACCAACAAGAATACGTTCTTTTTTTACCTGCACCTCTCCAATGGTAATCTTTAATCCATTAACAGAAAATTCCTTATTAACAGCTACTTTCGCGGAATCTGACTCAGCCCCTGTCTTTACGCCTGAAGGTTCACCACAGCCAGTTAGCGTCACAATTAAAAGCCCAATTAACAAACCAACAAGTAGTTTTCTAGTATGTAGAAACATTATACTACCTCCTTATCTAACGTTGTTTTATTTTTCTCTTTTTGACCTATCAATGCAAGAATCCCTGCAACCAGCAATACTGGAAATGCTACAACATAGCCCCACGAAATCGAAATAACCCCTCCGATAGCGCTAATGAGCATCATTATTCCAGCGACCTTTGGTTTCTTTAGTGCTAATGCACCTCCTACTAATCCAAGTAAACTAAAAAATATAGCCGTAACACCTAGACCAATTATAGAACTCGTACCTGATGCTGAAAATGAAGCATCTACTCCACCAACGAATAGCGCAAAAAGAGCTCCACCAAAACCGGCTATTCCGCCGATAATACCTAATATCATAGAAGCAACTCTCAAAAACTCACCCCCTCAAAGCACGCATATCTTTTAGTAATATTCTCCATTGGAGTTAAAAATCCTGCTACCTCGACAAGCTTTTCACCACCTCCATAAGAAAGTTACTTATACCCTTCGGAGTATAAATATATTGAGAAAATAATTTCACTTCTATATTACCCGAATTTATAAAAAAGGCAATAATTATGTTAAATTTTGTATAATACGCTACGGCAGAAGGGTGTTGAAAGGCTGCTGCGGAACCACGCTCTTCATGGTGCCGAAGTAATATTCGTAAATATCCGCGGCGACCTTGGCCGTTGCCGTACCGCTGTCCACATTCTCTATAAGAACCACAACGGCGATTTCGGGGTTTTCATAGGGAGCAAAGCTGATAACAAAGCCGTTGTTGCCCTTAACAGCCCTGCCGTTTACTATTTTGACCGTCTGAGAGGTACCCGTCTTAGCCGCCGCCTGAACCTTCAGGTCCTTAAAGGTGCTCTGGAGCGAACCTTGTGTTACGGCTCTGAGCATGCCCTCCTTGACGGTGGCGAATGTGGATGCCGAAATATTTGTTTTAAACGCAACGGCGGGATCTTTCTTCATGATGGTGGAGGATTTGTCGGGAGTCTTAACCTCCTTGATTATATGGGGAACATACCTTGTGCCGCCGTTCGCTATCGCTGCGCAGTAGTTTACAAGCTGCAGGGGAGTAAAGAGGTTGTCCGACTGACCGATGGACGCCTGAATGGTATCGCCGGGGAGCCACAGCTTGCCAAGGCTCTCCCTGTAAGGGATACCCGCCAGAACGCCCTCCGCTTCGGGCAGCTCTATGCCCGTTTTGGAGCCGAGTCCGAACGCTGTGGCGTATTCGTTCATCTTGTTTATGCCTAAAATGTCCGCCACATTGTAAAAGTAAATGTTGCAGGATTTTTCTATCGCCTCGACCACATTTGTCCTTCCGTGGCTTCTAAGACAGCGGAAGTCCATGCCCTTGTAGTGGAAAACGCTGTTGCAGATATACTGGTCGTACTTGTTTACCGTGCCCGTCTCCAAGGCGGCAATCGCCACAAGGGGCTTAAATGTGGAGCCGGGGGCGTATGTGCTCTGGAGTACCCTGTTCCACAAGGGAGCGGCAGGGTCGGAAGCGAGCTTTGAGTAGTTTTCGTAATAGGTTGAAAGGTCGTAGCCGGGATATGAAGCGCTGGCCAGCAGCTCGCCCGTATTTACATCAATGACCGCCACAGCGCCCGCGGCCTCAAGACCCTTTTGAGCCGTCAGCTCCTTGATTCTCTTTTCAAGAGCGATTTCCGCAGCCTTCTGAAGTCCCGCGTCAATGGTCAGTATCACCGTTTCGCCCTTTTCCGGCTCCTCTATGTAGCTCTCTTTGAGATTTCCGTCCGTATCTCTGCTTATGACCTTATATCCGTCGGCGCCTTTAAGGTATTCCTCCATCAGCTTTTCGACGCCGCTCTTGCCGTAAATATCGTCAAGGTCGTATGAGCGTTTTTCGAGAGCCCTTTTTTCTTCCTCAGTGAGATTCGGGTCCTTCAGCTTTTGCTCCAAGGCGTTTTTGGCGTTTTCATACTCGCTCTGGGAAATCGCGCCCACAGTGCCTATAAGATGCGCCGCAAGGCTCTTTTCGGGGTATTCTCGGTATGTTACCACCTCATGCTCAACGCCCCTGTAAAAGTCGCTGCGCTCTTTTATGGCGGCGATTGTGGCGGAGCTTACATCCTCGGCGAAAACATAAGGGTTCGTTATCGAAAAGCCCTGCTTTCTTAAAGACACGCATACCGAGGCGATTTTTATCGCGTCCTCATCGGAATAGTCCTGCAAAGAGAAATACTCTTTAAGAGCGTCAAAGCAGTTCTGCGCGGTGGCGTAGTGATTGAGATTCAGCATATCGGGGGATTTAAGGTATTCTATGTAGCTGTCGCTGTTCTCCTTAAAGCTGACCGAGCCGTCGGGGTTGAGAATAAGCGGCAGATTGTCGTTCCACTCCTCCCCCTTGCTTTCGAGAAGCTTTATTAAAGATATGATAATCTCGTTTCTCTCGGACTGATTTTTAAGAGAGGGGAAATGGGCGGCGGAGAAAACAATCCTGTTGCCCTGACGGTTTGTGGCAAGGACATTGCCGTTTCTGTCAAGGATTTCGCCCCTTGCGCCCTCCACCTTCAGGGTATAGACATCCACATTTTTGCTTGCGGCAATCTCGTCGCGATTTATAAGCTGAATCCTGAAAAGCTGAACGACAAAGATGCCGAGTATAGAGAATATGGCTATAAGGGCGGATGCAACCCTTTTTAAGTTTGTCTTTTTGGAACTTAACATTTTTTCACCGTAGTATGGAACTAAATTTTGTCCAAATCATCGCTTGTCTTAAAATACTTTGAAATATATCGAATAAGAAGATAAAACACAGGAAGAAAAAGCGCCGTTAAAGCGAGGGGAGAAAAGAGTTTTAACGCCTCGCCGTAAATCTTTCTTAAAAAGATGCATCTGAAAAGCGTGTATAATCCGCCGAAAAAGACAGTGAGTATAAGGGCGGATACAAGGTTGTTTCTTAAAATATACCTTACCAAAAGCCCGCAGGCAAAGCCCATAAGGCAAAAGAAAATGGCGTTAAAGCCGTCGGGCAAAGGGGAGCTGATGTCGTAGATAATTCCCGCCAGCGCGCCGTAAAGGGCTCCCGAAAGCTCCCTTTCAAAAAGCCCAAGGCAGATTACAAGGGGAATGAAGGCATAAAAGGAAGAAAGTATGGGAACTGATGGCGTTGTGTGCAGCACTGAAACCGCAATCACAAGGACCGCCAAAATCGCCCTGTATATATGCATCTGCCTGTTGTTTTTAAAGGGCAAAGCAATCGTCCTTCCTTTTAGTTACTTTCCCGTCTGCCTTCCGCTGAAGTCGGTAATTACAAAAACATCGGTAAGCTCTGTAAAGTCAAGCCCCGGCTCAAGCACCGCGGCGCCCGCGGTCGTTATGTTGTCGGTATAAATCTCTGTGACGGAGCCTATTATAAGGTCGCGGGGATAAAGTCCGCCCACGCCCGAAGTGCATACAAGTCCGCCCTTTGAGATGGCGGAAAAGCCGGTAAGGCCCGACATCTCCATAAGTCCGCTCTTGCCGTCGCGGACAAGACCCCTTGTGTAGCCGTCCTCAAAGGTTCTTATCTCATATGCGCCCACATTGATTTCGGGGCTTAAAATGGTCTTTACAAGGGCTGTGGAGGGGGTTACCTCCTTGATAACGCCTATGAGCTGCTTGCCGTAAATGACGGGCATATCCACCTCAATGCCGTGGAGGGAGCCCTTGTCTATCACAAAGGAGAAAAAGCTGTCTGATGGGTCGCGGGAGATAATCTCCGCCGCGGAGAGCTTGAAATCCTTGTGCTCCTCCTTAACGCCCAGCATTGCCTCGTAAGACTGAAGTTTTCTCTTTTGCTTTTCGTATTCCACAAGCTGCTCTTTGTATTTTTCTATTTCGAGTTTGAGCTCATCTATTTGCTTTCTGTAGTAGTCGGCGGACACAAAGCCCGCGTTGAAATCCTTCATAGCCTCAGCCAGCCTTGCGGACAGCTTTTGAAGGGGAGAGAACACAACAGAGGCGGCGCTTGTTATGGGAGAGGAGCCGCTGTTGCTGACAGCTCCGAAGGCAAAGCCTAAAATAAGGGCAGATAACAGTACAGCCAGCACCTTGAATGCGGTTGTGCGTATGTAGGTTTTCATTTGATAATCCTCCGGCGCCAAGAATCGGCATTTGCCTTAAATCAGTCGCTTTTTGTTCGAAAGATTTAAAATATCCTTCTCAAGGCAAATTCCCGTTCCGATTGCAACGCAGTCCAGGGGGTTCTCCGCCACATGCACGGGCATTTGAGTCTCGCTTGCAATCAGCTTGTCCAGACCCCTTAAAAGCGCTCCGCCGCCTGTTAGCATAATGCCGTTGTCCACAATGTCAGCCGCCAGCTCGGGGGGAGTTTTCTCAAGGGTGGACTTAATTGTGTCAAGAATCTGATTAACGGGGTCGCTGAGAGCCTCCCTTACCTCCTCGGAGGTAATCTCAATATTCTTCGGCAGACCGTCAAGCAGGTTTCTGCCTTTAATGTCAAGGGCGCCCTCGCCCTCGTACGGATAAGCGGAGCCTATCTTTATCTTAATCTCCTCGGCGGTGCTCTCGCCGATTAAAAGATTGTATTTCCTTCTGATGTAGTTGACTATCGCGTCGTCAAAATTGTCGCCCGCAACCCTTGCCGAGCGTGATGTTACAATATCGCCGAGGGAAATAACGGCTACCTCTGAGGTGCCGCCGCCGATGTCCACTATCATGCTGCCCTTTGCCTCAGCGACGGGCAGACCGGAACCTATTGCCGCGGCCATGGGCTCCTCAATTAAACTTACATACCTTGCGCCCGCGCTTCTTGCGGCGTCGTGAACCGCCCTGCGCTCAACCTCGGTAACGCCTGAGGGAATACAAATCATAACCCTCGCCCTGTTGAACAGAGAGTTTGATACAGCCTTCTTTATAAAGATTCTAAGCATCTCCGCCGTAATTTCAAAGTCGGCGATAACGCCGTCTTTTAAGGGTCTGATGGCGGTAATGGAGCCAGGAGTCTTGCCTATCATCTGCTTTGCGGCGCTGCCCACAGCCACAACCCTGTGGGGTATGGAGCGGATGTCCACCGCCACAACCGACGGCTCCCTTATTACAATGCCCTTGCCTTTTACAAACACAAGGGTATTGGCGGTACCCAAATCTATTCCGATGTCCTGTGAAAATAACATATTATTCCCCCAAACGGATATTGCCAATGGCGACAAATTCACAGCTTAATTATATATTGTTTGACCTCTTTTCTCAACATATTTTAACTTTTTTAATATTTGAAGTATTTTCATGCCGAATCGGAGAAAATAAAATGAAAATCATTTGCGAGGAAAAAAGAGAAAAACATATGGATTTTAAAGAAAATCGGAGATACTAAAAGGTAAATAAAAATTTATTTTAAAATGTATTGACACCCGAAATTACCTATGCTAATATAATCGGGCACGAAAAAGGCTTTAAAGTTAAAGTATTAGCTTTACGAATTTAATCGGAGGTATAAAATATGTCAACTTATATGCCCAAAGCAGGTGACATCACCCGCAAATGGTATGTTATTGACGCCGAAGGAAAGACTTTAGGCAAGGTTGCGGCTGCCGCTGCTTCCATCCTTCGCGGCAAGCATAAGACCACATTTGCTCCTCATGCCGACTGCGGCGACAATGTTGTTATAATCAACGCCGCAAAGGTCGTCCTGACCGGCAAGAAGCTCCAGCAGAAGAAGTATTATCGCCACACAGGCTATATCGGCCACCTCAAAGAGGTCAGCTACGCAACTCTTATGAGAACAAAGCCCGAATTTGTCGTTGAGAAGGCAGTTAAGGGCATGCTTCCCAACAATGTAATCGGCAGGAACGCCGCTCGCCGCCTGCGCGTTTACAGGGACGCAAATCATAAGCAGACAGCTCAAAAGCCTGAAGTTTGGACAGTTTAAGGGGAGGGCAAAAGATTATGTACGAAACCAATCCATTCTTTTACGGAACAGGAAGAAGAAAGAAGTCTGTTGCCCGTGTAAGGCTCTATGCAGGCACAGGTAAAATAACAATAAACGAAAGGGACATCGACGAGTATTTCGGTCTTGAGACACTGAAGGTTATCGTTCGTCAGCCCCTTGAGCTTACAAACACAACCGACAAGTTTGACATCGTATGCCGAGTATCAGGCGGCGGCGTAACCGGTCAGGCAGGCGCCATCAGACACGGCATCGCAAGAGCGCTGCTCGAGTACAACGAGGAGTTAAAGCCCGTTCTCAAGTCCGCAGGTTTCCTCACCCGCGACCCGAGAATGAAGGAGAGAAAGAAATACGGTCTCAAGGGCGCCCGTCGTGCTCCCCAGTTCTCAAAGAGATAGTTTTCAAATCAACCGTCAAAGGAATCCCCTTTGGCGGTTTCTTTTTATTTTTTGAGCTTTGAAAAAATTATGAAATATAAACGCTCACTTTTGTCATCATTCATTGCATACTCTTTTAATAGATATTCAGCTGAATATCTGTTTTTTAACATGAACTCTCTTATTTCTTCGCCGAAAAAATCTGCTATTTTTCGATAATGCAAAACATTTTCTAGTTTAAAATTAGGGTGGTTAATCACTTCAATAAAAGCTTTTTTTGATATTCTTGCATACACTTTTAAACACTCAATCAATTCCCAGAAATCCTCTCTGTATAGCAGCTTATCTAGATCGATAAAGGAATTATAAAAACTTTCATCATCCGACCGGTTAAAATATTTTGCCACCTCCGCAAACAGTGTTTACTGTTTCCCCATACACTTCTATTAGCTCTTTAGGACATAAACCGCTTTGGAAATACTTTTTAATATTATAGATTTCCGTCATATCATCAATATTTCTGAGTTTTCGGTTTTGAACATACTCATTAAGCACTGACTCTATTATTGAGTCATTAATCAATACAGGGAAACTACTATTTGAGAAATACTTTATTCGCTCCATATTTCCACCCCACGATATATACTTCTGCATAAGCAAAAACGCCATATTGTTGCAATACTTACAATATACGCGGATAAATTCAACTATTATCGAGGCGGCATATACCAAGCAAAACTAGATTATTTCAGAGCCAATGTGTATAATATTTGAGCAACCCGAAATATTTAGTTTAATCTGTGGCGAGAGGAAATTGAAAAATTTGATTATTATAAACGGTACAATGGGTGTCGGCAAGACGGCTGTAAGCAAGGAGCTGCAAAAGCTGCTCCCTGACTGCGTTTTTCTTGACGGTGATTGGTGCTGGGATATGTCGCCCTTTATAGTGAACCACGAAACAAAAGAGATGGTGCTCGATAATATCAGCTACCTATTAAACAACTTCATTTCATGCTCGGTATTCGAGAATATCGTTTTCTGCTGGGTAATGCATGAGCAGAGCATAATTGATAATGTGCTAAGCAGGCTTAAATTAACAGACTGCAAAGTACATAAATTCTCGCTTGTCTGCTCAGAGGAGGCGCTGATTTCCCGCCTTAAAAATGATATTGCGGCGAAAATCAGAAGCGAAGATATAATTGAAAGAAGCGTTCCGAGACTTAAGAATTACGACAAAATGGACACCGTAAAAATTGATGTAAGCCATATTTCAGCAAAAGACGCCGCGGAGATAATTTTTAGACATATAATGCAGTAATATTAAAACCGTCAAAGAAATTCTTTGGCGGTTTTTCTTTTATGGTATAATAAACTCAGAAACCGAGAAACGAGGTGCAATATGGGCAGGGCAGAAAGTATCTGCAAAATGAGCTTCTCTAAGGTTTATCCATATTATCTCGCCAAGGCGGAAAAGAAAGGGCGCACCAAGGCAGAGGTGGACGAAATCATCCGCTGGCTGACAGGCTACAGTCAGGAGGAGCTTGAGGCTCAGATAGAAAAAGAAACAGACTTTGAAACCTTTTTTAATGAGGCGCCGATGCTCAATCCCGCCCGCTCCCTTATAAAAGGAGTAATCTGCGGCGTCAGAGTGGAAAACATAGAGGACCCTCTTATGCGGAATATCCGCTATCTGGACAAGCTTGTAGACGAGCTTGCTAAGAATAAAACAATGGATAAAATCCTTCGCAAAGAATAAAAGCAGGGGAAACCCTGCTTTATGTTTAAATCCACCGCAAAGAATCAGCCGCCCGCGTTAGCGGGCGGCTTTGCCGTTTTACTTGAAAAGGTTTCTTAACATATTGAGGAAGTTTCTGAAGAACTCGGCGATTCTCTGGAAGAACCTCAGTACTCCGTTGGGAGCAAGACCGCCTTCGTCAATTATTCCGACGAGGTAATCCTTCATGAGCTCATTCAGCGCGCCTGCCATATTCCTCAGGAACTCGCTTTCGGAATTGGAGAGCATCTCAAGAGCCTTCCTCCAGTTCTCGTTGAGGTTATCAAGGAAGTTGGCTCCGTGGCCGAAGCCCAAATCGGTGCCGTAGAAGATGTAGTAGAACATACCGAGCACCTGGTCTGCGCCGTTCTCTTTGTTGATAAGCTCGCCGAAGGTTTCAAAGGCTGCCTTGATGATTGCCGCGCTGTCGCCGCTGAGACCTGCCTCGTCGATGACCTCGCTCTTTATAAGCTCAGCGTTCGCGGGATGGAATACAGTCGCCACAATGTATCTGAGCATTACCGTCAGAACATCCTCATTGTCCGCGTCTATTACATAGATTTCCTCGCCGTGGACATTAGTCTTCGGCTTTGCGTATGCCTTGAGCATGTCTGAGAGGTTAATGTCGGGCAGCGTAATGCCGTTTTCGGCGACCAGCTCTCTGATTGCCTCTTTGATGTACTCGGAGGCGGAGAACTCGAACTCGAGGCTGTAAATGGGTCTGATTGTGTCTACTACAACCAGTATCGGCTGAACGAGGTTGAGTATAGCGGTGTCAAGCACGCCTGAGTCAAGGAAGTAGATGAGGTTCGGCAGTATGGAGAAGATTGTCTCTGTGGGCGCGGCGTATAGTCTCTCAAGCAGTCCGAAGATGGGCTTGATGATAAGCTCAATCATGGAGTTCGGGTCCGCCTCTACCGCTGCCAGATACTCCTCGCCGGTGAGAATTTCATCATAGTCGCAGCCGATTGCCTCAAGGAGCGGAACGATTGCGTTCTTGTAGCCGTTGTAGCCCTTGATTGTAATCTCGCCGTCCATGATGTTGTAGTCCATATCGGCAAGGAAAAGACCGATTGCGTTGTTCAGCGGTGAGAGCGCGTCGCACAAAGCTCTGAGGAACGCGTCCTTATCTCCGTCCTCAAAGCCCCAGTCGTAGCCGTAGTCAACATCGTACCACGGTGTGATGTCCACATCAAGGACCTTGAGAATCTTTCCGTCGCTGTCAAGGCTCTCCAGAGCGTCTCTTGCGCCGAGGATGATGTTTGTCAGGGTGTCATTGGTGTAAAGCTCGCCGAGCTTTTCTCTCAGCAGCTCTCCCGCGGGCTTGAGACCCAGGAGTTTCAGAATATTGTCAATGTAGGTGTCAAGATGGTCTGTAATGAACTTAGCCTGCTGCTTTGTCCAGTACTGGCTGTACTGTACCTTCGGGTACTCGCCCTCGAAGGGTCCGCCGTAGTCAAAGCCCCGTACATCGTACTCTACCGGGTTGCAAAGCTCAACAATGGCTGCGATTGCGTCCTCGGGGCTATTGCCGATGTTCCTTACGATGTCGCCTATGGTGCCGTCCAGCTTATCTTCGCCTTCTTCTTCGCCGAGTATAGCCCTTACGAGCTCCTCATCGCTGAGAATGTTGAAGATGTATCTGAGTATTACATAGGCAACCTTTGCGCTGTCGCCCTGGATGTAGCCTCTGGTCTGCTGCCTTGTGGCGGAGTTGAGGTAGACAACCGAGCCGAGGGACGCGAAATACTTGTTGTTTATCGGCGGCAGCTCAACATCAATCTCCATCTGCTTAAGAACCATCTTCAGAATGCCGTTGATGCTGGAGAGGTCCGCGCCGTAGAGAATGTCGTCCTCTTCCTCGGAGAGCATCTCGAAAGCGTCAAAGGCATATTCGCCGTTGGTAATATCGAAGTCAATGTCTCCGAGCCAGTAGTCGAACACGCCGTCGATGTCGTAGTAGATTGTGGTCTTAATGGCTCTGAGCCAGGATTCCACAAGACCGAACTGCAGCGAGTAGGCTATGTTCGGAAGCATCTCCATGATGTTGGAGAAGGGCGCTGTCGGGATTTCTTCCTCAATCCAAGTAAGCAGCGGATTCAGGATGTTTTCAAGAAGTCCCTTTACGCTTGTGAGGTTGTTGTACTCTGCGGCGGGCATAAAGCCTGTGATGTTAAGCATTTCCAAAAGCGGTACTATCGCTCTGTCGTAAGCGTCAACCGCGTTAATCTGAAGCCTGATGCTTACATCGATGTTGGCTATAAGACTTGAATTCTTCCTGTCGTTGAAGGAGTTGGCGGTAAGAGCCGCTCTGAGTACGGGGTAGATACCCATGAGGCTGTTTGAGAGAGCGTCAATGAAGCCTTCCTTGTCCAGCTCTCCCCAGTCGAGGTAGTTGGGAGCTTCGGGGTCATCAAAGTTTACCTTGCTCCAATCCTTGCCTGCGCTGTAGAGCACGGACCTGACCGCAGCGTACTTCGGGTCAATCTGGTCTGCAAGGTAGGTCGGGTATACCCAGAGATTGAACTTTCTCAGAAGGTCGTCAACAAGGTCTCTTGCCCTGCCTCTGAAGGTTATCTTGGTGACCTTAAGGTCTATTTCCGCGTTCTCCTCGATTGCGGATTCGAGCTCCTCGATGAGCTTCGGATAGAGCGAGCTCATAAGGTCATTGATTATTTCATTGTTGTAAAGCTCTTCGGCGAGGATGTCCTTAATCTTACGGCTGAGGCTGGACTCAAGACCCGCAAGTGTCGCGAAGTCGTCGCTGAGGAGCAGAGCGTCAAGTCTGCTTACCACATTCTGCATCTTCTCGTAGGTTACGGGGAAGTCGTCTCTGGGGCTTTCGTACCTTGCTATGTCATCCTCGCGAACCTTTCTGACGGTATAGCCGACGGTTGCCTCATAGAAGGAGTTGTAGCCGTGGTTTGCCAGATAGTCGTTAAAGTCGTCGATCAGCTGGAGGTAGAACTCATAGTTTGCTTGAGTTTCGGGCGGGAGAGTTACATACTGAGCGATTGCGTTTGTAACTGTGCCGAGATGTGTGCCGATAAGCTCGTAGTTGAATATGCATATCATGCCGTATTCATCGTAGAACTCTTTAAGCACACTGATTTCGCTGTCAAGTCTCCTTGCCAGCTCAGCCGCGATTGAGACAAGGATTGCGGAAATCTCATCGTAAAGCTCTGAGAAGACTCCCTCTTTAAGGAATACAACATTCTGGTTCTGGAAGGACTTGATAAAGTCTGTTGCGGATATGTAGTAGCTGAGCAGTACGGGTGTCTCGGAGGTTTCGATGTCGCCCGTAAATACCTCTGCCAAAGCGGTACCCGCTACATTTCCGGGAGTTCCGACCTTGTCGGAGCCCACAAGCGGCAGCGCACTGGAGCCTACAACGAAGTTGTTGGAGAAGGTGCCGCTGGTTCTGTAGCCTACAAGGCTGCCTGTGTAGATGGCTCCGGAGGTGACGGATGTGTCGTTTACATAATTGTAGCTTACACTGTGGTTTGCGTTGTCAATCTTGCCGATGAGACCGCCCGTCATTCTGCCCACCGCGTTTACGGCAGCTCTGTCAACATAGTTGTACTGAACGGTGTTTGCGGTGCCCCAGCCGACAACGCCCACAAGTCCGCCGGCTGCTATATCGTTTGTGGTTGATGTGTTGCTTGCGTTAAGCGTTACATTCTCAACGCCCGACTTTGTAAGGCTTGAGCCGTAGCCCAGGTTGTAGGAGATGCCGCCCATGTACCTTGAGGCGTTAAGGGTGGAGTTCTTAACAGTGCTGTTGGTAATAATGATTGCGCTGTTTGCGAGACCCAGAATACCGCCGACGCATTCGCCGGGTGTATTGATTGTAAGGTTCTCAACCGCAGCGTTGTTAATTGTGGAAGCTGTTCCGCTGTTGGATCCGGAAATACCGCCGATTTCTGCCTGAACGGCACTGGTGCCCGTAAGCGTAACATTCTTAACCGTCGCGCCGTTTACAATCGAGCCGTTTCTGAGGTAGAACACAAGGCCGCCTATATAGCGCGGTGCTGTGACACTGGTGTCCTCAACGGAAATGTTCGTAAAGGTCATCTTCGGGCTGGTGTCGCCTGCGATGCCGCCTGCTCTTTCGGTTCCGGCGGAGATGTTAACGCCCTTGACCGAAACATCCGTAAGGGTCAGTCCGGAGGTGTCAACATATCCTATGACGCCGCCCACATTGGAGTTGGAGCCGCTGATGGTTTTCATTGTCTCGGTGCCTGTTACGGAGCAGTTGATAAGGGTTACATTTTCGTTCGTCTGACCTGCAAGTCCGCCGACGGACGATGTGCCCCTGATATTAAGTCCGATTACATGGACATTCTCCATTCTGCCTCTGAACAGACCGGCTACGGCGCCTACATAGCTTGCTGTTGTTGAAATATCAACATTTCTGAGTGTCAGGTTCTTTACCACAACAGCGTTGGTGGTGGAGCCTAAAAGACCGATGTCGTTATCTGTCTTGCTGATATAGAGGTTAGAAATCTCAAAGCCGTTGCCGTCAAAGATGCCCGAATATCTGCTGGAGTTTGTGCCAAGCGGGTCAATGTTCTTGCCGTTAAGGTTAATATCGGCCATGAGCTTGATGCGTGTGTTCGGGTTGCCGGAGTTTACGAACCTTGTTACCCACTCATACTGATAGGAGTTGTAGATGAGGTAGTAGCCATCGGCGTCCTTTTCGGGAGCGGATACAAGGTCTTTCTGCGGAACGGGATAGCCGTCCTCTGAAGCCTCCCAGATGGGAGTGATGTCGTTAAGTTTCTCAAGCAGCGAGCCGTTCTTTACCTCCGCCTTTTCAATAGGAGTTACATTGTTGATAAGCGGAGTGGTGTTGTACTCGCCGATTGCGTTCTGACCGGCTTTGGGAACATAGTAGAGGGTTGAGATTTCACCGTTTGTAAGCCAGCCGAAAGCGGTGCCCGTTCTTGTGGGTGTGCCGATGATGTTGACTAATGTGTCGGAGTAGTTTTCACTTACCTTGTGGCGGGCGGATTCAACCTTGCCGGCGAAGCCGCCGGATACTCTGCCGTAAGAAGTGATTTCGGAGTCAACAACATAGTTGAACTGAATTCTGCCCACGCGGTTGCTGACTATAACGCCGGCGAAGCCGCCTATTTCAATATCCGTTGCGGGGCTGTTGTAGGTGGAGGTTACCTTTGTGTTTACAACGCCGTTGCGCTCTACCACGGAGTCGTCTCTGATGGCGAAGGTAAAGCCGCCCAGGTACCTGCCGCCTGTGATGTCGGTGTTCTTGACCAAGTTGTCATAGGCGAATATCGTGCCTTCATTGTAGCCTGCAAAGCCGCCTGCGCGGGAATCGGTTGCGGTGGCGGAGACATTGACGCCATTGACCACATTGTTCATGAAGTTCGCGTTGCTGGTGTCGTTCCTGCCCACAAAGCCGCCGACATAAGAGCTGCCCACGATGGTGTTCATGGTTTCTGTGCCCGTTACTGACGAGTCGGCGATTGTGATTGTGCCTTCCGTCTGACCTACAAGGCCGCCGATGTACTGCCCTGTGTTTGTAATCTTAATGCCTCTGACATGGCAGTTGATAACCGAAGCGTTGTTAAGTACGCCCACAAGACCTCCTGTGTAGTTACGGTTTGTGGTAATCTGGACATTTTCGAGATTCAGGTTCTTTACAACGCCGCCGCTGCCCAGCTTGCCGAAGAAGCCTCTGTCAACCGATGTTGTGGTGATGAGGACATTCCTTACGGTAAAGCCCTGACCGTCAAATGTGCCTGTGTACCTTCTGTCGTTGTTGCCTATCGGGTACCAGTCTTTGTTTCTCAGGTTAATGTCGTTCAAGAGCTTTGCGTTGGCGTTCGTGTTGCCTGCGTTTACATAGTTTTTGAACCACTCAAGCTGGAAGGCGGTTTCAATCTCGTAGTAGCCGTTTACCAGCTGCGGAGGCTCGGCGTTGCCGATTACGGGATAGCCGTTCTCATAGTCGTTGTTGTACTGAGCCCAGATATCCGTTACATTGTTAAGCATTTCCGTAAGGTTGCCGTTCTTGATATCCTGGAGGGAAACCTCTGAAATGCCTGTGGAAGCGCCGTAGCCTGCGAGAGGCAAGCCGCTGATGGGCTTTGCGAAGTTGTTGGCGAAGGTGCCGCTGGTTCTGTAGCCTACAAAGCTGCCGCCGTAAGTGCTTACATTGCCGCTTACGTTTGCATTTGCGTAGTTTTCAAGAATCTGATGGTTGGCGGTGTCAATCTTTCCTATAAGACCGCCGACCATCCTGCCTGTCGCGGTAATGGTTACATTCTGAGCGTAGCTGTACTGGATTGTGTTGCCCGTGTTCCAGCCGACAACACCGATAAGGCCGCCGACGCAGATGTCGGTTGACGCGTTGGTATTGGTAGCCGTAATGGTAACATTTTCAACGCCGACCTTAATAATCTTGGTGCCGTTCATGGCTGTGTAGGAAACGCCGCCTATGTAGCGGGAACCCTTAATGGAGGAGTTTCTGATTATTGTGTCGGAGATTGAAGCGGTGCTGTTGATGTAGCCTATAATACCGCCCGTTCTCTCGGATGTGGAATTGCCTGTGTAGTTTTCAACAAGGGACTTTGTAATCTTGACCTCGCTGCCGGATGTGCAGCCTGCGATGCCGCCCAGCTCCTCAGCGCCGTTTATGGTTACATTCTTTACTATCGCGTTGTTGACGCTGGATGCGTTTCTCAGACCGAACACAACGCCGCCGCCGTATCTTACGACCGAGATGGTGACATTATCCACATTGACGGTGTCGAAGTGGCCGGTGCCGCCGTCGGTGTCGCCGGAGATGCCGCCGGCTCTTTCGTTGGCGTTGATTACAAGGTCCTTAGAGCTTACATTTGTAATATAGCTCGTTGTCTTGATATTGCCCGCAAGACCGCCTATGTTGTTGCCCGTGCCCCTAATCACATTCATGCCGGGCAGACCGATTACCGAGCTGTCCTTAATGCTGCCGTTTGACTCAATCTGACCTGCGATGCCGCCGACCTGAGCCTTGGCGACGATATTAACGCCCTCAACGGTGACATTTTCGACCTTGCCTCTGAGCAAACCTACAACAGCGCCGACATATTCGGATGTGGAGTTAAGAGATACATTTCTGAGAGTAAGGTTCTTAATTACCGCGTTGGGGTTGGTGGAGCCGAACAGACCGCGGTCGTATGTGGCGGGCTGAATCTTAAAGTTGCTGATTGAATGGTTGTTGCCGTCAAAGATACCGTTGTATCTGCGGCTGTCTGTGCCGATGGGTATCCATTCCTTGTTTCTTATGTTGATGTCGGCTATGAGCTTTGCGTTAGCGTTCACATTTCCGTCATTGACGAAATTCCTGAACCACTCAAGCTGGAAGGTGTTCTTAATCTCATAGTAGCCGTTTACAAGAGCGGGAGGCTCTGCGTTCGCGATAACGGGGAAGCCGTTTACATAGTCGTCATTGTACTGCGCCCAAAGGTCGGTGATGTCGTTGAGCATCTCGGTCAGGCTGCCGTTTCTGATATCCGCAAGGCTGACTTCGGTAATGCCCGAAACATCGCCGCTGGCTCCGGCGGAAGCTCCGCCTGTGCGCGGGAAGCCGTTGGCTCTCGCAAAGTTGTTGACAACATTGCCCGAGCTCTTATATCCAAGGAAGCTGCCCACATAAATCTTAGTATTGTTGTTTATTGAGGCATCGGCGTAGTTTTCGGCAATTGCATGGTTTGCATTGTCCATCTTGCCGATAAAGCCGCCTATCATTCTGCCGACGCCGGTAATCGTTACATTGGATACATAGTTGTACTGTATCGTATTGGCTGTGTTCCATCCTACAACACCGATAAGGCCGCCCACGCAGAACTCGTTGCCCGTGCCGGTGTTGGTGGCGTTGATGGTAACATTGATAACGCCGACTCTGCTTATGAAGGAGCCGTCTTTAAGGGAGTATGAAACGCCGCCTATGTACCTTGTGCCTGTAAGGGATGAATCCTTGATTATGGTATCGGTGATGGTTGCCTTATTGTTGATGTAGCCGATGATGCCGCCTGTTCTCTCGTTATTTGAAACGCAGGTGAAGTTCTCAACAAGGCTGTTGGTGACTGACACGGGGTTGCCGTTGGATGTGCCCGATATGCCGCCCAGCTCGGCGCCGCCTGTAATTCTTACATTTCTGACGGTAGCCTTATCCACTGTGGAAGCGTTGCGGACGCTGAATATAACGCCGCCAGCGTAGTGGTTGACGGAGATGTTTACATTCTCAACAAGAGCCTCGCTGATTCTTACCGTACCGCCGTCGGAGTCGCCGAAGACGCCGCCCGCTTTTTCATTAGCGGTAAAGTCAACATTCTTGACAATTACATTGTTGACGGGCATGGTTGCCTTGATGTTGCCGGCTACGCCGCCCACAAAGGAGCCTGTGCCCTTAATCGTCTTTGCGCCCGTCTCGCCGATGACGGTAATATTGTTAAGCTGGGTCGATGCCTCGGACTGACCTATAACGCCGCCCACATAGGACGCGCCGTTAATGTTCATGCCCTCAACGGTGATGTTGGAAACCGTGCCTCTCAAAAGACCTACAAGACCGCCGACATAGCTGCCGTTGGTGTTTATGTAGACATTCTTAAGTTTTAAGTTTCTCAGAACCGCTGTGGGAGCCGTGGAGCCGAAAAGACCCTTGTCGTTGCCTGTCTTTGAAATATAAAGGTTGGAGATTGTAAAGTTCTGACCGTCGAATGTGCCGGCATAGCGCACATTGTTGTTGCCGATGGTGTCCATCTTTTTATTGTTGAGATTGATGTCGGCAACAAGCTTTGCGGAGGCGCTGGTATTGCCCGCGTTGACATGTTTCTGGAACCACTCAAGCTGGAAAGCGGAGCCGATAAGGAAGTAGCCGCTTGCGTCCTTTGAGGGAGCGACGGCAAGATTCCCGTCAATCACGGGATATCCGTCGTTTCCTGTTTTCCAGATGTTTGTAAGGTTGTTAAGGTAGCTGAGAAGCGCGCCGTTTGTTGCCTCAGCGGCGGTGACGCCTCTGATGTTGGTAACCGTAGAGGAGGAAACCTGCTCGCCGATGGCATTCTGACCGCTTGCGGTGACATAGAATAAATCGTTCAGCTCAGCGTTGGCGACATAGCCCACCAGAGTGCCTGCCCTTGTGGGAGCGGCCCTGAGGTTTAATGTCGCGGCGCTGTAGTTTTCGGAAATGAAATGTCTTGCGGCCTCGATTTTTCCAATAAAGCCGCCGCTCATTCTGCCGGCGCTGCTGACGGTTGTGTTGTAAACAGCGTTGTACTGAATGGTGTTTGCCACATCGCTTGTTACAACGCCGATAAGGCCGCCGATTTCAACATCGGTGGTCGCGCTTGTCTGAGTGGAGGTGATGGTGGAGTCTAAAACCATGCAGCGCTCTATAAAGCTGCCGTTCTTGACAGCAAAAGCAAGACCGCCCATGTACCTTGTGCCTGTGACATTGACGCCCTTGACAATTGTGTCATACATGTCGAATCTGTAGTCGGCGTGACCTATGGCGCCGGCGATTCTCGAATCCGAAGAGGTGGATGAGATATTAAGATTCTCAACTCGGCAGTTTCTGAACTGTACATTGTTTGCCTTTATGTAGCCTACAAGTCCGCCGGTGTTGTTTGTGCCGACGATGGTTTTCATTGATGATGTGCCCGTGACGGAGCAGTCGGTGATAACCGCCGCGCCCTCTACCTGACCGATAAGACCGCCGGTCTGAGCCCTGCCGGCAGAAATGTTTATGCCGGTAACATGGCAGTTGCTGATTGTGCCGCCCACAGCAACGCCCAAAAGACCGCCGGAGTAGTCACGGGTGCCCGCGATTGTAATGTTGTTGACATTAACATTCTTAATAACGCCCGAGGTGGTGATTTTTCCGAAAAGGCCTCGGTCAACAGAGGTGGAATTGACATAGACATTTGATATGGTAAAGCCCTGACCGTCAAATGTACCCGCGTACTGGCGGTCATGGTTGCCTATGGGATTCCACACCTTGTCATTAAGGTTGATGTTAGCCGTGAGCCTGCCGTTTATACTGCGGTTATTGTTGTTTACTATCTGATTTCTGAACCACGCAAGCTCTGCGCCGTCGCTTATCAGATAGTAACCGTCCGAAGCCTGAGCAGGCGTCTTAACGGACGAGCCGTCCCACGGCGTACCGATGTCGTCGGCTGCGGCCGCGACAACGCCGAAGGCCGACGAGAAGCACGACAGCATAATAACTGCTCCCAGGAATGCCGCTAGTGCCCTTTTAGACAATTTCGATAGATTTGACATCTCATCACCTGCAAAATTAGATATTCTTACAAGCTAATAATATCATTTAATTTTCCTAATTGCAACGAAAACATTACCAATCTGTGAATTTAGTAATAATGTCGAAACAAATTAAGCAATTTTTGTAATCCATGACATTTTTTAATTCAACTTTTATTCCCGAAGTGAAAAATCCGACAAAATGCGACAATTCACAACACCCCGACCCCAATTATGACGCCTCACTGATACTCTATATATAATGAAAAAAAGCCCGTCTGAATCTCCCACAGTGTGTTATCAACGAACAGCCCCCTCTGACACATAGCCCCGCCTTCCAAGCGGCCAAAACCTCGCCCCATCACCGCCCCAAGCCGCCGCCTTGTGCCGATGCTCACTTCCACTAAGCCGGCCAAAAGCCGTCCACGCCCCCTTTCCCAGTGCCGCCACGCCATCACCGCCCGCAGGCAGCCCTCTCGAACCATAACCCCGCACCCCGCCGCACAGGGGAACTTAACCCCCGCATACCCTCTCATCAGTGCCGCCGCTTTTCGCCCCGCACCTCCGCATAGGGAAGCAAGAGCCGCCCACGCTCCTTTCCCAGTGCCGCCGCCCCACTGCCCCACACAGGTCAAACTGAGCGCAATATCCCGCTCCCCGCCGCCTCGGTTTGAATTTCCCGCCGCGCACTGATCTCGGGAAAATTTTTTTCCTCGCTATCCCCCTTTTTCAAAGCAGCTGCATAATATAATGAAAAAAAGAGGCAAATCCAAAATGGAGTTGCCCAATATATAAATAGAAAAAATATTCTCAAAAAACTTTGACGCAAACAAAAAGCCTCCCACGGGGGAGGGTATGGAGCAAAATCAGCGGAGAACATTAAATGGGACAAACAGGAATGCAATACATCACTGTGAATAAATATTTAAAATTTAAGCAAAAATATTTAGGTAACGCCGTTAAATATACAATCTCAGCGTATATTTAATTTGAGATTTTTATCGCACAGGCGGAACGCCCGGCGCAGTTTGAAAATCAGTCGAAAAACAGTTGACAATATCAAAAAAGCTATGCTATTATACTTGAGCCGTCCGGAAGGGCGGTAAACGAGCGAAGAGCTCGGGCGATTGAAAAAGCCAAAAAAGGGCAAAAAAATAGCTCTTGACAAGAA
>Ga0134103_1001611_pt1 | contig 20314 bp, 19 predicted proteins | sample 14_taG_2_FD_94445 | JGI IMG/M metagenome (GOLD analysis project Ga0134103, IMG submission 94445) | Switchgrass degrading microbial communities from high solid loading bioreactors in New Hampshire, USA - 14_58_20_212_A1 metaG | ecosystem: Engineered > Bioreactor > Semi-continuous > Anaerobic >...
ATTATTCATATATAACTCATGGTACTCCTTTGCTAATGTTTTTCTTTGGTTATTAAACATTTTACAATGGATTACCATGAGTTTTCTATATATTACGGCATTTTATTTTACAACTTCCCGCAAGAGTAATATAATATGAAATTTAGCTAAATTAAACTTGCAAATGCTGTTTATAAATTATTGTATAAATATGTTGGAAAAAACGTTATGCAATATTTTAATTATAAAATTTCAAAATTATTATATTATTGTTATTAAAAATGATACCTGTCAGTGTATAAGCGTTTTTCTTTTTTAAGCATAAAAATCTGATGATACGTTTTATTTCAGCGTATGATGTTTGGTATGCCTTTAATTGCAGACAAAACTTTGTTAATGCATGCCGGCAGATGTCGGGATAAAAAATGAAATTTGACTTATGCAAACTTTCATTTATAGCAGGTTAATATGTTATAAGCAGGAGTTATATTTGATACTATGCAATACTAATAATCAAAAACTTCATGATTTTATTGACACTTGATCTTTTGACATAGTATAATGTAGTAAACCAAAAATAAGGCTGTTGATGAACAAAGGCGTTCATCAGATAGTACCCTGTAAGATCACTGTGCGGGTCTATTTTCTGCACGGGTACTATGTGATGAACGCCTGTTTTTATCGGTAAAAAATTTTACCGTATAAGGCAAAGGAATAGAGAAACAAGTGCTGTTTATATGCCCGTAACAGGGCAGAAGTGACAGCGTGAATGCATTGAACGGAGGGTGAATTGTGAGGGAAGGATTGTTCAGGAATGTATCAGGATGTGCGATATCAGGGATATTTTCAAAATCGGGCAGGCGTTTTTCAGGGCAGAAAATCATAGAATCCATTTCGGTCATGAGGGAGCGTTCCAACGGACTTGGGGGAGGGTTTGCCGCTTACGGCATCTATCCGGAGTATAAGGATTATTACGCATTCCATATATTCTACGACAACCATCACGCGAAAAAAGAATGCGAAGAGTTTATAGAAAGGCATTTTGATATTATAAACCTTTCAAAGATTCCGACCAGGAGGATTCCGGAGATCAGGGACGTACCCCTAATCTGGAGATATTTCGTTGCTCCGCTTCCGACAAAACTGGCCGACAGCCAGCTCGATGACAGGGAATACGTCGCCAGATGCGTATTCAGGATCAATACAAGGATTGAAGGTGCTTATGTATTTTCCAGCGGCAAGAACATGGGTGTGTTTAAAGCCGTTGGATTTCCTGAAGATGTAGGACGATTTTACCGCCTCGAGGAGTATGAAGGGTACTGTTTCACAGCGCACGGACGGTACCCTACCAATACTCCCGGCTGGTGGGGTGGAGCGCATCCGTTTGCTCTCCTTGATTATTCAGTTGTCCATAACGGGGAGATTTCCTCGTATGACGCCAATCGCAGGGCAATCGAAATGTACGGGTACAAATGCACCCTGAAAACGGATACAGAAGTAATAACCTATATAATTGACTACCTGCACAGGAAGGTAGGGCTTACGCTTAAAGAAATTTGCTCCGTAATTGCCGCGCCGTTCTGGTCCACGATAGAAAGGAAACCGGAGCAGGAAAGGGAGGAGCTTGAGTACCTGAGATGTGCCTTCGATTCATACCTGATAACCGGACCGTTTTCAATAATAGTGGGGTTTGAAGGCGGAATGATGGCCCTGAATGACAGACTTAAGCTCAGGAGCATGGTAGTGGGAGAAAAGGATGACATGGTATATGTAGCAAGCGAAGAAGCGGCCATAAGAGTGGTACAGAACGATCTTGACAGGATCTGGTACCCCCGCGGAGGTGAAGGAGTAATTGTAACCTTAGAAGGAGGTAACGCTTAATGCCTATTGAATATATATACCCGGATTATGAGATAGTAAGGGATTACGACCGGTGTATTGTCTGCCGGGTATGCGAGCGCCAGTGCGCCAATGAGGCGCACGAGTACCTGAGTGATCTTAACAAGATGACAGCGGACAATGCAAAATGCGTTAACTGCCACCGGTGTGTTTCACTGTGTCCCACAAGGGCACTGAAAATAGTAAAAAGCGATCATACTTTCAAGGAAAACGCAAACTGGACCGGCAAAAGCATTAAGGAGATATATAAACAGGCAAGTACCGGAGGGGTTCTGCTTTCCAGTATGGGAAACCCTGAAAACTATCCCATATACTTTGACAGGATCCTTCTGAACGCGTCACAGGTAACCAATCCGTCCATAGATCCCCTCAGGGAGCCAATGGAAACAAGGGTTTACCTCGGGGCAAAGCCTGACAGGATAGAACGGGATGAAAACGGAAAGCTGAAGAATAATCTTAAGCCCCATATAAAGCTTTCAATGCCGGTCATGTTTTCTGCAATGAGCTACGGCTCCCTCAGCTATAATGCACATGAGAGCCTGGCGAGAGCCGCCGCTGAGCTCGGAATTCTTTACAATACCGGGGAAGGCGGACTCCATGAGGATCTTTACAAGTACGGAGGAAATACAATAGTACAGGTGGCTTCCGGCCGTTTCGGAGTACATAAGAAGTATCTGAACAGTGCCGCAGCCATTGAGATCAAAATGGGTCAGGGAGCGAAGCCGGGTATCGGGGGACATCTTCCCGGAACAAAAATCGTCGGGGATATTTCAAAAACCCGCATGATACCCGAAGGAACCGATGCTATTTCACCGGCTCCCCATCACGATATTTACTCCATCGAGGATCTGCGCCAGCTGGTATATTCGCTGAAGGAAGCAACCGCTTATACCAAGCCGGTTATAGTAAAGATTGCAGCCGTACACAACGTGGCGGCAATTGCAAGCGGCATTGCCAGGAGCGGTGCCGATATCATTGCCATTGACGGTTTTCGCGGCGGAACGGGGGCTGCACCCACAAGAATAAGAGATCATGTGGGCATACCGATAGAGCTCGCACTGGCAAGCGTAGACAAGCGGCTCCGTGATGAGGGAATACGAAATAACGTGTCCCTGGTTGTCGGAGGAAGTATCCGCTCCAGTGCCGATGTGGTAAAGGCCGTCGCCCTTGGCGCGGATGCCGTATATATTGGTACAGCAGCGCTTATTGCGCTGGGATGTCATTTGTGCAGAAGCTGCCACACGGGAAAATGCAACTGGGGTATAGCCACCCAGAGGGAGGACCTGGTAAAAAGGCTCAATCCCAATATAGGGTATAAGAGGCTTGTAAACCTGATGACTGCCTGGCAGCATGAAATAAAGGAAATGATGGGCGGAATGGGAATAAACTCCATTGAAGCCCTTAAAGGCAACAGGCTGATGCTGAGAGGCGTAGGCCTTAACGAAAAAGAGCTGGAAATACTGGGTATCAAGCATGCCGGCGAATAATATAACTTAATACTGATGCGGTGGTGAAGAATTTTGAAACGTGTATATGTCAACGAACAATGGTGCCTGGGCTGTCACCTGTGCGAGTATTACTGCGCCTTTGCAGCAACAAATGAAAAGGATATGGTAAGGGCGCTGAAGGGTGTAATGATCAGACCGAGAATAAGGATTGAGGAAAAGGACGGAATAAGTTTTGCGGTTTCGTGCAGGCACTGTGATGAGCCGCTGTGCGTGAAGGGCTGCATCACCGGTGCCCTGACGAAAAAGGACGGGGTCATAACCATTGACAGAAACAAATGCGTCGGCTGCTATACATGTATATTGTCCTGTCCGTATGGTGCCATATCGCCATCTGAGGACGGGGCAGTGCAGAAATGCGAGCTTTGCATTAAAACTGTCCGGGGTACTCCTAAATGCGTTGAGGGCTGTCCCAACGGAGCCATCGTTTTCGAGGAAAGGGGTGAATAGCTTGAAATATGTGATAATAGGCAATTCTGCGGCGGCTGTCGGAGCGGTGGAAGCCATACGTAAAAATGACAGCGAAGGCAGGATTGTTATCATAAGCAGCGAAACCCATCATACATATTCAAGACCCTTGATTTCATACCTGCTATTGGGAAAGACCGACGAAAACAGGATGAAATACAGGGGGGACAGTTTCTACAGCGATAATAAATGCGAGTTTCTGCCCGGTAAGACCGTACAGAGAATAGACCCGGAGAAAAAGCAGGTCTTACTTGACGACGGCAGCTGTGAAAGCTACGACAAGCTGCTGATTGCAACGGGTTCCACGCCGTTTATTCCTCCTGTTAAGGGGCTGGAAAAAGTAAGAAACAAGTTCACCTTTACAACTCTTGACGATGCCCGGAAACTGGACAGTGCACTGATTGAAGGTTCCAGGGTTCTGATCCTGGGTGCCGGACTTATAGGCCTGAAATGCGCAGAGGGAATCAGTAAGAAAAAGGTCAGCACGGTTTGCGTGGATTTATCCCACAGGGTGCTGTCAAGTATCCTGGATGACGAAGCATCGGAAATAGTAAAGAAACACCTTGAAAAAAACAATATCAGGTTTTACCTTGGCCAGCAGGTTACTGAGTTCAGTGACGGCAGTGCCATGTTGGATGACGGAACGGAGATACCGTTTGACGTTCTCGTAACAGCTGTGGGTGTCAGGCCGAACATATCACTGCTTAAAGATATAGGCGGCAAAACTAACAGGGGCATAATCATAGATGAAAGGTGCAGGACGTCCATCCCTGACATTTATGCGGCGGGCGACTGCTGCGAGTGCAGGGATGCCGCGTCGGGAGAAATGAAGGTAATGGCACTGCTACCGAATGCGTACATGCAGGGAGAATGTGCCGGAATGAATATGTCCGGCGCGGACTGCGTGTTCGACAAGGCAATACCCATGAATGCCATTGGCTTGTTCGGAAAGCATATCATTACGGCGGGAGTATATACCGGTGAGGTATATCTTCAAACCGACGGAGAGAATTATAAAAAGCTGTTCTATTCGAACAACAGGCTTAACGGTTTTATCCTTATCGGAAACATTGAAAAAGCGGGTATCTATACTTCCCTTATAAGAGAGGGAACGCCGCTTGACTCAATTGACTTTGAACTGATCTGCAGGATGCCGGGGCTTATGGCTTTCAGCAGGGAAGAACGGGCCAGGATACTGAGCGGCATTGCCTAGAACCTTAAGGCAGCCTGACAGAAACGAATGGAGGTTATTATGGAATTTCGCGCACATGAGCTGGGATTTCAGCAACTGAATGAAAAAATACGGAATACTGACGGAAATATAATCATAAATGAGTGTTACGGGGAACGTTTCATCGGAGCGGGTGCTTCTGGCAAAACCATAACAATAAACGGAACACCGGGCAATGCGCTTGGTGCATATCTTGACGGTGCAACCATTATTGTAAACGGGAATGCCCAGGATGCAACAGGCGATACAATGAACGACGGAAAAATAATTATTTTCGGGAATGCCGGAGACGTCCTCGGGTATGCAATGAGGGGCGGAAAAATACTGGTCAGGGGTGATGCAGGTTACCGCACCGGCATCCATATGAAGGAATACAAGGACAAAAAACCTGTAATAATAGTAGGCGGAACCACAGGAAGCTTTTTGGGGGAATACCTGGCAGGAGGAAAAATTGTAGTGCTCGGACTTAATACTGACGATTTCCCGGCAGGGGATTTCATAGGTGTAGGCATTCACGGCGGAGAAATATTCATAAGAAGCAGCAAGCCGCCGGTAAACCTGCCTCCGCAGGTAAACTGCGATATTGCTGATGTAGAGGACCTGGACAGGATACGAAGCGATCTTGAGGAGTTTGCTGAGATATTCGGGATTTCGATCGATGAAATCTTCAGTAAGCCGTTTTACCACCTGGTGCCGAACGGCAAGAACCCCTTCCATAAACTATATACCGAAAACTGAGGGTGCCAGGGGACGGTTCTCTGTCACCCCAGAAATTACCATTAACCAAGTCAGTACCCGGTTAACAATACATACAATTAAAAAAACATCTCGGGCATTGCACGGCTTCAGAACGGAACACTTAAACAGTACCTGTATGCAGCTCCTTTAAATGTACAAATTGCTATTTAATTCATTCTGCTGGTATAATAGACTTAAAAAGAAAATTGGAGGGTAAAAAATGGTTACCACCGTTGAAGAGGTTTTGGATTTTATTAAGTACAACGATGTGAAATTCATCCGTCTTTCATTCTGTGATTTGCTGGGAAGGCAGAAAAACATTTCGATCATGCCTGATGAACTGCCGCGTGCATTTGAACACGGCGTTCCGTTCGATGCCCATGCAATAAGCGGTTTTACCGACATAACGAAATCAGATTTACTGTTGATTCCAGATCCCGGAACACTTTCGGTATTACCGTGGCGTCCCCAGCAGGGCAGAGTTGTCCGCTTTTACTGCGGAATAAGAAACCCGGATGGCAGTGTTTTCTGGGGAGATACAAGGGAAATTCTCAAAAACATTGTCGGTAAAATTTCGCAAAAAGGATACTCATGCATGGTCGGGGCAGAATGCGAGTTTTACCTGTTCAAAACCGATGAAAACGGTGAACCGACTACAAAACCATATGATAACGGTGGATACCTGGATGTTTCACCCCTTGACAAGGGCGAAAACGTAAGGCGTGAGATTTGCCTCTGCCTTGAGGAAATGGGCATAAGGCCCGAAACATCCCATCACGAACAGGGGCCGGGGCAGAATGAAATAGATTTCAAATTTTCCGATGCAGTAAACAGCGCAGACAACCTGATTACGTTCAAACAGGTGGTAAGAAGCATTGCAGCAAGAAACGGACTGTTTGCGTCATTTGCTCCGAAACCGCTGCCCGGTAAAAGCGGAAGCGGGCTTCATATTAACCTGTCCCTGCTTAAAAATGGGGTCAACGTGTTCAGGTTGGGTGAAAAAGAGCGCTCGAAAGTAGCGGAATCCTTTGTTGCAGGCATACTTCAGAAAGTAACCGAAATCACCGCGTTTTTAAATCCGATATCAAATTCCTATGAACGTCTGGGATATTTTGAGGCGCCGAAATATGTATCATGGTCGCATGGTAACCGCTCACAGCTTGTACGCATTCCGGCAGCCCAGGATGACAGAATGCGCATGGAACTCAGGTCTCCCGATCCGTCAACAAATCCTTACCTTGCCTTTGCACTGGTTATAGGTGCGGGTATTTATGGCATTGAAAATAACCTGGAACTTCCTGAGAGCATTAATGTGGATCTTTATGCAGCGGACGAAAGCATGACCGGTTCATTGCCGCGCCTGCCCGAAACACTGGGCGAGGCTTTGAAACTTGCGGAAAAATCGGACTTTGTAAGAAGCATACTTAACGACCGGATACTTGAAAGATTTATCAGCATAAAAACAAAAGAACTGGAGGCATATGACCTGGCCAACGATAAGTATGAGCATTTCCTGCAGAATTATTTCAGAGTTGTTTGACAGGCTGATTTTCAGGTTAAGCAAAGGGGAGACGCTATGGAAAGTGCGCTTATTGTATCCAGTTCTGAAAAAATTACCGCGGCTTTGACGGAAATGCTGACACAGGCGTCTGTGACGGATGTAACCACTGTAACCAATGGAGGAGAGGCAAGGAGGATTCTGATTGAAAAGGATTATGACCTGTATATTATAAATACCCCGCTGACTGATGAATTCGGAGAAAGCCTTGCGCTGAACATTGCTTCGAAGGAAATTAGCGTTGTGATACTGATAGTCAGGGCTGAATTGGCGGATGAAATTTCGCACAGGGTTGAAGATTACGGGGTTATAACCGTGTCAAAACCTATAAGTAGGGCTTTATTCTGGAATGTGCTGAAGCTTGCTTCTGCGACTCATAAAAAGCTTCTGGCTATACATAATGAAAATAAAAAGCTTATTCAGAAAATAGAGGACTTAAGAATAATCGACAGGGCGAAATGCCTTCTTATTTCGCATTTTTCGATGTCAGAGCCTGAAGCACACAGGTTCATTGAAAAACAGGCAATGGATATGCGGATTACACGCAGAAAGGTTGCTGAACAGATACTGAGAACTTATGAAAATTAGTATCAGGCAGAAAGCGGCAATACCGATGAAGGGCAGAAAAACCCATGATTCGGGAAAGCTGATATACGGAAGATTTGCAATGGTTTAGCAGGGAGGATAAAATGACTAAGTTTATTTTTGTAACAGGTGGAGTTGTATCCGGACTGGGAAAAGGAATCACGGCCGCAAGCCTGGGAAGACTTCTGAAGCAAAGAGGCCTGAAAGTTGCGGCACAAAAACTGGATCCCTACATTAACGTGGATCCCGGAACGATGAGCCCGTTTCAGCACGGCGAAGTGTTCGTAACCGATGATGGTGCTGAAACCGACCTGGATTTGGGGCATTATGAACGCTTTATTGACGAGGATCTTACGAAATTTTCAAACCTTACCGCAGGGAAGGTTTACTGGAATGTACTGAACCGCGAACGGACAGGAGGTTACCTGGGACAGACCGTCCAGGTAATCCCCCATATTACCGGGGAAATCAAGAATTTCATATACAGCGGTGCCGAAAAGAGCGGTGCTGACGTACTGATAACCGAAATCGGCGGCACCGTAGGTGATATTGAAAGCCAGCCTTTTCTTGAAGCTGCGCGTCAGATTTATCTCGAAAAGGGACATGATAACTGCCTTTTTATTCATGTTACGCTGGTCCCGTACTTAAAGGGTTCGAATGAGCATAAATCAAAACCTACCCAGCATTCGGTGAAAGAACTGAGATCAATGGGTATTTCACCGAACATCATTGTCGCACGTGCCGATGAACCTTTTGATGAGAGTATAAAGGCCAAGATTTCCTTGTTCTGTAACGTAAAGCCCGATTGTGTGATTCAGAATATTACTCTCCCGTGCATTTATGAAGCGCCGCTGGTGCTGCATGAAAACGGCCTGGACGAAGTAGTATGCAGGGAGCTTGGTATTACAACCGAAAAACCCGATCTGACCGAATGGAAGGAGCTTATATACAGGATAAGAAGCCGGGAGAAAGAGGTAACCATTGCGATTGTGGGCAAATATGTGAGATTCCATGATGCCTACCTGTCAATTATAGAAAGCCTTAACCATGCAGGTTTTGACAAGGGTACAACGGTTAAAATAAAGTGGATCGAAAGCGAAACGGTAACTGAACAGAATGTAGGTGAAAAGCTGAATGATGTCAGCGGTATTATCGTTCCCGGAGGATTTGGTGACAGGGGAATAGAGGGGAAAATAACTGCGTGCAGGTATGCCAGGGAAAACAATATACCTTACCTGGGAATATGCCTTGGAATGCAGATTGCAGTTATTGAATTTGCGCGCAACGTTTGCGGGCTTAAAGGCGCACATTCCACCGAATTTAACATCGACAGCCCTCATCCCGTAATTGCACTCATGGAAGAACAGATTGGGATTACCCAGAAAGGCGGAACCATGCGTCTTGGCGCATACCCGTGCAAAACAAGGGAAGGTTCAAAAATCCGGCTTTTATACGGCAGGGAATTAATAAGTGAAAGGCACAGGCACAGGTACGAGTTTAACAATGCCTACAGGAAAATCATTACTGACAACGGGTTGAAAATCTGCGGTACTTCTCCCGATGACAGCCTTGTTGAGGCAGTTGAACTTCCATCCAACGATTTCTTCATTGGCGTTCAGTACCATCCTGAATTCAAAAGCCGTCCGAACAAACCACATCCGCTGTTTATCGGTCTTGTGGACGCAGCTCTGGCCTATCAGCAGAGGGAGAAACTGAATAAAGCCAATTAAAGAGTTCACTTTTTCAGGGTACGCCGCATATATTAATTGTATGAACAAGGGCGTTCATCTGACAGTGCGATTTTGCATTGTCGGGTAACGCCTTTTATATTTTGACGGGTGTGGTTGTATATGTGCGGAATTGCCGGTTTTTGCAATTTCAGGACCGATTATACCCGGAACAGTGAATACTGGAACCGGATTCTTATTGACATGAGGAAAGCGGTTGCTCACCGGGGAAGCGACAATACCGGGGAATACCTGAGAAAAAACGTCGGGCTCAGCCATACCAGGCTTGCAATCAGGGATTTGTGCTTCGGTGCCCAGCCTATCGTAAGAAAAATCTGCGGAAAGGAATATGTAATTGTCTATAACGGTGAAATTTACAATACCGATGAACTGATGCCCGAATTATCAGAAGCAGGATACGTATTTGAAACAACAACCGATACAGAAGTAATTCTTTATGCCTATATTCATTACGGCATTGATTTCGTAAACCGGCTTAACGGTATTTTTGCGTTTGCAATATGGGATGAAGCGAGTGAAAGCCTGGTACTGTACCGGGACCGGGTCGGCGTTAAGCCGTTGTTTTATACTATAAAGGGCGATACAATTGTATTTGGCTCAGAAATAAAGGTTCTTTTCTGTTTTCCGGGTATAAAGCCTGAACTGGACATGGACGGATTCAGGGAGATTTTTGGGACGGGTCCGGCCAGGACGCCGGGAAACGGTGTTTTCAAAGATATTTACGAGATAAAACCCGGTCATTATGCAATATTTTCAAGAGAAGGTTTTACCGAAACGAAATATTGGGATCTCAAAAGTCAACCCCATACGGACGGATATAAAGAAACCGTTGAAAGGGTATCCTTTCTTGTTCGCGATTCGGTCATTAGGCAGATGGTATCTGACGTTCCGGTTTGCAGTTTTCTTTCCGGGGGAATTGATTCTAGTATTGTAACCGCTGTGGCATCAGAATATCTGACCGGGCTTGGGTCTCGGCTTAACACATTCTCATTTGATTTCAGGGACAACAGTATTTATTTCAGGTCCAATTCTTTTCAGCCTGAACGCGACAGGCCATATGTTGAGGTAATGCTGGAAAAATTTGACCTCAACCATACATGGCTTGAATGCGATGAAGAACTTCTGGCAAATATGCTTTATGCGGTGGTTGATGCAAAAGACCTGCCGGGTATGGCCGATATTGACGCTTCGCTTTTGTATTTCTGCAAACTGGTTAAGATGCACAATAAGGTAGCATTGACAGGTGAGTGCGCGGACGAGATTTTCGGAGGTTATCCGTGGTTTTACAGGGAAGAGCTGTTATGGACCGACGGGTTTCCGTGGTCAAGGGATATGACCGCAAGAACCTTGCTTTTGTCCGAGGATTTTGCAAGAGAACTTAATCTTGAAGAATATGTTTATGAAAGATATTCCGAAACCCTCAAATCGGTTCCTCGCCTGGAAGGAGAAAGTTCTGCAGACAGAAGGCGCCGGGAAATCACTTACCTGAATATTAAATGGTTCATGCAGACTCTGCTGGACAGGATAGACAGGGCAAGCATGTATTCCGGCCTTGAAGCCAGGGTACCGTTTGCAGATCACAGGATAATTGAATATGTGTTTAATGTACCGTGGGACATAAAGTTCAGAAACGGGGTTGAAAAGTCTCTTTTACGCGAAGCCTGCGGCAGCCTTTTGCCTGAAAAGCTTATATACCGCAAAAAAAGCCCGTATCCGAAAACCTACAACCCGAACTATGAGAAGGTGCTTTCCCGCATGTTCATGGATATTCTTGACAACCCGAATTCTCCCTTAATGTCGTTAATCGACAGGGAAAAGGCCATAGCGTTTATGCAGGCACCTGCAGAATACGGAAGGCCATGGTTTGGCCAGCTTATGGCTGCACCCCAGCTCTTGGCGTATATGATACAGGTCAATTACTGGCTCGAAAAATATTCAATTTTATAATTTTTTTTGTCCTAAATGTAAAATATACTTGACATTTTATTTGGCTGAACTATAATAATAAATGTAAAGCAAACTTTACATTTAAGCGGGTGATTAAATTGAGGAACCGGCTGGAAGAAATACGAAAACAAAAAGGGCTGACCCAGGAAGAACTGGCTGAAGTACTGGGTGTGTCCAGGCAGACTGTAAACTCACTGGAAAACGGACGCTATAACCCGTCCATTATGCTGGCTTTCAGAATTGCCCGGTTTTTTGGAATGAGCATTGAGGAAATATTTATTTTCGAGGAGGAGTAAGAAATGAAAATCGAAGGAACAGCAAAATATATTGTATTTTCAGCATTGGGTTTTTTTGTTATGATTGCCGGTTTTCTGACTGTAATAATTTTTCCTGAAACAGACGGCATTCTGCGAGTTTTGCCGTATGTCTGCATAGGAATTGGTGCCGGGGCATTCGGCGGAAATGCCGGTAATGCCGTGAAGGAGTATATTATTGGGAAAAACCCGGAAACGGCCAGAAGAGTTGCCATTGAAGCGAATGATGAGCGTAATGCGGCAATAACCGGCAGGGCAAAAGCAAAAGCCTATGAGATTATTCAGGTATTGCTTTGGATATTGATTATTGTATTGGCTTTGATGCAGGCCGAGCTCTATGTGGTATTGTCGCTTATTGCGGTGAACTTGATTGCAATAATTTCCATGCTATTTTATATAAATAAATACAACAAGGAAATGTAACAGTATTGAGTTGATATCCGTAGTTTTTGGAGAATACCTATGCTTGATTTTATACTGGGTTTAATTACAGACCTTATTGATGTTATCGTTAATATATAGGTTAATAAAACTGTAGAAAAATTCACAAAAAAGCGGAAAAAGTCCGGTATACAGAAATTTTCCCGGATGGATAAAAGATAAGATATATATTATAATGATACCGTTAACTTGAAATAAGTGGGAGGTATTTATGGTTTTAGCAAGGTCACCGTGTTAATCCATAATACAGATAAATTCACGGGCGCCTCCTTTGTTTTGCTGATGAATAAACAGCAAAGCAAAAGGAAAGGAGCCTTATAAAAATGGGTTATATGAATAATGTCTGGAAACTTTACCTAATACGGTTTTTTCATAACCTGATCCCGGCCTATGTTATAGAAAGGCTGTTCTGGGAACAGCGCGGCATGTCAATCCAGATGGTTGTATACACAGAGATCATATATGCGATAACGGTTGTTCTGCTTGAAATTCCCACCGGGATTGCTGCAGACAAATGGGGCCGGAAAAAGCTGATAATAGCAGATGCCTTTTTGGGTGTATGCGAATTACTGATACTGATATATGCAACAAAATTCTGGCATTTTGCAGCGGCTATATTTCTGGCTGGTATTGGACGTGCTGCAGGAAGCGGATCTGAAAATGCCCTTCTATATGATTCGCTTATTTCTGAAGGCAAGGAAGATTTATTTGAAAAGTACCTGGGACGGCTGAATGCCATGGATCTTGTTGCAGGTATCCTGGCTGCATTAAGCGGAAGCCTTCTGGCTGACCTGTACGGATTTGAACTGAATTACCGGATATCCTGCATCGGTATGTTTGTTTCGCTGTGCATATCATTTATGCTGGCGGAACCGGAAGTAAAAAGCATGGCGGATAAACCGATACCGGTAAAAGAGTACGTAATTGCTTCTGTAAATTTTTTCAGGAAAAATCACGGAGTCTGCCTGGTAATCCTGTCAGCAATGGTTGCCGGTTCAGCAATGATTTTTGTTGACGAGTTCTGGCAGCTTTATATCAGCAGAATCGGTATTCCGGTTGTATATTTCGGGTTGTTTTCGGCCGGGCTGACCTTGCTTAGGCTTCCCGGCAGTGTACTTGCATACAGAATCAAAAAGCTGACCGGATACAGGAGATTAATTTCGTATATTATTTTTGTATTTGCAGCAGGATTGCTATACATGAGTTTAGTAAGGGGATTTTCAAGCATTGTGATGATTTTCCTGCTTTGCCTGGTATCAGGCATTTTGGAACCTGCTGCTGCCGGATACTTGCATCACCGGATTGATTCGTCGATGCGGGCTACCATTGATTCGTTCCAGTCTCTGGGATTAAGGGCGATAACTGCGATAGCCGGACTTGGTTTCGGCTTCTTCTCATCGCGGTACGACATATACGGCGGATATGGTTTTACCGCGGTCATATGTTTTGCTTTCCTTATGTATTTCATAATTATATCGCGAAAAGTTATACAGGAATAAACAGTTTAATGGGATGGGGCAGTTGTTTCTGCCCTTTTTTTATACCATATGGTTTATATTAGTTGTATACAGCTTGCTTACGACAAAATTGCGGATATGTTCCTTTATGTAAGATGTAAAACTATAGGAGTCCAGCAGGAATTCGACATTACTCTTAAACAATTAAGGAAGGCAATCTTCGGCAAGTGGTTTTTTGATGAAGATGATGAGGAAGAAACAGAAATATCAGAATCAAATAAGACACATATTAGCGAAAGTGCAGTGTGAAACTGCAAGATTAGATTCATATTTACCTATATTGTTAGAATAAGGTTGCTATTTAATCACTATTACTACGCAAGCCCTGAAAGCTCCTCGCTCCGTTTCCATAGATGAGCTTTTTTAACGGCTGAAACTGTCGGGCGGTTATTACTGACAATATATTGCTCGTAGAATACAATATAATAATTATGATTTCACAGGACGATAAATTTATATGTGTTTTTGCTGACAAATTGCTCGGCCAGCAGCAGGTAGTGGTAAAAACATTGCCTGAATATATAAAAAGATACAAGAAAATCAACGGCATATCCGGATGCACCCTGCTGGGTGACGGCAGTATCAGCCTTATCCTGGATGTTGCCGGCCTGGTTCATAACAGGTAAATTAGCTAATATGTGAGGGGGGCTTTTATATGACTGAAATTCAGACTAACATTCTTGAAAACGAAGATACCATGGAAGGAAGATACCTGGTATTTTCAATCGACAATGAAAGCTATGGCATTGAAATCCGTTTCTGATGAAGATGTTAACAGCATAAGCGAGGTAATTTGATTATTGGGAATATGACATGAAATTCTGACGTGAGTTTATCAGCAATACTGGTTAAAAACAAAAATTGAGTCCAGATTGTCTTTACGATAACAAAATCAGCGGGTAATAAGAGCAAAAAAATGAAAAACATTCATTTAATTAGGCAAAATTTTATGATATTGATAAAAAGCAAAAGAAAAGACAACGGGTGGGTAAAGGACCGTGATTTCAATTACAGAGCAGGAATTTAAAAAACTTGTGGAATTTATTGAAAATAATTACGGAATCCATATAAAGAAAGAGAAAAAGCTGGTATTGACCAGCAGGTTATATAATGAACTGATAAACAGCAGATGTGAGAATTTCACGCAATATTTCGACTATATCCGTTCCGACAGGACCGGCAAGGCTTTATCATCACTCGTTAACAAAATTACCACGAACCATACGTTTTTTATGAGGGAAGCGGATCATTTCGATTATTTCAGGGAGAAAGTGCTTCCCTACCTTTCCGGAACGGTAAAAAACAGGGATTTAAGGATATGGAGTGCCGGATGCTCAACAGGGCAGGAACCCTATACTCTTGCGATGATAATTGCAGATTATTTCGATAACAACAAAGCCTTTTGGGATACTAAGATTCTTGCTACCGACATTTCGGAAAAAGTACTTTCTGCAGCTATAGAGGGAATCTACGACAGCGATGAGGTTGAAACCCTGCCGTCGATGTGGAGAATAAATTATTTCCAAAAGCTGGATGACGGGAAGTACATAGTATCTGACAACCTAAAAAAGGAAGTTATATTCAGAAGGTTTAACCTTATGGAAAAAACTTTTCCTTTTCGGAAAAAGTTCCATACCGTTTTTTGCCGTAATGTAATGATATATTTCAGGCACAGTACTAAAATGGAACTTATTAACAAGTTCTATGATGCCATTGAATACGGTGGATACCTGTTTATCGGGCATACCGAATCCATACCCCGAAGCGAAACAAAATTTCAGTATATAATGCCAGGAATATACAGAAAAGTATGAATTCAAGGACTATGACCCATGAGGTGATTCGATGAGAACCGGCAGAACCATTAAAGTATTAGTGATAGATGACAGTATGGTGTTTCGCGAGCTGTTATCCCTGGGAATTTCATCGGATCCCGAAATAAAAGTTGTATCAACGGCGAAGGATCCATATGATGCAAAGGATAAATCCTTATATATAAACCCGATGTAATAACATGTGACGTGGAAATGCCGAAAATGAACGGCATTGAATTTGTACGCAGGCTGATTCCGCAGTATCCGGTTCCTGTTATTGTTATTAGCTCAGTAAGCGATGCGGTATTTGATGCAATGAATGCAGGAGCGGTTGATTTTGTTGCAAAACCCGATATCAATAATATTAATAATGTCAGGCAGTTTATCTATGGCCTTATAGAGAAAATAAAAATAGCTTCAAATGCGAAAATAGTGCATAATATAAAAGCAGGCGAATTACAGGGTGAAAGGCCGCATGAAGGTTTTGACACCCGCAAAATAATAGCTATAGGGGCTTCCACCGGCGGAACCGAAGCCATAGAAAGAATATTGAGAGACATGCCTTTCACAATACCGGGGATTGTAATAGTTCAGCATATACCACCGGTATTCTCAAGACTTTTTGCAGAAAGACTCAATTCAACCACTGGTCTCCGTGTAAAAGAGGCGGTAACAGGGGATTATGTGGAACAGGGAAAAGTGCTGGTAGCTCCTGGAGACAAACACATGGTAATCAAGAAGGTTTCGGGCAGGTATAAAGTGGAATGCTTTGCCGGAGAAAAGGTAAACGGGCACTGCCCGTCAGTGGATGTGCTGTTTGAATCTGTGGCAAGAGAAGCGGGGAAGGATGCTGTCGGAGTTATACTTACCGGAATGGGCTATGACGGTGCCAAGGGCCTTCTGGCAATGAAAAGAAAAGGAGCATATACAATCGGACAGGACGAGAGCTCATCTGTTGTCTACGGTATGCCCAAAGCAGCATATAATATCGGGGCGGTTTGCAAACAGCTTTCACTGGATAAGATTCCGATTTCGATAATGGAGATGCTTAAGTAAGATTTTTCCCCGGAGTAGGCTAGTTACGCCGCTTTCGGGGTATTATGTTTCGGAGGTATAATCCGCAGCAACAGCAAAAAAAGCAGGGAGCATGTTTAGTTTACAGGCTCCCTGAAGTTCAATTTTGGGTTTTCGGTGGCGAGGTATTGCTGTTTTTTCAAAAAACAGAAATACTTTTTATTCATTTTCTTCATCCTGCAATGCATCATATCCTTCTTCACCGGTTCTTATTCTTATAACGTTTTCAACATCATAGACAAATATTTTGCCGTCGCCCACGTTGCCGGTATACAGAGCATTCTTTACAGTGTTGATTACCGTTTCTACAGGTATCTTGCACACTACAATGTCAACCTTAATCTTCGGAAGCAACCTTGTTTTAACAGGCAGGCCGCGGAAATACTCTGTATAGCCTTTCTGCATGCCATAACCGAGAACGTTTGTTACCGTAAGACCGGTAATGCCGATTTTGTCAAGGTCTGCCTGAAGTTTTGTAAATTTGTCCTGGTTGGTTATTATTGTAATTCTCGTCATCTTAGCACCGGGACGGGACTGTTTGACAACGGGGACTGCAACGTCCGGAGAAACGGTGCCCGTAACTTTTTCGTGTACAGTTCCGTTTACAGTAGCCAAAACAGGAGCTACAATTGCAAAATCAGGATAAGCAGAGTTTCCGTGTTCTCCGATATCAAGTCCCTGTATTTCTTCTTCAAGGCTTACACGTATACCGATGGTTTCTCTCAGGAGAATCCATACGAGGGATGACGTAGCAAATACAAAAGCACCCACTGCAATTACGCCCAGCAGTTCAACTGCAAACAGTGACAATCCTCCGCCGAAGAACAGGCCGTTTACCGAAGAAAGGCTTGTAACTCCTTCCTGGGCGAAAAGCCCGATGCTCAGCGTACCGAAAACACCGCATACCAGGTGAACCGATGTGGCACCGACGGGGTCGTCAACTTTAACCCTGTCAAAAAAGAGTACCGAGAATACAACGATTATACCGGCTAACGCACCTATAATTATGGAGCTTCCGACGCTTACGAAGGCGCATCCTCCCGTTATAGCCACAAGACCAGCAAGACATCCGTTAATGGTCATACCCAGGTCCGGCTTTCCAATGAAAATCCATGCTGTAGCAGTACAGGTAAGTATAGCGGTAATTGCAGCAGTATTTGTAGTCATTACTATATGAGCGACATCTGCAGGGTTCTGGAAACTCATCGTTGAACCCGGGTTAAAACCGAACCATCCAAGCCACAGGATGAAAAGTCCGATAACTGCCAAAGACATGTTGTGACCTGGAATAGCCTTGGGTTTTCCGTTCTTGTCATATTTATCAAAACGGGGACCTAATATAATGGCACCGGCCAATGCGGCCCAGCCGCCAACCGAGTGTACAACTGTGTCGCCCGCAAAATCAAGGAAACCAAGATTTGCAAGCCATCCGCCGCCCCATATCCAGTGGCCGACTATTGGGTAGATGACCAGGGTAAGTATGAAGGAGAATACGATGAACGCTATGTATTTTATGCGTTCAGCCACGGCACCGGATACTATCGTAGCGGCAGTACCGCAGAATACCAGCTGGAAGAAGAACTTCGCCCAGAACGGCACGGTTGGAGTCAATGTATCCCTGTAAAAATCAATATTCGCCCTGTTGAGAATAAACAGTTTCTGCGTACCTATAAAAGGATTGCCATCGCCGAACATCAGCCCCCAGCCAAGGATCATGAAGCCAAGGGATGAAACGGCAAAAACGATGAAGTTCTTTGAAAGAATGTTGACCGTGTTTTTTGATCTGTTAAAACCCGATTCAACCGCAGCAAATCCAAGGTTCATAAAGAATACCAGAAATCCCGCAAGCAGAACCCATAAGGTGTCAACTATCATTGTATAATCCATAATCCTTCCCTCCTTAAAAATTAAAGGCGTGAATTTTATCACGGCATCCTTGGATGCGCATAATAAAACCACGCCTTTGTGTCAAGAAAAAACTTGCCAATGAACTTATTTAATTAAAACCTGGCAGGTTTCATATATATAGGAAACTTAAAAAATATCGGCGGAGCTCCGCAAAATCTAAGTATAAACCTTCCTGCCGGTTTTTCCATAAAACTAAATTGGCGCTACGGGTAATAACCCATAGCGCCTTTGCTGTTATAATAATTATAGCGGCAGACTTTCTTGTTGTCAATAGAAAAATATCAAAAAATTAGAAATTCAGTTCAGTACATCGGCAAAAACCGCTAAATACTGCTTTTATAATGATTTTTGCAGTAAAACCCGGGTATTTTGCACCCGGGCAATAAACACTCCATTTAATCGGGTTTTGTTACCACTCTGCCCCAGATTACACCGTTTTCGTCTATTGAAAACTGGATGGCGAACGGTTTTTCATCGTCATATGATACGCATTGTGTTCTCCATTCACCCGGCTTGGCATCTTTCAGATTAAATTAAAGAAGAAATTCAAGGGAGCTCCCGGTTCTGGTTCTTCCGTTATTGACATTATATTCCTGTGTTATTACGCCAATTCTGACGTGATATAAACTAATGGGCAATATAAGGATCAATTGAGTGCATTTCAGCAGGAATATAAATGAATTAAATGACCGGATTTTCTGAGAGGGGTGTATATAAGTGGAAATTATCAGGGCGACGGTTGACATGGCAGAAGATGCGGGATACGTTCATGCAACGGCATGGAAAAATGCATATGATGGAATTGTGCCGAAAGAATTTCTTGATAATTTTACCCCTGAAAAGCGTACTGAAGCATTCAGGAAAATACTTCAATCAGCCGAGGAGGAACATTACATAATCAATATGGACGGAAGGCCTATGGGAATCCTGACAATTGGAAAAAGCAGGGACAGTGATGCCGGCGAAGAGAGAGGAGAAGTCTATGGCATTTATCTGCTGGCCGAGTACTGGGGAAAAAAATACGGCAAGCGGCTTATGGATTTTGCAATAAGCAGGCTTAAAGAACTTGGCTACAGCACTGTGTCATTATGGACCCTTGAAGAAAACCAAAGAGCCAGGGTATTTTATGAGAAATATGGTTTTGTTCCGGACGGAGCCAAAAAGGAACTGAATCTCGGAAAAACGATGACGGTTGTAAGATATGTTTACAAAATGCCGGATAAGCTATAACGGAAAGGTCACCGTGCTGTAAGCGATTAACCGTTTTCGGTAACACACTGGATTTTCCCGTTGCGTGATGCAACAATGGCTTTTGCATTTGAAAGCCCTATGCCGTGTTCGCCGGTCTGCGAATTACGGGAAGGATTCAGCCGGTAAAACTGTTTATAAGGTTAGAAAAGCTTTTTTAGTATGAGATATTTCGTTTTGGTGTAACGTTAAATTCAGAAAAGGTTAGTGTGTTTGAGGTTGGAAATACAAAAATATGGTATAATGGATATGTTTGCTGTACTGCATAATATTCAGCAAATTTATAAGCAATTTGTCCGAAGGTGATTTTAGATGGTAATTGTTTACGAATCAAAAACGG
>Ga0134103_1001617_pt1 | contig 20213 bp, 22 predicted proteins | sample 14_taG_2_FD_94445 | JGI IMG/M metagenome (GOLD analysis project Ga0134103, IMG submission 94445) | Switchgrass degrading microbial communities from high solid loading bioreactors in New Hampshire, USA - 14_58_20_212_A1 metaG | ecosystem: Engineered > Bioreactor > Semi-continuous > Anaerobic >...
AGGCGTTATGGCCGTAACCAGGCTTTTCGTCAGCATCTTGACTCCTTTAGAAACGAATGTATTAAGAAGATCGAATCGCCCGATAGGCTCCATATCCAATGCTATGTCGTCCAACATCTCAACTATTGTGACCTTGCATCCCTTATCCAGGAGGTAATGAGCCGTTTCGCAGCCTACCAATCCGCCTCCGATCACAACAACTTCCTCTCCGGAAGGTATATTTTTCTTGCCCTTTAACACATCCCAGGACAGGTATGCCCTTTCGATGCCCGGGATATTCGGCACGATGGGTTCCGCGCCTGTTGCAACTACAACTACATCAGGCTTGAGGGCAGATACCTTTTCAGGAGTTGCACATTCTCCAAGGCGTAGTGTCACTTTTTGACGCTGCAATTCCCCTTCAAGCCATTCGGTAAACCATGTGATCTTCTTCTTACCGGGCGGCAGGCATGAAATGTTCAGCTGTCCCCCTATTTTATTTTCCTTTTCGAAAAGAACGACCTCGTGACCCCTGCTTGCTGCAGTGATGGCTGCATAAGCTCCTGCGGGCCCGCCACCGATCACTACGACCTTTTTCTTCTCACAGGCACATGGCAAATAGGGATATTTCCATTCGTATCCCACCCTGGGGTTGACGGAACATCTCATTCTTTGCCCAGCAAAGACCTTTAGGCCAATGCAGGTGTTGCACGATATGCATTTGCGTATCTCCTCATCGCGACCCTCGTATGCCTTCTTAGGCCATTCCGGGTCTGCTATCAGTCCGCGTCCAATGGCCACGAAGTCAGCCTTTCCTTCAGCTATGATCGAGTCAGCAAGGGCAGGATCGCGTATAACTCCGACTGCTATGACGGGGATGTTCACTGCCTTTTTGATGGCCTCTGCAGTGTAAACGCGCCAACCTTCTTCAAAATGGAAGGGTTCCAAAAGCTTTGGCATCGCTTCGTATATTCCTACGCTGACATTTAATACATCTACTCCAGCGTCTTCAAGGATTTTGGCTATTTTCTTTGCCTCCTCAAGGTCGATGCCGTCTTCTACGAAATCATCCGCATTGAAACGGAAGCATATCGGGAAATTTGGGCCAAGTTTTTCACGTATGCCTCTTATGATCTCAAGGGGGAAGCGCATACGTCTCTCAGTGCTTCCGCCCCATTGGTCGGTGCGTTTGTTTATATGAGGGGACATGAACTGGCCAATGAGATAGCCATGCGCTCCATGAAGCTCGACGCCATCAATTCCAGCCATCTTGGCGCGAACGGCAGCCTTTACGAATTTTTGAACCAGTTCCTCTATCTCATCGTTGGAAAGTTCTCTAGGTGTGACGTTCAAAAACCCTTCATGGGTTGCTGACGGACATACCGGCTGTATTCCTTCGGTGATGTCCGGAGTAGTTTGTCTTCCTGCATGATGAAGTTGAACGAATATCTTGGCTCCTTCCAAATGCACTGACTCGGCCAGGTCGGCAAATCCCCCGATGTATTTATCGTCGTCCAGGCATAACTGATTGGTTATTGCCTTGCCTACCGGGCTATCGACACATACTATCTCGACGATGATAAGGCCGACTCCCCCGCGAGCTCTCTCAGTGTAATAATCGATGAGCGTCTGACTGACGGAGCCATCTGCGTTTGCAAAGTTGGTTCCCATTGGAGGCATTACGATGCGGTTTCTGAGTTTCAAATTGCCAATTTTTCCTTCCGAAAACAAATGGTTATACTTTACCGCCATACAAAAACACCTCCCCTTTGTCCTTTTTTACCAACATTATTATATCATTGCCCTTGCGCCTAACTGCAAGTGTCAAGTTATGGGGTGAGACCTCTAACAAGAGAAACCGCGCTTTTGACGTGATTTGAGGGCAAACAGTTGGTCTTGGTGTTGGTGGATAATGTCGATAATATTAATGGGGCTGATATGGGAGGTGATGCCCATGGAGACCGGACAGGTCAGCGCCATATCTCAGGAAATGCTTAATGATGTACAAGGCGTTGTAGCAACGACGATGCTTAAGAAAAACCTTGAGCTGCAGCAAGTGATGTTGCAAGAACTTTTTCAAAGCATGGGGATAAGTCGCAATGTAGACTTATTAGCCTAATGCCCTCCAGCGAGACGGAAGATTTAAAATCTTCCGTCTCGCTGTTTATTTTGTTCAGGCGAGGTTTTTATTGAGATAAAATAGCATGGGGAGAAGTTGTGCCTAGGGGTGAAATAAATGTCTGTTACAATGGCCGATGTTGCAAAAGAGGCGGGAGTCGATAAAGCTACTGTCAGCCGCGTCTTAAAAGGCGATCCCCGGATTTCCCCAAAGACAAGGGAGAAGGTATGGGAGGTCATAAAGCGCTTGGGATACAAGCCCAACGCTCTTGCGCGCGGCTTGTCAGCGAGGAAGTCCGGCCTCGTCTATATAGTGTTTGAAGAGCAAGATGTACCTCAGATGAACAGGTTTCTTAGAGGCGTTGGCCGCATACTTGCTGCCATGGATAAGGAGCCCATAGTGTATGTGGCTGACTACTTCGATGCCGATTTTATAAGATCACGCTCGATGGCCCACAAAGTAGAGGGTATTATATGGGTTGGCAGTCCTCCATCAGACATGGATGTGCCGATGGTCGCCGTAGGAGACGTAACCGATCGATACGTCTATGTGTCGCCTTTTTGGTCCGATATCGCAAAGGAGATCAAGAAAATCGCCAATGGAAGAAAGATAGTTTTTGTTGGTGATACGAAGGCAAATTCGATGCTTAAACGGGAACTGGCCGAATGTGGGACTGATGGGGAAAATACCCTCTGGATCTGCGACGGCTCCTTGCCGGGAGGGATCAAAAGGCTTATTTATCCTGTTGACCAGAAGTTTTTGGACATCGTAAATTCCGATGGGGAATTTACGATGGGCGATCTGTTATTATTATTCAACGACATAAACTATGCCAAGGCCTTAGGGGGAGGTTGCATATATTTGCCCTCCTTGGAGATGGGAGTGTTGGCTGCCAGGCTCCTGGTAAATATACTCAAGAACCGCGAGGTGCCACAGAAGAACTTGGTTCGCCTTACCATAGAGTTTTAGAAAGGAAGAAGTTGGTGGATAGGAAAGGTTACATATTTTTCATTACTGTGAGCTTATTTTTGGTTTTTTTTAGCATGTGTTTGTCGCTTGCGGTTGGAGAAGTGCGCATTCCCCTGCCGGAAGTGGCAAGGATGCTCTTGTACAAAATTGGGTTGACCTCTTCGATGACGGGTGCCTTCGGAGTTTATGACACGATACTTTTATTCGTAAGGCTTCCAAGGACCCTCATGGTCTTTTTTGTCGGTTCGGTTTTGGGTGTTACCGGAGCCGTATATCAAGGGCTTCTGTTGAATCCGTTGGCCGAAAGCTATACCCTGGGAGTTGCCTCAGGTGCGGCTTTAGGAGCTACCATCGCAATCGCATTCAACGTCAACCTTGTCAGACCGTTTGCATTCCTTGGGGGAATCTTGACTTTGTTGGGAGTGTGGTCTTTAAGCCATAGATCTCGCTCCGTTGATCCGACAAGACTTATCCTCTCAGGGGTGGTTGTGGGAAGTATACTTCAAGCTCTGATGATGCTGCTTCAAACGTTGTTCCCGGAAAAACTGGGGGCTTTCTTTTTTTGGATCATGGGAAGTTTTGGCTCGGCAAGCTGGAAGTGGTTACCGGGGTGCCTGATTGCGTCATGTATAGCACTCTTATTTACGTTGTTGCATAGAGAATTAGATCTTATATCGCTTGGAGAGGGAAAGGCCGAGACCTTGGGAATGAGCATAGTGCGCATGAGATGGGTTTTGTTGTGCACGGCTTCCCTGATAACGTCAGTTGTCGTATCCTATTGCGGCGTTATAGGCTTCGTGGGGTTGATAGTGCCTCATTTGCTTCGGATGCTGGTGGGGCATTCTCATAGCAGGTTACTCTTTGCCTCCTGGATGGGCGGGGGATTGATGCTGCTTTGGGCGGATATGGCTGCTCGTGCCATTGGATCTCTGCCGGTAGGGGTATTGACTGCTCTTGTAGGGGGTCCGATATTTTGTTTGTTTCTTTGGAGATCATAATCGAAACGGATGGTGTTTGACATTGGCACATGAAGGCAGCGGGAAGCCCATCTTGTTAAGCGCTGTTGACGTTTCGGTATACTATGGCAACAAAAAGGTCGTTTGTGACATTTCGCTTGATGTACGAAGCGGAGAAGTGTTTGCATTGCTTGGCCCTAACGGTAGCGGAAAGAGCACCGTGGTGAAGGCCTTCGTCAGACTGGCAGAAAAAGAAGGAGATGTAAAAATATTAAATCTACCAGTGGAAAGCTTTACCCGCAAGGCGCTAGCCAGGGCTGCGGCATACATGCCGCAAAAATTTCAATTGGTCATGCCGTTTAAAGTGATGGATGTGGTTTTGCTGGGGCGATATCCATGGCTTTCATTTCTTGGGGACTATAGCGGCAAGGACCTGGATCTTGCCAGATGTAACTTGGACAAGGTTGGCATGGCAGGCTTTGAGGATCGAAAAATTACCACCCTCTCGGGGGGCGAAGTGCAAAGGGTCATGATTGCACAATGTCTTACCCAGGATGCATCGGTGATGTTGCTTGATGAACCTACGAGCGCGTTGGACCCAAAGTACTCGATAGCTGTAATGAGGATACTGCGAAATTACGTCAAGAACGGAAGGGCTGTTCTTTGTGTTATGCATGACGTAAATCTGGCGCTTAGATTTGCCGACAGAGTAGCACTCATGAAGGATGGATCCGTCAGATACGTTTGCAGCTCGAACGAAATAGATGCGAACATGTTAAGCGATGTTTTTGATGTGCCGTGGCATATAGAGACATGGCAAGGCGGACGGATAGCTCTCCCTTTATAGCATCAGATAAGCCAGTATGAAAGTAGATAGTTTAAGGTAATACCAGTTACAAGTGAAATTGATATCATGATGAGAATGCTTTGGATCAACCTCTTTAAGCCCAATTCCTTGAAAAGCACGACAAAGGTAGCTATGCATGGAAATGTCATGGCCAAGACCACTGTTGCTACCACGAGCTGGCGAGGAGTCAATCCCAAGGGCAAAAGCAATCCCACAGCCACGTCCTTCCTCAAAAATCCTAGTAATATAGCTCCCATTGCCTGCGGAGGAAGTCCAAGCAATTTGACCAGCGGACTTAATAGATTGGACAAAAAGGGCAAGACTGGACTGGAATAAAGTAAATTAGCTATAAGTATTCCAAACAGTACTAGCGGTGTGGCCTCGAGCAAAAATCCCGATATGCGAAACCATAGCTTAAAGCTTAGATTACGAAGCGATGGCAATCTGTAAGGAGGTATTTCCACTATGAGTTCAGGACTTTGTCCGGATAGGGTTTTATTGAGTACGTAACCCAATATCAACCAAACCGCCAAAAGTGATGCATATACGATTATGACGTAAAGCATGCCAAGCGAACCTATGACGCCAAATATCATGGCCTGGAGCCCGGCACAGGGTACTGCGACAGAGATCAATGTCGCGGCAATGAAGCGTTCTCGCTCAGATTCAAGCACCCTGGTGGCCAGGATTCCCGGGACGTTGCATCCCAATCCAAGCAGGGTAGGCACTATGGCAAATCCGTGCAAGCCGATCCTGTGAAGCAGCGCGTCGAACAATACGGCTAATCTTGGCAGATAGCCGATATCCTCAAGAAGCGATAAAACCAAATAAAACGAAATGATGTAAGGAAAAACCATGGCGAATTCCACGTAAAGGCCGGTTGACAGTATTCCAAAGCTTTGCTCCCAGTTTAGGCTTCCATCTATCAGATGGCCTATGAGTATATCATGGATGAAGCCGGACCCGCCTAAAGCTTTTGATATGACATTCAAAAAAGGACTCCATATTGAATTAAAAAATGGATCGAAGAGGTAATTTATCAAACCTTCTCCTATAATCCTTACGGTGTAGAAGCTGGCAATTATCACTAAAAGACTTAAGAGCATCCCCGATACGGGATGAACGCTTATATCTTCCAGTCGATCTCTAAATGTATGATGTCTATGTGTAACCGTCTGGACGCGCATCACTATGTCGCCTATGAAACGCCAACGTTCGTCCTTGGTCATCGGAAGCAGAAATGACGGACATGCCTTCGAAAGTGCCGCCTTGAGAGCAGAAATTCCTTCCCCGGTGAGCGCGACCGTCGATACGACGGGCACGCCAAGCTCGCTTTCTAAAGCCTTTAAGTTAATTTGTATGCCCTTATGTCTGGACTCGTCAATCATGTTCAAAACTATGACTGAAGGATAGCCCTTTTCCAGCACTTGAAGGGCCAGATATAAGTTTCTTTCCAGCGCAGTGGCGTCTAAGACGATTATTACTATATCTGCCCCCTCATTTAAGATGCGTAGAGCAACCTCCTCGGCTTCATTGGTCGGATCCAGCGTGTAAGCACCGGGTACATCTATCAGCTTGTAGTTTTCGCCATTTATTACGACCGATCCTTCCAAAAAACCAACCGTAGTGCCCGGATAATTGGATGAGATGGCATGAAGGCCCGTTAAGCGAGAAAATATCGCACTCTTTCCCACGTTGGGATTACCCATCAAAAGAACCCTTTTGAGCTTTTGATCCATTAACGTAGATTTAAGCGGATTTCCTTCGCTTTTTCTGCTGCATCTCGATGCCCAAGGACATTCGCTACAATGAAATCCGCAGCAAGAGGAAAGCTCGGTATCACCAGATATGTTATTTTCTTTTGTTTTTTCGGGTTTTTCGAACAATTTGCCAAACAGCCCATGACAGGACATTTAAGATCACTCCAAAATCGTATTTTCCTGTTTCAGGGCCTTTACGATGATTCGCGAGGCAGCACCATATCCTATAGCGACCTGTCTTCCATCAATTTCTAAAGTTACAGGGCCACAGAAGGGCATACCGTATAGTTTTTTTATAATTTTCCCTGGCCTAAGACCGAGAGCCTCTAACCTTCTTCCACACTGCCCCGGGGGCAAGGAGATGACCTCTGCCAATGTGCTGTTATCCAAAAAAATAAGGGGCTGCGTTTCTCCGTTTGTCCTTTTTGCCATCATCTAGATAGATACATCCCTTCGTATGAATGTAGCACCTTAATTCGTTTTCCCCTCGTGTTTGATACATAACGTTTAAACATAAAAGTTAGCCTAACCAAATTTATACCCTAATGCCTGGCTTGTCAAGGAAGCTGAGACAAATGTCATACTAAAGGACTAAAAGACCGGGTGTATCACGATTTCCCTGTCCTTCGGGTAGGTTATCTCGTATTTGACCGTTATGATCTTTTCCTCTCCCCGTTTTAATTTCAGTTTCCAGGTGCATAATCCCTTCTGTGTAATCTCCACAGGCTTGGGATCCAGGGCTATCGCGTTCACTTTTATGTCTTGATGGGTGCTTATGGGGATCCTGTCTATAACGGTTATCGATGCTTCGCTTGAAAGCCCATTTGCTACTCGAATGCTGTATCCATCCGATAAAATTATATTGTCAGATTTTCCCTTCGATTTAGTTGGTATTAATGCCTCTCTTGTGGCCATTACCAATGGCACTTTGCCCAAAGAAATGGCAAGGCTTTCTCCGGGGCTTTTTTCGTCTATGATCGTCGTTCCCGTAGGAACATCGTCGATTGAGACGTTGGCCTTGCCGCTTAGAGTGGCTTTGCCAAGAGGTTTCGTGCGAGCGATTGCCCAGGCTTGTGCGTCGATTAGCGGCAAACAAATTATCTCCAGGTCGGTTTGTTCGATATGCCTTTCAAGCGGCAGCATGGTAGGAATGCCAATCCCGGAAACTTGACCTTTCACGGAATATGTTAGACCCGAAAGTGACTCGGTTCTTCTTGCTTCGGCAGTGTCCGGCATGAGATTTGCTGTTCCGACAGAAAAGCTCTTTAAGGTAATTGGTTCCCTAAACTCTACTGTCAAGGGCGGTAATTCGGGCATGGCTACATCCCTTTGAGCGGCATTAGAGTAAAGCTTAATTTCGCCCTTCCACGGTACGCCGGTCTTCTGCGTAATTTCAGCTTTTAGGTCGAGTGTAAGCTCTCCTTTCTTGGAGTTGTAGTTCACGTAGTAGAGCGGCAGCCAGCCGGCATTTTTACTAAAGGCTCGAATGGTTATCTTGCCTTTCCCGGAGGATGTCATATTTATACTGGTGGCGAAATCATCTTTGGGGCAAAGCTCGTTCAATCGATCTTGTAGAGATTTCAGACTTGTCATTTGTTTTTCTAAAGTTAGCTTTAGGTCGCTAAGCCGGCGTTCGATTGAATATCTTTCCTGCTGTAGGTCACTAAGAATTTCCTTTGACTTCGCCTTATCAGTAGGCAATTGGGTATTTTCCAGTATTCTTGCGGATTGAGTGAGGGCATTTATCTGAGATTGGGTTTCTGCTATTTGTGCCTTTTTGGAATTAATCTGATCATTTAGCGCATTTAACTCATCTGGTAACCATTGATCCAGGAGGATCATGTCCCTTTCTATTTTTGTTATTTGCACACCTTGATCTGGGTGTACGGATATGCTGCCGGAATCCAGCGACGGGGGGAGGACTACGCTTGTCTTCCCGGATGGGACTTCAAAATAAAGATAGGCGCCCTCCGGGAATACCTCTACTTTGACAGGAGATGCAGGAGATTGCTCGTTTCCGTAAGCAGCATATATACATCTACCCGTTAACGCCAATAACATTATTATCATCAGTTGTAAAATAACACGTCTTTTTGTCATGCAATTCAGCTCCTTTGAGTATTGTTTTTGTCCAAAACGTGCCTGCCTGAAAGAAACTATTAAAATGGGCATTTTGTATGTGGTCGCTAATCCAATGACATTATATTAAAATATAAAATAAAAATACAGCGCCCATGAGGAATGGAGGCAGGTTGAAAGGTGAAGGTAAAAAGCGTAAGTTCTGGCGCAGTTGTCTTCTTTGTTGAGGATGGCGAACCTTTATACCTGGTCTTAAGGGCCTACAGGAATTGGGACTTTCCTAAAGGGGAGGTAGAACCAACAGAAGATCCCTTAAGTGCTGCTAAACGGGAAGTGGCTGAAGAGACCGGCTTGACGGACCTGCAGTTCTTCGAAGATTACATCGAGACGCCGCCTTACGGTAGGGGAAAGATCGCCAGGTTTTACATTGCCAAATCGAAGAGCAAGGAGGTTGTTCTCCCGGTCTCGCCCGAGCTCGGACGTCCTGAACATCATGAATACAGATGGCTACCTTATGACGAAGCCAGGGCGATCTTAAATGATAGGCTAAGATCTGTCCTAGATTGGGCTCACCGCAAGATCTGTGATATGGGTTAAAATGTAGCGGGTATGCGAGAAAGGAGTGGTGACCTTGCTAAATTGTGGAATCATTGGCTTGCCTTTATCGGGAAAAACGACAATCTTCAATGTCTTGACCGGAGCAGGCGCTCAAGTTAAGTCTTATGCCAGCGGAAAAACAGAGCCAAACAGGGCCGTTGTAGATGTTCCTGACAGGAGACTGGAGGAACTTGCTACAGTCTACAAACCTAAAAAAGTAACTCCTGCTCAAATTGAGTTTGTCGACCTTGCCGGGCTTTCAAGGGACGCAAGCAAAGGCGCAGGGTTGGGCAACGCCTTTTTGTCCTTTGTCGCTGACTCTGACGCGTTGATACATGTGATCAGATGCTTCGACAACCCAGAGGTGCCGCATCCGGAAGGAAGCATAGATCCCCTGCGGGATTTTGGCATTGTGGAGATGGAGCTGATATTTCGAGATCTGTCGGTTATAGAAAATCGCTTGGGAAGGCTTTCCAAAAAGAAGGTCTTGCAAAAGGAGGAAAGCGAGGAAAAGGAGTTGCTCGAGAAATACAGATCACATCTTTTTTCTGAGCGGCCCCTGCGTGAGCTGAAACTTCCGCCTGAGGAGCTTAAAAAAATCAGGGGTTTTTCCTTTTTAACTCTAAAGCCCGAGCTGATTGTGTTGAATTTAGATGAGACCCAAACGACGGATAAAGCCATACTGGGTTACGAAGAGATGGTGCATCTGGCTTTAAGCCGAGGGCTTTCGTTGATCAAGGCGTATGGAAGGATAGAAATGGAAATGAGCGACCTTTCTCCGGAAGATCAAAGGGAATTCATGAAAGAGTTGGGCATAGATGAGCTTGGCAGGGAAAGGCTCATACGTGAGGCTTATAAGATGCTTGGATTAATAACTTTTTTTACTGTAGGACATGACGAAGTGCGAGCGTGGACGATACCCTTAAATTCCACTGCCCTTGATGCGGCTGGAGCCATCCATACAGATATGGCAAGGGGCTTTATACGAGCTCAGGTGGTCCACTTCGACGATTTCAAAGAGCACGGGTTTTCGATGGCAGCGGCCAGGGAGAAGGGTCTGCTCAGGTTGGAGGGCAAGGATTACATCGTTCGGGATGGCGACATTATAGAGATACGCTTTAACATATAAGACTTGGGGTGATGGTTGTGACTTATAGGGGAATTGCAATGACAATAGCTGGTAGCGATTCTGGCGGAGGGGCTGGCATTGAGGCTGATCTGGCGACCTTTTTGCATCTGCGAGTATTTGGCACTGTGGCAATCACGGCCGTTACGGCCCAAAACAGCTTAGGGGTTCATGAGGTTTACGATATACCCGCTGAGGTTATAGGAGCGCAAATTCGCGCCGTGTTGACTGATTTTCCTGTTGGAGCTGTAAAGACGGGCATGCTGTCGCGCAAGGAGACAATATCCGAGGTGGCTGAGGGAATAAAGGTTCATAGGGTTGCAAAACTGGTCGTTGATCCGGTAATGGTTGCCCAAAGCGGTGACCCCTTGATGTTCGGGGCAGCCTTAGATGCATTAAAAGGCGAGCTTTTGCCGTTGGCTCTCATAGTCACTCCAAACGTCCCTGAGGCTGAAAAGCTAAGCGACATGAAGATAACCTCAATGCAGGATATGAAGGAGGCTGCAAAGATAATTGCAGAACTGGGGCCTAAGGGCGTTCTTATAAAGGGGGGACACCTAGAAGGGCCAAAAGTCACTGACTTGTTCTACCACGAAGGCAGATTCTTCGTCCTTGAGCAGGATCGGATAGATACAAATGATCATCACGGCACAGGTTGCACTCTATCGGCTGCAATTGCCGCAGAACTTGCTGCCGGAACAGACGTTTTTGAGGCGGTTAAAAGGGCCCACGACTACACCAGATTGGCCATAGAGTATAGATTTAAAGGTGGAAAAGGTTATGGATGCGTAGGCCATGTATTCGATGTTGAATGGCTTAAAAATTCTGACCAGAGCCTTTGATTTTTTCATTGCTCCTTAGGAGGCATTGTGATGTTTGATTTCAAACGGGTTGATTTTGCAAAAGTTTTGAAGGATGCGACCATGCACAGGCCTTTGATATATCATATGACTAACGTCGTTGCCATGAGCGAGCAGGCCCATTTGGCCTTGGCAATAGGGGCTTCTCCCGTAATGTCGCTTTATCCTGGAGAAGCGGCAGAGTTAGTTTCTGCAGCTGATGTGTTGCTTGTAAATATCGGTACCCCTTCCAGAGAAGGGATTGAAGCAATGTTCGTCGCCGCAAGGGAAGCCCGTGAATTAGGCAAACCCGCCATTTTAGATCCAGTAGGATACGGAGCAACTAAGATGAGAGTAGATCTTGTAAACAGATTGCTCGATACAAAGGCCTTTAGTGTCATAAAGGGCAACGGAGCAGAAATTTCTCTGCTTGGTGGCCAAGAAGCTCAGGTGCGCGGCGTCGATTCCATGGATTCTCCTCAAACAGCCCTGGCTGTCAAGATATTGGCAATAAAGCATGATTGCATAGCAGTGGCTACCGGGCCAACAGATTACGTCTCCGACGGCAAGGATGTTTATGCATTGAAGCGCGGTCACGAGTGGTTGACGCTCCTGTCCGGTTCTGGATGTTACGTTGGTACCATGATGGCTGCGTATATGAGCGTGGCTGAACCTTTGATCGCCGCAATGACTGCATTAGCACTGATGGGTGTCGCATCCGAAGTTGCAGCCATGAAATCAGACGGTCCAGGTACATTTCGTGCGCATCTTTTTGACGTTCTCCACGATTTTTCCTTAGATCTGAGCTCTTTTGATATGCCGCGATGGGAAAAGCTTGAAATATAGCCTTTGGGTGGTGAAATGGGTGGTTTCTGACCTAAAAGAAAAGTTAAAGCTCTATGTTATATTGGACAGGTTTCTCGGCAACGGCGTCCCTTTATGCGAACAAGCCCGACTTGCCATAATGGGCGGAGCGACGGCCATCCAACTGCGGGATAAGAAGATGCAGGGCCGCGACTTTTACAGAGCTGCCTTGGCCGTAGGGAAGATTTGCAAAGAAAATGGGGTACTTTTTATAGTCAACGACAGGCTTGATGTGGCCCTCGCTGCCGAGGCCGACGGCGTACATTTGGGACAAGAGGATTTGCCCTTAGAGGCTGCCAAAAAGATAATTCCGCCAGGTTTCATCGTAGGCATCTCGGTGAGGACTCCAGATCAAGCTAAGGCGGCTCAAGAGGGAGGGGCGGATTATTTGGGCGTGGGAGATGTCTTTGGTACCTCAAGCAAGCCTGATGCTAAAACGATCGGTGTCGCGGGATTGCAAGAGGTGTGTCAAAGCACGGTTCTTCCCTGCGTTGCCATTGGTGGTGTCAATACAAATAACATAAGAATTGCCTTGCAAGCAGGGGTTGTCGGTGTGGCCGTCATATCTGCAGTGGTGTCTCAGAAAGACATAGCTGCCGCTGCAAAGGCTTTGAGGGCTTTGATCCAATAAGATGTGGAAGTTCCTGTTTTGGTTTGTCCTGTGTTTGGCTGCCCTTTGGGAGACTTCCCTTCATATGTTAGAGTTAAGACATTTAGGAAAAATGCGGAAGGGTCTTTTCCCATTTCCTGGCTTGCCACAAGTCGTGCCTTCTTTCGGCAGCTTAAACAATAGTATTGCATACGCTAGTGCGCGCGTGAAGCTATCCCTTAGTGAGACATTGACGAACTACGTTCTATGTGCGGCAATCGCAGCGTACAGGGTTCCCGATTTAATCAGCCAATCTATCGGTAATACTGTAAATTCACAAGGCCTGATAGTGGGGTTATCGGGCCTTGTATTATGCTTCATATTTTGGGCATTCAATTTGCCGTGGGCATGGATGAGGACTTTCCGCGTTGAGCGCAAATACGGTTTTAACCTCACTACGAAAATGACGTTTGTCAGAGACAAACTCATTGGGCTGATTTTATTGGCGTCCGTCTCGTTTGCAGCGCTTTTCTACTTTGTCATGATAGTTAGATATCCATTATGGCCATTTTATTTGATGATCACCTTAGCTTTATTTGAGCTTATCTTTATGTTTGTCATTCCCTTGGTCGTCTTGCCGTTATTTTTTAAACTTGAACCTCTCATGGATGAGGATTTAGCTTTCAAAATAAGGAACTTGCTCGATAACTTGGGCATCACTAATTTCGATATATATGTCGCCGATGCCTCCAGAAGGACTTTGCACAGCAATGCCTTTATCACGGGGATGGGAAAGGTCAAGAGGATAGTGCTCTTTGATACGTTGCTGTCGCGCTTAAACGCTGATGAAATATGTGCTGTATTGGCACATGAGCTGGGACATTGGAAACTTCGCCATTTGATTTATCGCTTGGCCCTTCTTTGGGCAGTACAGGTTGTCTTGATCTTTTGTGCCTATTTAATGTGGCACTTTGGGTTTGCTCAAGATCTACATATTCAAAGCCCACAAGCCTTTGCCATATATGGTTTTATATCTTTGAGTGCCGTCATGACTTTGACATTTCAACCTCTGATATTGTACCTTTCAAGGAGGCAAGAGCTGCAAGCTGACCGATTTGCAGCAGAAAGCCTGGATCGGGAAGGCGTGATCCAGGCTTTATCCAAGATATCTACGGATAACTTAAGCTGGCTGCCGTCTTGTAAATTGTATGCGATGTGGTACTCAACCCATCCTTCCATGTTTGAAAGAATAAATATGTTGAGTCAATAGGAATTTGTCCAAGGCCAAGCTGTTTCACATCGACAATGCCCTTTGAGCACAGGTCGCTTGCAGGGCTGCCCCCACTGGAAGGCAATCCTCGTCTACGTCGAATAAGTCGTTGTGGCCGGGATGGATAGCTCCCTTTGTCTCGTTGCGACAGCCTAATTGATAAAATGCTCCCGGTATTTTTTCTAGGAAGTATGCAAAGTCTTCCACCCCAAGGCTGGGTTTTTCAAGCAAGACCACTGAGTTTTCGCCAAGAAGCTCATTTGCTGTCTTGATGACGAAATCTACCCATTGAGGATGATTCGTCAGGGCGGGATACCCCTTTATCCTTTCTAAAATTCCTTGGCCTCCCATGCCTCTAGGGATGAACTCGACGTACTGTCTTATCTTTTCGTTAAGCCTTTCGCGAGTGTCGGAGGATAAAGTCCTAAGAGTTCCCGTCATGGTCACTTCGTCGGCGACGATGTTATTTTGGCTGCCGCCTCTTATAGTGCCAAAGGTTAGGACTGCAGAGTCCCTTGGATCCGTAGCTCTGCTTACAATCGTCTGCAGGGCAGAGATCAGCTGTCCTGCTATCACTATGGCATCTATCCCTTCGTGAGGGTAAGCTCCATGAGTGCTTTTGCCCACAATTTTTAACGTCAGCATATCGGAGGCTGCATTCATCTGACCATATCTGATGCCTATTTTGCCCATAGGTATCTCGGTTGATACGTGAAGGCCAAAGATTGCCTTTGTATTTTCATCGAAAATGCCGTCCTCTATCATCTGCTTGGCCCCACCCGTTGTCTCTTCTGCGGGTTGGAAAACCAATAAAACATTTCCCTTAAGCGATTTTCTTTCCTCAGCCAATAGCCTTGCTGCCCCAAGGAGCACTGCCATGTGGGCATCGTGTCCGCAGGCATGCATTACGCCTTTGCTTTGCGATGCGTATTCTACCGTTTTTTTATCCTCGATGGGGAGGGCATCCATATCGGCACGTAAGGCCACACTTGCATTGCCATTTCCTTCTATTAGCCCAACTACACCATAATGATGGTTGAATGTCTTATATGGTATTTTTAGTTCCTCCAGGCATTTTGTTATCCTGTCGCGCGTGCGTTTTTCCTGTCCGGAAAGCTCTGGGTGTCTGTGAAAATCCCTCCTGATGTTTACCATCCAGTCCCTTATTTCCATTGCCCTGTCAATTGTCGCTCCTTCTGACATGAATCAATACGCTCCTTTTTAGATCAATCATCATCAATGCTAGAATATAGTATATTTTAATTGTAGAGGAGCCCTTTTGCGATGGAAGTTGTAAAAATAAACTTGGACGTAGCTGAAATTGAGCTAAACGCATTGGCCCACCATCAAGATAAAATAAATCGTGGCGAAGAGGCGATTGCAGGACTGGCAAGGAAGTTACTTTTATGCATAAAAGAACTGGCGACGCCAATGCTTTTATACGAAATTTGCAAACCATGTTTTGATGAGCGCGGCTTGATTTTTTCCTTTGGCGGAAGGAAATTAGTCTTTGGTTTTGCGGATGGGCTATCGGATCTTAAGGCAGCTGACGAAGTTATCGTAGGTTTGGCCACAATTGGTCCTGCCCTAGAGGGAATAATTCAAAGGTACAGCTCCAGAAACGAAGTTCTTGCCTCCTATATATTAAGCGAGCTTTGTGTAGCTGCCATGGGACAGGTCATCAAAAAAATTAAGGATTTAGTGCTTGACATGGCACGCCAAAAAGGATATGGCGTAAGCTCGGTGCACATACCGGGTTCTACTCCCGGCTTGCCTTTATCTTTGCAGCCTTTGATAGTCGAAGGTCTAAATGGGAGGGCTTACGGGATTACCGTGAACGAGCACGACATAATTAAGCCCTTTTATTCCGTCACATTTATGGTTGGCATGGGATCCAATTATGCCAGCGACGAGCTAATTCCCAAGTGCCTTGGTTGCTCAAGGAAGGATAGCTGTGCCTGGAGGAGCGGATAGTTTGGTTTTCTAAGACTTAGATGAAGGAGTGAAAATTTGCATGCGTTTTCTTAAGCGCCCTGAAGGTGTCCTTAATGTTGATATTGTGCGCGAAGTGCGCGATAAGGTCGAAGATATTCTGAGTCAGATAAAGGAAAGAGGATGGGAAGGCTTGGTGCATATATCCCAGCGCCTTGACGGTATAGCACCATTTAGGATTAGCCCTCAAGAGATGGCAAAAGCTTGGCAAGGTTTGCCGCCGAGTTTGAAGGATGCATTGAAAGTTGCCGAAAAAAACATACGGACTTTTCATAGAGCACAGAAAGACATATTCAAGACCTTCGAATGCGACATAGCGGATGGCATAAAAGCCGGGATACGATTCATTCCCGTTAAAAGCGCTGCCATATACGTCCCGGGGGGTAGATATCCATTGCCGAGCAGCGTTTTGATGGGAGTGATTCCCGCCCAGGAGGCCGGTGTCGAAAGGGTCGTGGTTTTAACTCCTCCTGGTAAAGAAGGCAACCCTAACCCGGTGACCCTTGCAGCAATGGGCTTGCTTGGCGTTAATGAAGCGTGGGCAGTCGGGGGTGCTCAAGCAGTTGCAGCCGCGGCTTTTGGGGCTGGCGATATAAAGCCTGTAGATTTTATAGCAGGACCTGGCAATGTCTATGTGACGGAGGCAAAAAGGCAGGTCTATGGTAGCGTGGGCATTGACGGTTTAGCAGGTCCAAGCGAAGTCTTGATCGTAGCCGACGAAACCGCAGATCCCAGGTTTCTGGCGGCTGATATGATTGCCCAACTTGAACATGATCCTAACGCCAAAGCTACGTTGCTCGCCACTGATGAGACAATTGCTGAAAAGACTATAAAAGAAGCCTTAGACATCCTATCGAATCTTGAGACAGCCTCTATAGCTTCGCTTTCATGGGAAAAAGGGGCGACTGTTGCGGTGGGAAATCTGCAGGAGATGGTGCAACTTGCAGACAAAATGGCTCCGGAGCATCTGGAATTGGCATTAAAGGATCCCCAAGACAAGCTTCAACTTTTCTCATGCTATGGCGCTGCCTTTTTGGGAAAATACTCATCTGTGCCCTTTGGCGATTACATCGCTGGCACAAATCACGTGTTGCCTACGGGGGGATCTGCAAGATTTCAAGGGGGCTTGGGAGTGGGAACTTTCCTTCGTCCGTTGCAGCATCTGCATTTGTCGCCAAAAGCGGCAGAGATGCTTGCCTTGCATGGGGCGATGATAGCTAGATCCGAAGGGCTAGCTGCTCACGAAATGGCGATGAAGTTGCGGCAAATATGACTCAGGGAATATTTAGTTTGTCCTTTATTGTTCGTACGTCGTCGTAAATCTTTCCTATGGCATAAAGGACAATCCCATTAATCGTGACCGCCAGTCCCGACGGGATTGTCACGATGGGAATCATTATTATGATCCCAAGTACGATTCCTAAAATTCCAAATATCCTTAACGTTTTTCCCATAATCAGACCTCCTGTTTGAAAGGGGAATCGATAAAAATTAATTTCAGCATAGCAGGTATAAAATAAACTTCAACGGGCGAGGTGATGAAGATGGCCACTATAACTTACGAACAATTTGATGTCGTGGACATGCGGGTGGGGAGAATTTTAAGAGCCGAGACCAACGAAAAGGCGAGAAAGCCAGCCTATAAGCTTTGGATCGATTTCGGTGATGAAATCGGAGTAAAACAGTCAAGTGCTCAGGTAACGGAGCTATATTCTCCAAGCTCCCTTGAGGGAAAGCTGATCATTGCTGTCGTTAACTTTCCACCAAAGATGATTGCCGGGTTCAAAAGCGAAGTTTTGGTGCTTGGAGTCCCGGACAAGAATGGGAATGTTGTGTTGTTGTCGGTCGACGACGATCCTCCTTTGGGGGGTAGGGTATTCTAAAATTTTTGGATTTGAAATATAAAAAGTGCTTGACTTTTGAACAATATGGTGTATTATATCTTGTGTCGATAGGCGCCATCGACAAATAGTAAATTTTTAAAACGAGTATTTAGGAGGCAACATTAGTGAAAACACAGGGAACAGTCAAATGGTTTAACGAGTCCAAGGGATACGGCTTCATCACTGCAGACAGCGGTAAAGACGTCTTCGTTCATTACAGCGCTATACAACAGGATGGATTTAAGACATTAGCTGAAGGTCAAAGGGTTTCTTTCGAGATAGTTCAGGGAACCAAAGGACCTCAGGCTTCCGAAGTAACGGCTCTATAAATTAGAGAATAATACTTAATAGCCTATCGAAGGGGCATCTCGCAGAGATGCCCCTTAAATTTTTGTCTACTGCGGGGCATTGGCGTCGATGTTGCGAACAGCATTAATAATCAGATCGCGAACAAATTTCTTACGTTCATTTTCATTAGTAATATTTATATAATCATTAAGGACATCAAAAGTATCTAGTCTGGCAGTTTCTACGATTTGAGTAAACATGTCTATGATCTCGTCAGTATGTTTATTGATAAATCTTTTCTTGGTTTTTTCCAGTTTCTCTTGTGTTTTAAGTATCATTTCCTCGATTGTACTTCTTCTTCTTCGCCTACCCTTATTTTCAGTCAATTTAGCTCCCTCCTTTCATCTCAAATTTTAGACTCATTATACTATTAATAAGCGGTGAAATCCATTAGATTTTATTGAATTTCTAAAAAAATATTTCTTATAGGCAATCTCAAATTTTTTCTTTAGGATAGATCTACTTGTTTTTTATGTGTTCCCTATGGCGTAAGCCAGTTAGTTCGGATACTAAGAATGTGAATATGATACCTGTACCGGGCTCATTAAGTTTGCCGGCCTCGACGATGGCATCGTATATTGGCTTGTATTCGTTAATATCGCTAAGTATTAGAATTATCTCTTTGGATGCCTCTATATGTAAGTTGAAAAATTTTAGGGCTTCGGATTGTCCTGTGCCCCTTCCGTAAAGGATGGTTGCCCCCTTTGCGCCGGCCTTTTTTGCCTTTTCGACTATTTTGTCAGCCTTTCCTCTTTCTACGATGGCAACGATACATTTAACCTCCATAATAATGTCTCTCCTTCTGTACTTTATTTAAATGGTAGTGATCAATGGCCTATAATTTCGTCAATATTCCTAATATTAATACAGAAATTACAGCTCCCGTAGAAGTGAGACCTATGATGCCGAACCCGTATGCAAGCGGATCGACATTTTCAAGCATTTTTGCCAAACCTATGGCTATAGCCATATTGATTGGAATGTTAACTGGTCCGGTCGTGGCGCTGGCTGAATCCATAGCTATAGAGATAAACTCATCGGGAGCAAAGAAAATCAGTATTAATATAAGCAAGAGCAGCGGTGTTATAACTTTCGCATAAGATATGTTGTTTAAGACTTTGTATATACCTATGCCCATTCCGATGCCGAAACCTATTGCAACTGCTTGGATTAAGGTTTTATGCGGAATGGCTCCTATAGATACTTCTTCGACCTCCAAAGCCAACGTCTTTAATGCCGGCTCTACAAGGGTTCCGCAGTATCCTATTGCAAATACTGCGACTATGATCATCCATTTATGTTTTAAAAGGACCAAATTTCCCCCTACCGAATCGGCCAAAGGATGGAGGCTCATAAAAACGCCCTTTAAAAAGAAGTGTAGTCCAAAGATACATAACAATGTTCCTACTACGAATTCGCCGGTGTTTTTTAGTGGCTTTTTAAGCACAACGAGCTGAAACAAGACAAGTATGATCGCAAGCGGAATTACGCTTCTGATTGTCTCGAATAGGTCATTTAGGCTTGCCAGGATTTTCACGATTCTATGGCCCTCCTTGATAATATTTCTATAAGTGACGAAACTTTAAGCTGTAATAAAAACATATATTTTAGGTATATCTTACGTGGCAGACTGTGCGCCTAAAACAAAATTATATTCATTTATATCCTATCATTTAAAGCAAAATAAATAAAGATAATCCCCATTATTCGAATGAAAAGCACATATTTCCTTTGATGGTTATGATAGAAGATTGAAGAGGCAAGCAAAGGCTGGAGGATCAATCAGCTAACTACTCTAATTATTGATTTTTGGGATAATTCGAGCTTGCAAATTCTTGGGATATGTAGCTATACTATGATTGGCGTTGTAAGCTAAAGGTCGGGGGATTATATATTAAAATGTAGAGCCTAATTTACAGGGAGGTCGAATGGAATGGAAGTTCTCAAGGTCTCCGCAAACTCTCAGCCAAAATCTGTTGCAGGAGCTATAGCTGCA
>Ga0134103_1001619_pt1 | contig 20183 bp, 25 predicted proteins | sample 14_taG_2_FD_94445 | JGI IMG/M metagenome (GOLD analysis project Ga0134103, IMG submission 94445) | Switchgrass degrading microbial communities from high solid loading bioreactors in New Hampshire, USA - 14_58_20_212_A1 metaG | ecosystem: Engineered > Bioreactor > Semi-continuous > Anaerobic >...
AACCGCCATCGCCCAACCGCCATCGCCCAACCGCCATCGCCCAACCACCATCGCCCAACCACTGTCGCCCAGCCACCATCGCCTAACCGCCCAAGAGCCGAGTCGCGATCAGACCGATCACACCTGCAGCAAGAAGGTAGTATAGCAGCGGTGCGAGGACCCTTCTCATGGTCCTGCCTTCTCCTCCCATCAGCCCCACAACTGCAGATGCTGCCACGACGTTGTGGATGCTCACGATGTTGCCGGCCGCGCCTCCGACCGCCTGAAGGGCAACGATGGTCAAAGGGTCTGCACCGATCCGCTGCGCCACGCCGAACTGGAAAAGCGAGAACATCATGTTCGAGAACGTATTGCTTCCTGCAAAGAAAGCCCCTACCGCCCCGATCGTGGGAGCTACCAACGGCCAGATGCCACGCGCCATGCGAGCCGCCGCGTCTGCGAGGAGCAGGGGCATGCTCAGCATGTCGAGGGGATTGTAGCCGGTATTGATGAAGATGCGAACGAGAGGCACGACAAAGGCCATAGCGATTAGGGGGTCTCGAAGGTTTCCTGCGCTTTGCTGAAGAGCCGTGCGGAATTGACGCCAGTTCATCTTGTGGAGGCCAAGCGTGACTAGACTCGTGAACAACAACATCGTGCCCGGGAGATACAGCGGGGTAGTGCTGATTCCTATCGGACTGCCTAGCACGTTGTTGAATGAGAGGTCCGCAGCCTTGAGCCATCCGCCGAGCGGGAACACGGGGAGCCTAGACGTAACCAGCAGCAGCGTGAGGATCGCATAGGGCGTCCACGCGAACCATAGAGGCATGCTCTTAGACGGACCGATCCTCTCAACGCGAGAGCGCTCGGGCGTGTCTGCGAAGCGCCAGGGCTCAGACGGGCGGAACCATCGGCTTCTGGCAGCCAGGATAGTAACCGGGAGACTGATTAGGCCTCCAACGAGTGACGGGAATTCGGGTCCGAGGAATCGTGCAGCCACTACGTAGGGCACGCAGAACGAGACACCGGCTAAAGCCGCCACTCGCCAGACCTGAAGCCCTTCCTTCCAGCTCTTCTTGCGGCCGAAAAACCTCGTCAACACCATGGAGAGAACTAGAGGCATGAACAACCCTATGATTCCGTGAATGATGGCTACCCGTCCGCCTATCAGTCTGACGTACTCAGCGAAGGTGACACCTAGACGAGCTGCTTCAGCGTGGACGAGCGGGTTGTCGAGTCCGGTATTGACCCCGATCAATATGGGTGTCCCGACAGCGCCAAAGGAGACAGCGGTGCTCTGGATGATCAGGCCGGTGGTGATGGCTGCCGCAGCCGGAAAGCCCAAAGCGACGAGAAGCGGTCCTACCACAGCTGCAGGGGTCCCAAACCCACTGGCTCCTTCTATGAAGCTCCCGAAAGCCCACCCAACGATGATCGCTTGGATCCTCGGATCAGGACTGAGCCTGACGAACCCTGCCTTTATCCGGTCAATGGCTCCACTCTGCTCCAGAGTCCTCAAGAGGAGCACGGCCCCGAAGACGATGTAGATGACCTCCAAGGCTACTACCAGACCCTGCAGAATCGAGGCTCCCCATACCCTGGCATCTACCCGCCAGGCGAACACAGCGACTATCCATGTGACGACGAAGGCGACAGGCATGGCTTGTCGGGCAGGCCACTGAAGCCACAGGAGCAGGACGAGGATCACGACCAGAGGCGACAATGCAAGCACTTCATACGCTATGTAACTCATGCAAGCCCTCCGTGTTCGGTGTGTCCTCTTCAGTGTATTCTCTACAGATTGATCATGATGGCAGACACACGGCTAGTATGCGGCGAAACACCTGTCGCTAGACTTTCGACGATTGGGCCCTTGCACCTCTCGGTTTTGCTGTATAATTGAAATAAGGGTGACTTCACAGAATGGCGTCGAAAAGCAGCATTCTATAGCGAATTGCGGAAGCGACGTCGCTAAGCGGCATCCCAGATCGAGAGGGTCATCCTGACTGCCAACTGACGTGACCGTGACCGATTGCGGTCGGGTAGGGTACCGTCTAGCCGCAATCGCCCTGGCTCTGGCTGGCGCAGCGAATCGCCGTTGCGCCGGGCAACTACTGTTACGGAAAGCGTGGAATGCGAATGCGCTATGAACTTATCGGCCTCAGTATGGATTACTCGCGGCGACGGTCTACCACTGTAAGCCCTCTCCAAGGGGTGCTGGCCCTCCTGGTGGTCGCAGCTATAGCGGTGGCAACGGCGTGGAGTATGATCCCTCCAGAACCCTTGGGAAGCGACGCGTGGCCCGAAGCGTTTTCCGCCGAACGAGCTCTGACCGATATCTCAGCCATGGTGGCAGTTGGTCCTCATCCCACGGGCTCTGAAGCGCTGGAACAAGTCAGGGAATACCTCATTCAGCGGCTAAAGGACATCGGCTATTCGCCGCACGTTCAGTATGAGTGGGTCAGGCCCCGCATAAGGGGCACCGAGAGTGGCAGAAGAGCTGAATCGGTGCTGGTTCACAACATCCTGGCGCGTCTGGACTCGGGGAAAACCGGACCTGCGCTGATGGTCACTGCGCACTACGACTCTGTGCCTTACGGTCCCGGGGCCATGGACGATGCCGCTGGAGTGGCAGTCGTCCTCCAGATTGCAGAGGCATTGTACGGCGCTGACATTCAGAATCCAATCATCTTTCACCTGTCCGATGGCGAGGAGCTGGGACTCCTCGGAGCTGAGGCGTTCGTAGCTTACCATCCGTGGGCTGAAGACGTCGAGATGGTGATCAACCTCGAATCCCGCGGAACCAGCGGTCTGGGGCTGATGTTTGAGACAGGAGAAGGCAACAAAGAACTAGTCCGCCTGTTTGGGCAGATGGTTCAGAGGCCGGTTGGATCGTCAACCTTCTATTCGTTATACAAGCAGCTTCCGAACGATACGGACTTCACAGTGTACAAGCAGGCGGGCAAGGTGGGCATGAACTTCGCCAACATCGGCACTCCCCGTAACTACCACACTGCGAACGACAACCTCGAGAACCTCGATCCACGCACGCTCCAACACCTTGGCGACACTGTCATGAGTCTTGTAAAGGGTTTGGCAAGCGCTGATATGGAGAGCCTGAAGTCCGACAGCGACAGCGTGTTCTTCGATTTGTTCTCGAGGTGGCTTGTGCACTACCCTGAGGCGTTCGTTCTACCTCTTGCCGCACTTGCTCTGGTCATCTCGTTGTTTGCGCTGTCCCGTGTGGGGTTGCTGCAGCGAGAGAGGCCTGTGCTCAGCCTAGTTGTGGGCAGCATAGGGTTCTTGGTCTCGGCCGCGGCCGCACTTGTGGTCGGGCTCGGGGCCATTGCGCTGATTAGGTTGGTTTTGCCTGAAGCACGCGCCACCGGCTTCCTGGAACACCATGTGCCGGCGGCCGCAGCTGTGTTGTCTGCGATGGCCGCAGGAGCGCTTGCCGCCCTGGCAGGCATGATGCATGTATCCGGACTGGCCGGCCTCTGGGGTGGGGCACTCGTGTGGTGGAACGCCGCAGTCATCGCAAGCGCCATCTTCCTTCCGGGGGTCACCTATCTATTCGTCTTCCCAGTGATCGCGTGCGCTGCAGGGCTCGCTGTCTTGTCCATAGTAGGTCCATCATCCGGCTGGTCCTACTTCGCGGCATTGCTGCCAGGGATAGCACTGACGTCGGTTCTGTGGCTCCCGTATGCGGGATTGCTGACGCTCATGGGCGGGCCGCTGACGCCGTTCCCCGTCGTTCCGGTCGTGTTGGTGGCCAGTGTCGCGGGGCCGATGCTCGTGGGCCAGAGGGGCGTCATTCGCTGGATTCCCGCGGTTGCTCTGGGATTGGTGTCCGTCGTATGCGTGGCATTGACGTACTTCCAGTCGGTGTGAGGGAGGGCGAGCCATGCAAATAACAGATCCAGGGGCATTTGAGGACTTCCTGCACGGGAAGAAAGACTCGTGCATGCGGACCGTGATCATAAAGCCAAACGGCGAGATTGTTGTCCCGGACGATGAGGAATTCGAGGAAGTCTCTCGGAGACTGAACGCCAAGCCGGGCAACATGACTATCTACACCAAGGGGTATGAGCAGCAAGATATCGATGAGTTCATCAAGCAACTCCAGCAGAGTGGAGTCACGATGCTTGTTGACGTACGAGAGATACCCATAAGTAGAAAGCGGGGCTTTTCAAAGACATCCCTTCTCGAGCACCTGTCGCGCAACGGGATTAAGTACGTCCACCTAAGAGAGCTTGGATGTCCGACTCCGATACGGCGCAAGCTTCAGGAAACTGGTGATTACGATAGCTGCTTCGAAATGTATCGCGAATACCTGAGGCAGAATCCCTTAGGGCTCATGAAGCTCAAGGGACTCGCCCGCCACTGGACTGTCTGCCTGATGTGCTTCGAGAAAGATCCCCCCAGATGCCATCGAAGTGTGATCGTCGATGAGCTCCTTCGCGCCGGCGGTGTAGAGGCGCGCCATCTGTAGGTCAGGGGCCGTTTGATTCCAGCAGACCTCAACTCGATGTACCAGACAGGGCACTGTTGATACTGCACTATGCCACCACCACCAACCCGTGACAGCTTTATTCGGAGGTATCCGCAACGCCAGTACCTGCGAGGGTACGGACGTAGGAGGAGACCGGATATATGGGCGATTTGCTGGAGTTTCTCCTGCAAAATGGCGGGAGCAGCATAGAGTCAGGCGCGAGATCCTGCATGAGGACAGAGCAAGCAGCCATATGGTAGCGTTGCAGAATGAAATCCTGAGCAGACCTAAAGTGCGCAAAATACTAGCTGCTCAACACGACGATGGATGGATTGGCAATGAACTGCACGGCGTGTATGTGCAGGGGCTAGACTCGAGTGTTTCGTACTTGTTAGGCAGCGGTGTCGAAAGGGATTCGCCCCCTATGAAGAGGGTTGCTCAGGCTCTGCTTGCAGATGAGACACAAGGAAAGCCCTACAGAACCACGTTTAGGGGTGGGGATGCACTGGATAGAGGCGGCCGCGGCGGAAACAAAGCCGTAAGAGCGGGGGTATTAGCGGACTTGGGTGAAGAGGACAACGCCCTCGTGCAAGATGAACTCAAGACAGTCATCACCTACCTAAGGGATTCGCTATCGTATAACACGGTTGATGACTTCTCAGTTACGAACAAGAGAGGGATTAGGTATTACAAGGAAAATGCGCATTTCCCCGGAGCCAATCACATTGACCTACTAAGTGCTACCCAAAGTTGGAGAACCACAGAAAACATGGAATTGGTCAAGACGTCGCTACCCTATTGCATGAAGATAATGAGGGGTCAAAGTGTCAGCCCAACGTTCAAATCGGGCAGTCATTTTGTCGCACCGTTCAATTTCAACTGGCATCTAGGCGATTTCCGCATCGAAGATGTTAATCCGGATTCATATGCACTCGTTTGGTGGTTACGAAGCCTATATGGGCTGTCAACACTCGGGGGTATCATGGACATACCGGAGTTTAGGAAGACATATGATTACCTCTACCAGTTGGTTGTAAGCAAAGACATACTGACCAAACAGAACGACCAGAGCCTCAAGAGGTTCAGAGAGGTTCTATCAATAGAGGACAGCTGGAGAAGTGAGAAGAGCGTTATTTGTGACGTCTTCTTCCATGGAATGATAACGCTGCATAGGGCGGGATATGACATGAGCAGATGACATCTGGACGGGTTTGCCACTCGTCGACGGAGTCTCGGGAGCAGGCGGGATCGTGCATGGACAATTCAGAAACAAGAAGGATTGCCATTGCCTGCATAGAAATCCCATGTAATGAGGTAGAAATACAAGAAAATGCAGGCGATGTCTGTTGGAGTATTACGCGCACTCATCCCCTGGGAAAGAGCGCAGCCAGTGGCATCTCCTCAGTGATCATCTCCATTGCACTGCACGCACTGCCGCTGAGTTTGCTCGCGCCTTTGGTGCTGAGAGGCTAGGTTTCGCTTCTGGCCTGCTTCACGACATTGGCAAGTACTCAGATGCGTTTCAACGACGCCTTCAGGGTGATCCAACGAGAGTGGACCACTCCACGGTCGGAGCGGTGGAGGCAACTAAGCGCTATGGCCGAGCGATTGGACTGATACTGGCCTACGCGATAGCAGGTCATCATGCTGGCCTTCCTGACTATGGAAGTGTAGCAGACGGAGATTCGCTCTCTAGACGATTGCAAGCACGGGACTTGCCTGATTACAGTGCGTTTCGTGCGGAAGTGTCCGGCGTCCTCCCTGATATTTCCGAACTTGCAGTGCCTATCAAGCCTTCCTATGGCAATCCGGGGTTCAGCTTTCAGTTCCTGATACGGTTCTTGTTTTCATGCCTGATTGACGCGGATTTCTTAGACACCGAGGCGTACATGGACCCACAGCGTGCGTCCGCTCGTGGACGGTACCCGAGTCTGACGGAGTTGTGGGACAAGCTGGATAGGTACCTGCGGCATCTCTCAAAGCAGGCGGAGGACACGCAGGTGAACAGATCCAGGGCCGAGACCCTCGAGTCGTGTCTCAACAAGGCAGAGCTTCCGCCGGGCATGTTTACGCTAACAGTTCCCACAGGCGGCGGAAAGACCTTGTCATCGCTCGCATTTGCGATGAAGCACGCTCTTACCCATGATATGAACCGGATAATCTACGTCATTCCTTTCACGAGCATCATCGAGCAGAATGCAGGGAGGTTCCGCGAAGTGCTTGGAGACGACGTTGTTCTCGAGCATCACAGCAACTTCTCCTTTCCTGACGAGGATGAAGAGTCGCTCACCCCAGTACAGTATCGCCTACGTCTATCGGCCGAGAACTGGGACGCGCCGCTGATTGTCACGACCAATGTTCAGTTCTACGAGTCATTGTTCTCGGCCAAAGGCTCGAGATGCAGGAAACTTCACAACATCGCGAGAAGCGTGGTGATCCTCGACGAAGCCCAGACTCTGCCAATCCAGTTCCTGAGGCCGTGCTTGCAGAGTTTGGTTGAGTTAGTGACGAACTACGGTGCGAGCGTCGTACTATGCACGGCCACTCAGCCTTCGATCCGATCTTTTCTTCCGTCGAATCTGCAGGTCGTAGAGCTGGCGCCTAACCCGAGATTGTTGTACCAGACTCTCAAGCGAGTCAGTGTTGAGGACCTTGGCGACATCGATGATGCTTCCCTTGTGGAGAGGTTGAGTCAACACGAGCAGGTCCTGTGCATCGTTAACACCCGTAAGCACGCACTTAAGCTGGCGGGTCTGATGAGCGGAGAAGAACTGTATCACCTGAGTGGCCGAATGTGCCCAGCACACCGTTCGAGGAAACTGGCAGAGATCCTGAGGGTCCTACACGAACGACTCCGATGCCGCGTTGTGTCGACCCAGCTCATCGAGGCCGGGGTCGACATTGACTTCCCAGTGGTCTATAGAGCATTGGCGGGAATCGACTCTGTTGCGCAGGCGGCAGGACGGTGCAATCGCGAGGGGAAACGGCCGATTGGGCATGTCTATCTTTTCCGTCCCGAAGCCCACGGACTGCCCATAGGGTGGTTTTCGAGGACGGCATCTGTCTCTAGCGCTGTCCTGAGGCATCATAGTGACCCTCTCTCGCTTGAGGCGGTGGATCTCTACTTCGAGCAGCTCTACGATGTAGAGCGGGAGAAGCTTGACAAGGAAGGCATTTTGGAGGGCATCGACGAGAGGGCCAATAAGCTGGCGTTTGAATTCCGAGAGATGGCTGGCAAGGTTAAGCTTATCGACGACGTGACTGATCCGATCGTGATACCGTTTGACGACAAGTGCTGCTCGCTGCTTGATCAGGCGAGGTATCAAGGACCATCCGTAAATCTCTCAAGGCAACTCCAGCCATACACAGTTCAGGTATACAGCAATGAATTGCGCCGTCTGCTGGAGATGAACGCAGTGGAGGTGGTTGCGGGGCAATACACGGTTCTTTGTGACATGGCACTCTACAGCGACGACGTTGGATTAAGCTACCCAGATGATCGTGTCTTTACGGACACGCTCATGGTGTAGGACGCGAGGAGGTGGTACTGATGGGCTATGGTGTCAAGCTGAAGGTATGGGGTGATTTCGCCTGTTTCACAAGGCCAGAAATGCAGGCCGAGCGGGTGAGTTACGACGTGATCACTCCCTCGGCCGCCCGTGGAATCCTGGAGGCAATCCACTGGAAGCCGGCTATCAGATGGGTGATTGACAGGATCCATGTGCTAAACGAGATCAAGTTCGAGAATATCAGGCGGAATGAAGTAGGCAATAAGGTTCCGGAAGGAAACGTGAGGCAGGCAATGAAAGGGAGGCCGATGGTCCTGGCGCAGTATGTGAATGAAGATAGACAGCAGCGAGCCACGCTCATGCTGCGCGATGTGGCGTACGTCATCGAGGCTCACTTCGAACTCACAGACAGGGCTGGCCCCGACGATTCGGCAGAGAAGCACTACAATATCTTCCTCAGGCGTGCGCGCAACGGACAGTGCTTCCACCGCCCTTACCTAGGTTGTCGGGAGTTCATTGCAAACTTTGAGTTGATCGAGGGCAACGAGATCCCTCGCTCAGTGCACAGCGGAGAAAGAGATCTCGGTTGGATGCTACTGGACATTGATTTCGACGCTGAAAGGACGCCGCGATTCTTTCGGGCGACCATCCGCGATGGAGTAATCGAGGTTCCACCGATGCCAAGAGAGGGGTGCATCGCATGATCCTCAGCTCGCTGGTCAGGTATTACGATCTATTGGTCGAACGTGGAGTCACTGAGGTACCGGCGATCGGTTACTCGGCGAAGGTGGTGGCATATGCCCTCAACTTGTCGAAAGACGGGCAACTGCTAGAGGTCATCGCGTTGGGCGACGGTTCAGACAAACGGCGTTCTGGCATATCGTTGATCGTTCCGGAAGAGGTCAAACGAACCGTCAATGTGGCTGCTAACTTCATGTGGGACAACTCGAAGTACGTACTTGGAATCGACGAAGGCGGCATATCAGAGAGATCGCGGCAAACGTTCGCAGCGAGCCGCGAGTTGCATCGCAAGGTGCTCGGCGGAGTCGACGATGAGGGGGCGAGAGCGGTACTGTCGTTCTTCGACAGTTGGGATCCCAGCCAGGCTAATAGCCATCCTGCGTTGAAACCTGTGCTCGACGGCATCGTCAAGGGTGGGAACATCGTCTTCAGACTTGATGGTTCTCCCGGCTACATCCACGAGAGAAGCTCGGTGAAGCAGGCATGGCGGGAGTATAGGAAGCAAACCACATCGGAGACCAAAGCACAGTGCCTTGTCACCGGCGAAGTCGGTCCGATCGCCAGACTTCATCCAAGCATCAAGGGAGTAAGGGGCGCTCAACCAACTGGGGCTTCGCTAGTCTCGTTCAATCTCAGTGCCTTCACATCATACGGCAAGGATCGCGGCGAAAACGCCCCTGTGGGTGAGGACGCTGCCTTTGCCTATGGTACTGCTCTCAACCATATGCTTTCCAGCTCTCGGCAGCGCCTGCAGCTCGATAGCGGGACTACAGTGGTATTCTGGGCAGAGAGCAAATCGGGGTTTGAGGAAGACCTGATGGCAGAGGCGCTGCATCCGACGTGGAAGCCGACGGGTGACATGAGCGACTCTTCTGGCTCAGAGGCTGATACCGTGCGGCTTGTTCGGGATATCCTGCTTAAGGTCCGGAGCGGACAACCAATAGATGACGAGGCAATTTCAGGAGCATTGGAGACCCCTTTCTTCATCCTCGGATTGTCACCGAACGCTGCTCGGCTATCGGTAAGGTTCTGGCACACAGGGTCGTTCGGAGATATGTTGACCAGAGTGGGTCAACATTACGCCGACATCTCGATTGTGCGATCAGGTTCAAACGACCCAGAGTTCATCCCGATCAGCTGGATACTGAATGAAACGGCCCCGAAGAAGGCCCGCGAGCGTACACCTCCACCGCTGCTTGCAGGCGGGCTAATGCGATCGGTTCTGTCAGGGCTGCCTTACCCTCGTGTGCTCTATACGGCGATGCTGACTCGGATCAGGTCGGATCACATCGTCAATTACGTGAGGGCTTCAGCCATCAAAGGGTATTTGGTTAGGGCCATTGGCAAGTACAAGAGCCTTGAGGAGGTAGGTGTCACAGTGAGCTTGAACCAAGAGTCTCGCAGCATTCCGTATCGTCTTGGCCGGCTGTTTGCTGTCCTTGAGAAGGCACAACTGGATGCCAATCCCGGCATCAACACTACTATACGGGATCGTTACTTCGGCTCTGCGTCAGCAACTCCGAGAGCCGTCTTTCCACGCCTAATGAGACTCGCCCAGCACCACATCTCGAAGTCTGCCTACGGAGCGCTGGCAGACCGACGTATACAAGAGATAATGGATGGATTGACCGAGTTTCCTGCCCATTTGGACATGAACGAGCAAGGTATGTTCATGCTTGGATACTACCATCAGAAGCAAGCGTTTTACGAGAAATCAGACAGAAAAGAGGGATGAGAGATGTCGAATCCGATACAGAATCGCTATGAGTTTGTGCTTCTCTTCGACGTCGAAAACGGAAATCCGAACGGTGATCCGGATGCTGGCAACCTTCCCAGGATTGACCCAGAAACAAGCCACGGTTTAGTCACGGACGTATGCCTGAAACGTAAGATAAGGAACTACGTCGAGATCGTGAAGGGAGGCGTGGACGGCTACCGCATATATGTCAAGGAAGGTGCTGTCCTCAATGAGCAGCACATGGAGGCATATCGTAACCTTGGCATGGAACCTAATACTGAGGAGAAAAGACTCCCAAAGAACCCCGAGGACGCCAAGAAAGTGGTTTCGTTCATGTGCCAGAACTTCTACGACGTGAGGGCCTTCGGAGCCGTCATGACTACTGAAGTGAACTGTGGCCAGGTCAGAGGGCCTGTTCAGCTCGGTTTTGCGCGGAGCATCGATCCTATCGTTCCGCAGGAAGTGACGATCACACGAGTGGCGATTACGTCTACAAAGGATGTCGACAAGAAGGAGCATGAGATGGGCAGGAAGCATATCGTTCCCTACGCACTGTACCGGGTAGAAGGATATGTTTCGGCCTGCCTAGCGGCCAACACCCAGTTTTCGGAGGATGACCTCGAGCTTCTCTGGGAAGCCCTGGAGCGTATGTTCGAGCATGACCGTTCAGCATCGAGAGGCAAGATGGCATCTCGACGTCTTATCATCTTCAAACACGACTCCAAGCTTGGAAACGCTCCGGCCCACAAGCTGTTTGAGGCAGTGACCGTGAATCGGAAGGATCAGACAAAACCGCCTCGGCAGTACGGAGACTACGAAGTGATCGTCGACAAGAGCGCGGTGCCTTCATCCGTCACTATCCTGGAGCGGATCTAGAGATGAATGATTCGAGCTTTGACGAGGACTCGCTACTAGCTTTGTCCGGAATCCAGCACTTTGCCTATTGCCGTAGACAGTGGGCTCTGATCCACCTGGAAGGGCAATGGAGCGAAAGCGTGGCAACTGTTGAGGGGCGGCATTTGCATGACAGGGTCCACAGCCGGCTTTCGACAGAGGCTAGGGGTGATATCCTTGTCGCTCGATCACTAGCACTGGTGTCCAGGAGGCTCGGCTTGTACGGGGTCGCCGATGTTGTTGAGTTTCTGCGACCTGTCCACGAAAGTGAGGATTGCCTAGTAGAGCTCCCCGGGCGCACGGGCAAGTGGGTCGTGCGCCCGGTCGAGTACAAGAGGGGTAGGGCAAAGCCAGACGAACGCGATGAGGTGCAGTTGTGTGCTCAAGCCATATGCCTGGAGGAAATGCTCGGGGCGAAGGTCTTGAGTGGGTGTATATTCTACGGAAAGACTCAGAGTAGAGTGTTGGTGGAGTTCACTCAAGCGCTTCGGGACAGGGTCGAGCAGTTAGCTAAGGAAATGCACAGCGCGTTCGAACGGCGAGTCATTCCTCCCCCTGGCCCATTAAGCAAATGCGGGCTGTGCTCTTTGATGGACGTTTGTCTACCTAAGGCAGTGAGTAGACGAGGTAGACAGGTGCAGCAGTGGGTAGTTCGAATGGTGAGCTTGATCGACAAAGACACTGGTGGTGCCATCTAGCCAATGAAGAGGCTGCTCAACGTGCTCTATGTGACTACTCCAGACTCCTATGTTGCTTGCGAAGGCGAGAACGTGGTCGTCCGGGTAGAGGGCGAGGAACGCCTCAGGGTTCCCATACACATACTTGACAGCATCGTATGCTTCGGCTACATGGGTGCGAGCCCAGGCCTGATGGGCCTATGCGCTCAACGGCAAGTCAGTCTATCGTTTGTCTCGGCATCGGGGCGGTTCTTGGGAAAACTTGAAGGTCCAGTGAGAGGAAATGTGCTTCTTCGTCGAGAGCAATACCGAGCTGCTGACGACAGTCGCCGATCAGCGGAGTTGGCTCGCAGCTTCATACTGGCAAAGATAGTAAACAGCAGATCCGTGTTGCGACGGGCCATACGAGACCACGGAGATGAGATCGACGTGGCAACCATAGAGCGATCGAGTGATCGACTTCTGGAGAAGACGCGCAGCCTTCAGGAATGCTTGGATCTAGATGTGATCAGGGGGATAGAGGGCGACGCAGCTCATGCATACTTCTCATGCCTCAACCTGCTACTGGTGGCACAGAAGGAGAGCTTCTTCATGCACGATCGCAACAGGAGGCCACCAAGAGACAACATGAATGCCCTGCTTTCGTTCCTGTACACCCTGCTCCTCCATGACATTCAATCTGCTCTCGAAAGCGTGGGGCTCGATCCATACGTTGGCTTTCTACACCGCGATCGTCCAGGGCGACCAGGGTTGGCTCTTGATCTGATGGAGGAGTTCAGGCCTCATCTAGCTGATCGATTGGCAATTACCCTTGTCAACCGGCGCCAAGTCTCGGGTAAGGGATTCCGTCGATCAGAGAGCGGAGGCATTCGTATGGATGACGAGACTCGGAAACTGGTTATCTCGGCATGGCAGAAGCGCAAGCAAGAAGAGGTTCGCCATCCGTATCTAGACGAGAAGGTCCCGATCGGTCTGCTTCCGTACGCTCAGGCCCTGCTCCTATCTAGGTATCTGAGAGGGGACTTGGACGGATATCCGCCTTTTCTATGGCCGTAGCACGGGGAGGGAACGACATTGATGGTGCTGATCACGTATGACGTAGATACGACGACCGCCGCAGGGCGAAAGAGGCTTCGAACAGTCGCTAAGCAGTGCGTGAACTACGGCCAAAGAGTTCAGAAGTCGGTGTTTGAGTGCTGGGTAGATCCGTCACAGTTTGCCGAGCTACGAAACCGACTGGAGAGAGCCATTGATCCCTCCAAGGATAGCTTGAGGTACTACTTCCTTGGGGACAACTGGAAAAGAAGAGTTGAGCATGTTGGAATCGGCGAGAGATATGACCCCGAAGGGACGTTGATGGCATGACTGGATGGTGCGACGTGATTGGTGTTGCGAACCTGAAGCCACCATCACTCTCCACCGAGGTTCGCAGACAGGCGGTCTTGCCTGCAAGGAGGCATTTGGTTGACGATTTCGGATATGGGCCCACCCGCTGTTGGGCAGGGCAGGAGTCGTCTCGCACATCTGAGTACGGATTCCCAGCGCACCGTGGCTGAAAATCGAAGTCTGTCGCACCCCGTGCGGGTGCGTGGGTTGGAACAGGTAATTTGTGAGTTCTAGGTGTCCGGTATTGCCGTCGCACCCCGTGCGGGTGCGTGGGTTGGAACCTCTAAAATGCGGCAATGGGCCGACAAGCCGAATGTCGCACCCCGTGCGGGTGCGTGGGTTGGAACCATCTGCTTGAGGAAGAAAGGTATGCCCACCCTGTCGCACCCCGTGCGGGTGCGTGGGTTGGAACACCTCATTTTTGCGGAACAAGGAGACGACTTGTCCTGTCGCACCCCGTGCGGGTGCGTGGGTTGGAACGATTCGACAGCGGCGAGATCAAGGACTTCGTGCGCGTCGCACCCCGTGCGGGTGCGTGGGTTGGAACAAGCAGATGATCGAGGCGTTGAAGCAGGGTGACGTCGCACCCCGTGCGGGTGCGTGGGTTGGAACCGGACAAGACGCCGATCAACGCAGACCAGCGGCAGGTCGCACCCCGTGCGGGTGCGTGGGTTGGAACGCTATGTGGCCGATGCCCCGAATAGATACCTCATCGTCGCACCCCGTGCGGGTGCGTGGGTTGGAACAAGCAGATGATCGAGGCGTTGAAGCAGGGTGACTGTCGCACCCCGTGCGGGTGCGTGGGTTGGAACTTCAATGCCTCGAACTCGCCGCTCGCCGCGAACACGTCGCACCCCGTGCGGGTGCGTGGGTTGGAACTTTAGCCTGTTTTCGCCTGCCCGCACACTCAGGGGTCGCACCCCGTGCGGGTGCGTGGGTTGGAACTCCTCCGCACTCTCGAACTTTCGTCTCATCACTCGTCGCACCCCGTGCGGGTGCGTGGGTTGGAACATGGGGATACCTCCGGTCTCTGATCCCACAGCTCGGTCGCACCCCGTGCGGGTGCGTGGGTTGGAACTCGGACATCTCGTGGTAGAGTGCCCTGGCCTCCGGGTCGCACCCCGTGCGGGTGCGTGGGTTGGAACGATCAGAAGGGAGCCTCCTCCAATGCCGCCCTAATGTCGCACCCCGTGCGGGTGCGTGGGTTGGAACAGCTGCCTTTGGATCACGATCAATCCGGTCGCAGGTCGCACCCCGTGCGGGTGCGTGGGTTGGAACGTCGTCCCCACCTCAACCGCCACGCACCCACCGAGTCGCACCCCGTGCGGGTGCGTGGGTTGGAACGCGGCGAGGCGCCTGGCTTGCCTCCTTGCCCAGCAGGTCGCACCCCGTGCGGGTGCGTGGGTTGGAACTCCATTTGAGCGTCGTAACCCAGATCAATGGCTTGCGTCGCACCCCGTGCGGGTGCGTGGGTTGGAACCCTGCTCCCCATCGGTTAGCACCGAAGGCGATAGCGTCGCACCCCGTGCGGGTGCGTGGGTTGGAACAGCACCCCACCACTCCGCCCGCCTCTCTAAACTCCCGTCGCACCCCGTGCGGGTGCGTGGGTTGGAACACCAGACCAATCCTCACGCCAACAGCTCCCTCACGTCGCACCCCGTGCGGGTGCGTGGGTTGGAACAGAGCCCCTGTCTGCTCCAAGAAGGCGTCTGTCTCGTCGCACCCCGTGCGGGTGCGTGGGTTGGAACATACCTCGGTGCTTCCCGGTCGATCGGGCCGAACGTCGCACCCCGTGCGGGTGCGTGGGTTGGAACATACAGAATGATGAGTCTGGCCTCTGCGTAAAGCCGTCGCACCCCGTGCGGGTGCGTGGGTTGGAACATGTCGAGGACCTCGACCAGGCACCTCCTGATACACGTCGCACCCCGTGCGGGTGCGTGGGTTGGAACAAGCAGAACAACACCTGGGTGCTCTACAGCGACTAGTCGCACCCCGTGCGGGTGCGTGGGTTGGAACTCGTGTCTGTGGATCACGATCAACCCGGTCGCAGACGTCGCACCCCGTGCGGGTGCGTGGGTTGGAACTGCGTTGCACCAGTTGGACTGCCCCCATCGTCCAGTCGCACCCCGTGCGGGTGCGTGGGTTGGAACCGCCAGTTGTCACGCCCGTAACGAGAGGCGCCATGTCGCACCCCGTGCGGGTGCGTGGGTTGGAACGCGCCGAACGCCACACAGTGGCAAAACCAGCTGCGTCGCACCCCGTGCGGGTGCGTGGGTTGGAACTCGAGTGCAGCGATGTTTTCAAAAGCAAACTCGAGTCGCACCCCGTGCGGGTGCGTGGGTTGGAACAGCCATATGAAAGGCCAGAACACCCATCCAGCTCTAGTCGCACCCCGTGCGGGTGCGTGGGTTGGAACCCTGATGAAGCTCAATCTCGACAAGCTTGCCGGCAGGTCGCACCCCGTGCGGGTGCGTGGGTTGGAACCACGCTGACCCCTCCTCAGCTAACCTTGCTCTCGTCGCACCCCGTGCGGGTGCGTGGGTTGGAACGGCAATCGTTAAATCCTGCTCTATTTCTGTGCTTGTCGCACCCCGTGCGGGTGCGTGGGTTGGAACACGTCAGCCGATCACTTTTTGGAAACACGCAAATGTCGCACCCCGTGCGGGTGCGTGGGTTGGAACAGCACCACTTGGGATAACGTTTTCGGCAATACCGGACGTCGCACCCCGTGCGGGTGCGTGGGTTGGAACAGAGAGAACTCTGCCGAATATGTAGAAATACAAGTCGCACCCCGTGCGGGTGCGTGGGTTGGAACTTGGAGGCCGCTCTAAAAGGATGTCCGCTCGGGTGTCGCACCCCGTGCGGGTGCGTGGGTTGGAACGGCGATAAAGTGCATGTTCTCGGTGGGCCTGTTCGTCGCACCCCGTGCGGGTGCGTGGGTTGGAACGGGATATCGAAACGAGTCTGTCGTCCGGTGGTGACGTCGCACCCCGTGCGGGTGCGTGGGTTGGAACACACAATCTCCTCCTCTCTGCCCCGAAGGGACGGGTCGCACCCCGTGCGGGTGCGTGGGTTGGAACGACGCAGATGCGGGGATGCCTGTTGGTCGGGAACCCGTCGCACCCCGTGCGGGTGCGTGGGTTGGAACGACATGATGCGGAGCGGGATAAGCTCCTAGACAGGATGTCGCACCCCGTGCGGGTGCGTGGGTTGGAACACGTCAGCCGCTCGCTCTTTGGCGATACTACTATGTCGCACCCCGTGCGGGTGCGTGGGTTGGAACGCCCTCAGCGGCCAGCACGACGAACGTCGCCAGGTCGCACCCCGTGCGGGTGCGTGGGTTGGAACTGGTTGCTCCGCCCTGCGTGATGTTAGGGATTGACGTCGCACCCCGTGCGGGTGCGTGGGTTGGAACTTCCTCACCGCTCATCACCTCCAGACCTCCAGCTGTCGCACCCCGTGCGGGTGCGTGGGTTGGAACCTCCAGGTCGTATGGGCAGCGGTCGTTGGTGTTGGTCGCACCCCGTGCGGGTGCGTGGGTTGGAACTATTCTGCCCTTGTGTAGATGATGACCTGGTAGTAGTCGCACCCCGTGCGGGTGCGTGGGTTGGAACTCGTAGTCGCTAGGGGAGGCATAGCGCCTCCCCGTCGCACCCCGTGCGGGTGCGTGGGTTGGAACACAGTCGTAACGAGGAGCAGGACGCCTCCGGCCTGTCGCACCCCGTGCGGGTGCGTGGGTTGGAACGATCTTGCGCGTACGAGCATAGACCGGCGTGGACGTCGCACCCCGTGCGGGTGCGTGGGTTGGAACGCGTACACGCCCACTGGCGTCAACGGATCAACCGGGTCGCACCCCGTGCGGGTGCGTGGGTTGGAACATGATACGAGTCGGCAAGGGACGCGCAGGCCGTGTCGCACCCCGTGCGGGTGCGTGGGTTGGAACTGGCGAGAGAGGAGGCGAGAGCGTGGGAAGGACGGGTCGCACCCCGTGCGGGTGCGTGGGTTGGAACATGATACGAGTCGGCAAGGGACGCGCAGGCCGTCGTCGCACCCCGTGCGGGTGCGTGGGTTGGAACCCATCTATCGAGACGGTTACTCCGGAGGCCATAGGTCGCACCCCGTGCGGGTGCGTGGGTTGGAACGTGACCAGCGACATGTCCGTAGATGAACACGTCAGTCGCACCCCGTGCGGGTGCGTGGGTTGGAACGACATTGACCACGAGCCTCAGTATGGCCTGGGCGAGTCGCACCCCGTGCGGGTGCGTGGGTTGGAACATGTACGGGAGGTCAAACAGATGAGACAGTATCGGTCGCACCCCGTGCGGGTGCGTGGGTTGGAACGCCAAAATGTCGTCAAAGAGTCGTCAAACGGTCGCGTCGCACCCCGTGCGGGTGCGTGGGTTGGAACGCATCGAGCCTTCGCCTGCCGAATCAGCTCGGCGTCGCACCCCGTGCGGGTGCGTGGGTTGGAACGCACCTCAAGGTTGTTGCGGAGCTGACACTGAGGGTCGCACCCCGTGCGGGTGCGTGGGTTGGAACTCGCTCCGAATGTGTCGTAAAGGTAGGCTATCTGCCGTCGCACCCCGTGCGGGTGCGTGGGTTGGAACGACCCTGCAGAGTGACGGGAGCACAAGCTCCCGGCCGTCGCACCCCGTGCGGGTGCGTGGGTTGGAACGACGCAGTATGGCGAGGGCAAAGAGATGGCCGACGTCGCACCCCGTGCGGGTGCGTGGGTTGGAACTTTCTCACCGCTCATCACCTCCAGCCACGGAAAGAGTCGCACCCCGTGCGGGTGCGTGGGTTGGAACTCTCACGACCAGCTAGGCCGCCTCATCACCGCGGGTCGCACCCCGTGCGGGTGCGTGGGTTGGAACCGCTCCAGAGTAACAGCGAGCTGACCTGTTCCATGTCGCACCCCGTGCGGGTGCGTGGGTTGGAACTTGTTGCGGCGATACAGGCGCTGATTGCCGTATGTCGCACCCCGTGCGGGTGCGTGGGTTGGAACATCTTGCTGTGGAGGCGCAGGGCAATGCGAGCGGTGTCGCACCCCGTGCGGGTGCGTGGGTTGGAACCGGCAAGCTACGCGACTTTGCTCATCGACTGGCTCGTCGCACCCCGTGCGGGTGCGTGGGTTGGAACCTCTGCTTCGAACCGCTGTTAGGGTATGTCGATAGTCGCACCCCGTGCGGGTGCGTGGGTTGGAACTTTCTCACCGCTCATCACCTCCAGCCACGGAAAGAGTCGCACCCCGTGCGGGTGCGTGGGTTGGAACCAAGTGCTTATGCTCTCTGCACGTCCAGAGAATCGTCGCACCCCGTGCGGGTGCGTGGGTTGGAACGGGCGCAAGACGAATGGCAAACCCTGCTCCTACAGGTCGCACCCCGTGCGGGTGCGTGGGTTGGAACGGCAGGCTGTTTGTAGAGTGGAACACGCCCAGGCCCGTCGCACCCCGTGCGGGTGCGTGGGTTGGAACGCGTTGGTCTCTTCGTCTGCTAGGTTATTCCAAGTCGCACCCCGTGCGGGTGCGTGGGTTGGAACCTCGTATGCTCGCCTTCGCAGGTAGGCGTGCTGCGCGTCGCACCCCGTGCGGGTGCGTGGGTTGGAACTCGTTTATTCCGGACCCCCAGACCATGTATGTCCGTCGCACCCCGTGCGGGTGCGTGGGTTGGAACTCGTTTATTCCGGACCCCCAGACCATGTATGTCCGTCGCACCCCGTGCGGGTGCGTGGGTTGGAACGTCACCCCGAGGTGCTGGCGGATCACTCCTGGCCGGTCGCACCCCGTGCGGGTGCGTGGGTTGGAACGAGAATGTCTGCAGTTGCCTGGAGTAACCCGAGTGTCGCACCCCGTGCGGGTGCGTGGGTTGGAACAAATATCAGACGCACATCCGCCGCGAGAAGAGGGTCGCACCCCGTGCGGGTGCGTGGGTTGGAACCGGCGTAGCAGGCCGCCCTCCATAGGGCTAGGTCGTCGCACCCCGTGCGGGTGCGTGGGTTGGAACGTCCCGTCCCGTACAACGAGGACGAGGGCGGCGCGTCGCACCCCGTGCGGGTGCGTGGGTTGGAACGGAGCGAGAATCATAAGAGACATGTTGCCAACAGGTCGCACCCCGTGCGGGTGCGTGGGTTGGAACTCTATACTCGCCGTGGTCAATTTCTACTTCTAGAGTCGCACCCCGTGCGGGTGCGTGGGTTGGAACTTTATAGTCGCCGTCGTCTATTTCTAGCTCTAAACCGTCGCACCCCGTGCGGGTGCGTGGGTTGGAACTCAGATAACACTATGCGAATGTTGTTATAACGATGTCGCACCCCGTGCGGGTGCGTGGGTTGGAACTGTGTTTCAATTTCCCTTCCGAGTGGGAGCAGCTTGTCGCACCCCGTGCGGGTGCGTGGGTTGGAACGTCCTTGGTGTAGGTTGCCGGGTCGTCGTAGGCCAGGTCGCACCCCGTGCGGGTGCGTGGGTTGGAACATTAATGCTAGCTTCCCGTTCATTTTTTTTACCTCGTCGCACCCCGTGCGGGTGCGTGGGTTGGAACTGGTTGAAGAACAATTCTGGCTGGAAGGATCAGACGTCGCACCCCGTGCGGGTGCGTGGGTTGGAACGCCTGCACCGGCGTGCACAGTCTCGACTCCGACGCGTCGCACCCCGTGCGGGTGCGTGGGTTGGAACGACGACATTTTGGCGAAACCACCTGTGCAAGTGCGTCGCACCCCGTGCGGGTGCGTGGGTTGGAACGACGACATTTTGGCGAAACCACCTGTGCAAG
>Ga0134103_1001624_pt1 | contig 20155 bp, 20 predicted proteins | sample 14_taG_2_FD_94445 | JGI IMG/M metagenome (GOLD analysis project Ga0134103, IMG submission 94445) | Switchgrass degrading microbial communities from high solid loading bioreactors in New Hampshire, USA - 14_58_20_212_A1 metaG | ecosystem: Engineered > Bioreactor > Semi-continuous > Anaerobic >...
GGTCGGGTAGTATTTTTTGAAACCGTATATTCAAAAAATCTCCACACCTCCCCTTGACAAGTAAAGTTGGAGTGATAATTATTTTTTTAAAAAAAGTGTCACCCATCATTGTGTTTTGTACAATTTGATAAATAAAGTTTATATCCATCCCTTGACATTTTACCGGATTCAACGGTTAATACTACAGGCTTGCCATGTCTTCGTCCTGTAATAAAGGCTACTTCTTTATCCATACTTAAATGTACATACTGCCTTGTTTGCCTTTATATTCCTTGTTCCTTGATTTGCGGCAAAAACCTTGTTGCCGTTCCGTGATACAATTTATCCGGAGGCATCCTTTCTTCAAATTCAATATTTACATCAATTGAATGACCTTGATTTGCACGAATTCTCCTCCGCTCTGAATCAAAACTATATCTGGATTTTTTATCATTCTTAACAATATTCTCCAAATATTCAAAATCAATATTTATACCGCGTTCAGAGAGTCCCCGTATAAGTTCCTTGACATCAATCCATCCATTTTTATCAATTTCAGTTCCAACGTAGGCTGGATTATGCCGCAGTATATAGCATAACAATCTTCCAAACCTATCACTATTCACAATACCGCCTCCTATCAAAACCGGTACCCTCAATAGCTGTTATTTAATGTATACAACATATAAATTGCCGGCGTTGCACTGCCTTTTATTCCGCTATTCTCCATCAACGCAACCGCACCGATGATTTTATTTTTCTGTATAATCGGTGCGCCGCTCATTCCTTGTGCCAAACCAATTCTCCCTAATTCTTCATCCAAAATTTTGAATTCCAAATATACTTTTCCGTCCTCATGCTTTTTAATCTCTGTGATCTCTACTTTGTAAGATCTGATATTTTCATTGTTATCCGAAATATTTAACAAAATCTCCGCTTCGCCAATTTCAATTTCTCTGAATTTGGCAATTTTCATTTTTAAATTGTTTTTATCCGGCATACATCCTTTCTTATAAACCCCAACTGAACCATATTCCGTATTTTGCTTTATATATCCGACTATTTTACTGTCATACTTTGCTATTATCATTTTATTTGTAATGTCCTCTACTTTGGCCTTGGACATGTATCCTCTTGTTAATTTTCCGTTGTCAGCAGATGATATATGCCCCGTTGTAATAAAAGCATTCGTTAAAGGATTATAGAAAGCAATAGCTTGCGTTGTACTTGCCAGGTTAAAATTTTCCTCATAATCCTCAATACCTACTCTATATCTGCTCTCCGCTTTATCCATTTGCGGTGTAACTATAACTTCAATTACATTTTCACCTCTCATAACCGTAAACTTCACCGGTTCACCTTTGTTAATAACATCCCATACGGAATCATGCCAAACCTCCTGATTGTCAATCTTTATTATTGCATCACCGACAGACAGCCCTGCTTCAGAAGCGGGACAGACTTCCTTCCCTTCGTTACTTGTAAAAGACTTAAGCTCTTTAATAACTATTCTTTCAACACTAATCCAATCTATTATGCATACATCGCCAGAAGGGACATAATAGTCTTGAGTATTTACCAAATTATCAATTACGGATAATTCATAACTCAAACAAGAATATGCAAGACTAGAAAACAGGTTAAACAATATGCCTGTAATTATTGCAATACTCAAAAATCCAACCCTCACCACAGTGCAGAACGTTTTGTTTTTCGTTAAATAACTGCCGTACATAAGCTCTGCATGCTGTCTCAATTCATTCTTAGCTACATTCCCATATGCAGTTTTAATTCCATTATACATCTTTATCTGCTGTTCAACAACTTTAAAATTAGCACTATTTATATGCTTTAGTATTAAGTAAGCTGCTACCATAAAAGTTATTATAAGCCCCAAAGCAGGAAACAGCATTTTTTGTATATCATATAACATAATGCTCATCAAAACATATACTGTCCCCATGCTAATGAACGGATAAAAAATATCTTCAACAATTGTATAATTTTTATCCTTTTGAGCTGCATAAAATATAATATTATATAAAAACGCAACAAAAAAGAACAATATAGATAATCCAACAGTTAAAGTAACATCTAATTTATTCTGATACATTGATATTGTTGATACCAGTATTATTCCTGTCTGCGAAACAAGGCTTGTAATATCGATGGTTCTTTCCTTCATTGGTCTCAAATCCTTTCAGGTAGAGGTTTTGCAATTGTCCTCTTAATCCAGCTTACTAATATCAAGCCCGTTAAATGCTATAATCTCTTGAAAATCTTTATTTTCTTTCATATAAACAGTTACCTTACGATTCCCTTGAGCTAATCCACCGTCAAATTTTCCATCCCGAAATTCGTTAATGCGCAGATGTGATGGCACATTTGCTCCAACACCGATTGCTATAAGCTTATCTTCAGGAACACCAAGAGAGCTTAACACATTTTTTAGTTTTTTGGCACGCTTTTGAGAAAGCAAAACATCTCCGTTTCCACCAGGCGTAGTAGTGGCTGTAGTACCGAGCAGGTACAGTTTATCATCACCGTTCTTATTGAAATACTTTATCATAGCATTTGCATAAGGTTCCAGGATGTTTTTTGCATTATTCTCATCAATCATCTCATCAGAATTCGGATAAAAGCCAACATCGGGGAGTAATAATTCGCTTGATTTTTCTTGGGTTATTTCTATCTCAACCGACTTGAAATTCACTACTGTAACATACGGGTATCCTCCCTCATCTTCGGAATATCGATTCGGCTTTGAACCTTTTATTGTATGTTCATCTATGTAGATTTTACTTTCTTCGATGCCACAGGCAAGGAATACTTCTTTCCAAAGCTTGATGACGTTCGGCTGGCTTGTATCCGGCAGTTCCTGCGGATCGCAAACATTTCCTATCCCCAAAAAATGGATATTAATACCCGAGAGGTCGGGCAGGATGCCTTTTGTTTCTTTAAGCGCATTTACGAGTTGAGGGATATCACCGGTATCCACACAGAACTTTGTCAAGTTAATTCGCCCTGCGGTTGAGATTCCGTTATCTAGAATAACAATATGCTTCTCTCTTAAATCGCTGTAACTCAAAGCGGAATTTGCAATCTTCACTGCAGAAAGCAAATCCACCTCGGGATGAATTGCACGAGTATCGTCGCTTTTAAGGAAGTTCATGACTACATTTGTATATTCTTCAATTAGCAGTTCTCTGTAAAAGCCTGTCTTTGCGTCTGCTATAAACTTTGCCGGGGTTCCGTCTGAATTCAATATAGTCAACTTTTCCGGCTTCCCGTCAGCTCTAATCACAGCTACATATCCTTCATAAACCGCTTTCCTGACAAGTTTGTGAACTGCGTTATATGTATCTTCGGTAAAGTTGTTGGAATTTGCATGATTGCCTATGACAATTGCAACCGCAATAGGTTCTTCTTTATTGTTGCACCCGGCGAATACTGAAAGCATAACGTACAATGCCAGAAAAACCGTAAAAGTTTTTGCAAAATATGTTTTTTTCATCATTTACTCCCCCTTTTTAAAGATTTCCAACAATTTCCTTAATGGTTTTTTCACGGTATTTTTTGAATTCATCGAAACGTCTTGCGACTTTACTGTCAGGTTTAAATTCATTAAGATCAACCATTGCAAGGAAATCAGGGTTTTGCGCATAATCACGGTATATTTCCTTTAAAGCCAACATAAATGGAATTATCAGATTACTCTCATTCAATATGTTTTGGAGAAGCACATTTAATCTCGGTTCTATCTCTTGATGAATGCCGGTCCTTATTCTCATAATAGCTTCCTTAGGATTTTCCGGAATTTCTTGATTCTCATAATACTGAGACCATAGATTTCCCAATGTGTTTTCAAATTCTATATTTATCATGTCAAATTCGTGAAGGGCTTTAACATATGCACGCTGTGCCGTTTCAAACTCATTGCAAGCATCTTTGTATGTATCAGACCCTAAACAAAACAGACTGATTAAGAAGGCCATAAAGGATGTAGGATAAGGTCCGGCTAACAACACCAAATCCCCATGATAACCTAAATAGCTGTTACTTACAAAGCCGCCTTTCGCAATAATTGAATCACTGCGGATATAAGCATAAATTAGGAAACAAACGACCGTGCATAAGCCACCAACAGTCATAAAAAGGATCGTTCTTAGTCTTCCTGTCCCTGTATCAAATCTGATCTTATCAAAAAATTCAACAATTCCAATGCCAAGGAAGGTCGGACCCAACTCCAAAGCAAGGGAAAGCGGAAGAGCGCCTAATACCGTGCTTAAATGTGATGCATTCGTGTAAAGAATTACTTGCCGAACCAGGAAAAAATCAATTAGCGATAGAATAATAATAACAATCCAACCCATTAATTGCTTTTTACCCAAATTCTTAACGAATTCCACAAAGTAAATTCCTGCTTTCATTATTGTGAACCTCCTTTTCGCTTCTTCAGTTTCGCCGGAGTTCTTCCAACTGTTTTTTCAAATTGTCCAACTGAGTTTGTGCTGTTTTCATATATTCTTCTTTTAATTTTACTTCTCTCGATCTTTGTGCGATTATTGCCTGCATTTTGGCCAACTTATTTACTACTTCCATTTCCTCAGACAGTATCATGCCCTTATGGGGATCGAGAACGTTTGCTAAAAATTCGTTTAATAATTCATGGGCATTTGAAAGAACCTCTTCAAGTTTTCCCAGCAGTTCGGAATCACTTAGTTTTGATCTTGTCTTTTCCAATTGTTTTGTTTCTTCATTAAGTTTCTCACGCCACTGGGTCAATTTTGAATTCCGTAAATTTTCAAATACTTCCAACAGTCTGACTGCTGTTCCTGCATTCACTTCTGAATTTTTCCCTCTCAATTTCATTCTTTATCACCTTCCTTTTATTATTTGTCAATACTCTTTTCCCGACAAAACAGGTTCATTATAATCCCAGAATGGAATTATCTTTGGTTTTATTGTCAGTTCAAGTCGAATCTCTTTGTCGAACTTGTTTTGGTTGACTTCCTTCAAATAATTTGCAAATCTGTAATTATACTTCGACCAATGTTTTTTAAAGATGCTGTTTTGTTTTGCTATTACTTCATTTGCCTGTGAACATAACTGACTTTTCAGTTTCTTAATCTCAACAATGTCCAAAATTACGCTTTTTTCTGTGGTTCCTATTTTTTCTGTATATGCGAAGACAGTTTGGTTTTCAGTTTTATTTATGAGTTTTTGTCGGTCGGCTTCGGAAATACCGTCTTTACACAGTATTTCTTGAATCCTCTCTTCCCTTTCTCGAAGGAAGTTTTGATGGTCAATGTTTAAAGGCTCTATCTTTCTAATCAATGGCCATAATCTACGTCTTATCAAACGTTGCTCGTAACGTAAGTATCTTGCTTCGAGTTGACTTTTGTAAAGTGTCGCGGCGTGGAATAAACTTCCATAATCCGAATTTTTGCTTTTATCCCGTTTGGCAATAAGCACAGGAATCATGTAGTCAAATAACATTCTATTCACTCCCCTTTCTGCATTATCGACGTTTCACAACGTTTTTTTACCAATTATAGTTTAGCATAGTCAAAATCTTCACTCAAAAAACATTTCCAAGAACACAAAATGGGGTTATCGCATAACCAACGGAAATGGATTTAACCAGTTATACGATAGCCCCATACAGAGCGTAACCATACCAATATTGGGTTCATCTTACAAAGAGTTATTCCCGCTTTTATTATTTTTTTCAACTTCTTTTTTTATTTCTTCTAATATGATTTCTATAATTTCCCATTCCCTGTCAGTAGTAATAGGCAACAACTCAGATATTTCTCCACTCGGGTCAAAAATGTTAGCATAAACCTTAAAATTTCCATCTTCATCTACAGAATTATCAGTGTAGACTATATAATTCCTATTCGTTTCCTCACTTTGGAAGGTAAACAAAACTTCACACTGAACTTCTTCCCCCTTGTCATTTAAAACCGTAAAAATATTCCTTTTTTCCATTGCTTTATTCCTCCTTAAAAAATAAGTTTTTTATCAAATGGTTATACAATTTCGTAAATCATTCTGCCTGTTCGCTTTCCTCTTTTTCCAATTCAGCTATTTTATTATTTATTCTTTCGATTAACGCATCAACATCAAACCCCGGCTGTTCTTTTTCCATTGTTTCTTCAGCTAAAGGAAATAATTCTTTATATTTTATATCTCTTATATCTCTTACCAGTTTTTTGATATCGAAAGTTTTTATTGTTAGTAATTTTCTTTTTCTAAATTTAGCCGGCTCCGCTTTAGGAAAATCATACTCACTTATATCGGGCAACTTGGTCACAAACTGCTTACCCCCTAACCTAATTAGTACTTGCCTTGGCTCAAACCTCTGTAATTGTGCAATTGATATTAACGGCTCCTTATAAATAGTATTATTAATTACCGCTCTTCGCTCTCCACATAATTTGCTTATTTCCTCTAATGTCCGTACATGATTCGTGTGGAAAAACAGCCAGAGAATGCAATTTGTTTTAATAACATCCGCTTCGTGTGAAGTATATTTGGCATCTAATTGACTAAGCGTTTGCAATACCAGAAAAAATCTTATATTTCTGCTTCTGCACGCAGATATCATAGCAGCGATATCTGGTACTTTCATATTTCCGAATTCCTCTAAGAAAAAGTTTACTTTCCTTGGGAGCACTCCCTGATATTTTTCATGTGCCAATCTTATATACTGTTGATACACTTGAGTTGCAAAAATGGCCGCAAGCTTGTGATATTTAGTGCTTTCATCAGGTACTATAACAAATATAGCTGTTTTTTCATCGGTCAAACTTGATATATCAAAACCTGAATGAGACATAGTATCTTTCATTACTTCTGATACACCAAACATCTGCATCCCTTCCAAGAATACACTGGCTATGCTTGCTCTTGTTTCATTAGCTGCATTTAACGTACCGGAAATATTTATATAAGCCGAACTGTCTTTTCCAACACACAAATCAAAAAACTCCGTTAAATAATTAGAACCTCCAAATCTCTCAAGGCCTTGAACAAACATGTTATATACATTAAACAAATTAATTTCTTCTTCTTTGCCGACCATAAATAATGCCTCAACCAAGCCTACAAAAGTCTTTTTGGCCATATTGCTCCAAAAGGGATCTATCATTTTATCCTTGGTTTCATCAATAAAAATGCTTATACCCATGTCGTTAACCATTTCCATAGCCTTATGCATATTATCCGGGTTGCCTGTTTTATATAATTTATAGGCAAATATTAACGGATTCCATCTGCTGGAACACAATAAGTCCCGTAAATTAAGTACAAAGGTTTTATACTTTCTTTTTTTTAATTCTATATGTGTTGCATTATACAGCTCGCACTTTGCATCAATTGTGAATAAGTTTTCTTCTGCACGGATTGAGCTTAAGATTGTAGGCATGAGGACACCTCTCGTTTTAGAACAGCCTGTAGAGCCAATTATCAATGCATTTCCTTCACCGGTATATAAATACATGGTCTTTCCGTCACTAATAAGCGGAACACCGCCATGCTCGTATTTTGGCGCAGATACAATTTGCTTGGTCAGGCAATCCTTCATTTCGTCGATACTGGTCCATTTGTCGCCTTGGATTCTGCTCATTCTATATCCCCCTTAAAATCCCAACTTTGTTATCTTAGTAGTACTTATCAATTTGTTTTTAAATATCTCTTTATAATACTTTTGCAAACTATCATAGATAATTCTCTTCGTGTTCAAAAATTCAAAATTGCTATCCGTTCCTATTTCATATATAATATCCGCAATAAGCTGCAATACGGTTTTGTACCCTTCAAAATCATTCCTTTCTTTTAGCTCAACAATCATAACATTAAGCAGCTCATAGGCATCGTTTTCCACTGATATCGATTCCGTATCAAGAATTCTTCTAATAAATCCAATTAGTTCACTATCTTTAACAGCAGGAACAATCAAATGTCTAATATTTCCTGCAACCTTTAAAGCTCCTAAAAGTTTTCTTGCCATATGATCCGATATATTTGGTATACGGAATATAAAAACTATGTTATTATTATTTAAGCGAACATATTGCAAGAATTCTTCAAACTGCTCCGAATGGTAATCTTCTACCCAAGTAGAAATATCGATGGCAACAACACCCCAGAACTCGTTTGATATGATTGCTTCACTTCTAATTTCCTCAAATAATAATTGCGCATTATCTTCAAATTTAAGCTCTAAAAATGCCGTTGCACTTGCGAAGTTAAATAGTTTCAGCTCTTTTAACGCTTCCGCCATCAATTGTGCAATGGTGCTGAATCCACACCCATTATCTATAGACAGTAAATAGTTTGGTATAATCTTTTTTTGCTTCGGCAAATTTAACATGGATAGGCTTTGCCACTTTAAAATCTCTTTCTTTACTTCTTCCGCGCCTATTAAACTGTTAATTTTATTCAGGTAACCGCTCATTTTATCACCACCTATTATATATCTCTCATTCCGTTATAAAGCCTTTGCAAAATTTTGCCGCATTTTTCATAAAAACACTCTCTATCCATTGAATAATAGATTAAATCATGGTATTCTCCATCAAAGTATTTGCATTTTTTTAAAACCGCCTCTTTGACGAAACCCGATTTTTCGTGATTGAAGATGCTGTTTAGATTATATGAAAATACGGGGCTGTACACTTTTATTAAAGGGTATTTTTTGAACAGAAAATCCACAAAAAGTATTGTTGCCTTGGCGCCCGCGCCGCAATTTCTATATTTTTTGCTTATATAAGTAGCTATGGACAGGTTTCCGTTGAAGCTGACATAATTATAGGAATAAACAAAGCCCAAAGTGTTGCCTTCTTCATCTCTTATCATAAAGAAATCCGCGTAAGTATTATTGAAATTATATGTCAAGTATCTGTCGCATTCCTCTATGGTATTAATTGTGACAGGATTACTCCATAATGCGACATCATTGTAATCTGAAAAAACTTCATAATAAAAAAATTCTATATCTTTTTTATCAAACTTGGAAAGCCTGACCATCAAAAAACACCTCACTTTATTTTGCGAATGGGGCGAATGATTTTTGTAATCAATCGCCCCATCGGAATTAGTACTTATCTTTGTACTTTCCCGTATATTCGTCGAATTCCTGCTCTTTTCCCGTTTTTAAGTCGTAGACTCTGCCGTTCTCCCTTTTAAATTCCTGACCGGTATTAATATCGCGAAAATATTCCGTGCCATCCCAGCTTGTGTGGTCCTTGAAATACTTCTTATCGGAATCAATATAATATGAACTTGTATCAGACATAGTTTATCTTCTCCTTTCAATTTTCATTACATATTGTGTTCTTGTGGCTCGACTTGATTCGGACTAGTTTTTCTCATTTAGAAGCGCATGATTATCTCCTCCTTTCTTGTTTTTTGTGCTTTCATTATATAACAGTGGTTTAACTATGGTAAAAATGATGTCCGGGTATCTCATTTGCACATGTCCTTTTAACTTTCTGAATATATTATACACCAGTTATTATATGGGTCTTAAAATTGATGTCCGAGAGGGTAACAACAAAAATACACACCCTCTGCCATTAAAGACAGTTAGTGTGTATTTAAGATACTTTGATTTACTCCGGGTTTTCAGTCTGCGCGTCGGCTTTTTTTCGATATTCTTTAGCTTTCTTTGGTTGATTTAGTTTTTCATATAAATCTGCTATGATATTACAAAGGTTTTTGATTTCTTTAATCATAATAAGCTTTATATTATAGTCATTATTCTTTGCCAGACTGGTTTCATTAATACTGAGTGCTGAAAGATAGTAATTTAAAGCTTTTTTATATTCATGCAAAGACATATAAGTATGGGCTACATCTTTATATTTTAAAGCGAAAAATGGGCTGTCCGGCGAAAGAATATCTTTAAAAGTCTCCAATGCCTTAAGCCTGTATTTCAATTCCTTTTTGTGTTCACCTAATTTCCCATACGTATAACCTATGTTTGCATATAAGGTCGCCAAATCAGGATGGTCTGAAGGCAACACCTTCTCCCAGATTTCCAATGCCTTAAGCTGATGCTCCAACGCATCCTCATACTTACCCAATTCATTATATATATAACCTACATAGTTATATGAGATTGCCAGGTCAGGGTGGTCAGTCGGAAGAACCTTCTTAAAGATTTCCAATGCCTTAAGCTGATGCTCCAACGCATCCTCATGCTTACCCAATTCATCATATGTACAACCTACATTGTTATATGAGCTTGCCAAGTCAGGATGGTCAGTCGGAAGAACCTTCTTAAAGATTTCCAATGCATTTAACCCATACTTCAATGCTTTGTCAAAAGAGCAAAGTGAATAAAATTCAGAACCTATGTAGCTATATAAGTATGCCTTATCATTCTCTTCAATATTCCCTAAACGCTCAACAGCACGTTCAACTGTATTGATAATCTGTAACTTACTTATATGATTATAAATAGAATTATTCACTAATCCACTTATAAAAACTTTACATTTACCAGCATAACTTGGTTTGAGTTCTCTGAAACAAACCTCTGAAACAAGCGTATGAAGAGTTATTATGTTCGTTGTATCGTTGCATCTAACCCATCCTTTCCTGATTAACCCATCTAATACTTTCTCATCTTCGCATCCCTTTAAATCCACAAACAAGGTATAATACATTCCTGAATCCGACAACAGGACTAAATTGGCAAGGACATCCTTTTCGTTTTTGCTGAGGTTTGATAAATCAAACAGCTTTTTTAAATGGGCATAAAGCTTGCCTCTGTTTGAATAACCCTCCGTTTGCCTGTCTTTTTGGCTGACAACTTCTTTAAATTTTTCATATTCAAGATTTACCTCTTTCATTATATCGCGCATTTCAATTGCCGTAATTCTTCCTCTGCTTTCCTGCATTGTTTTGGCAATTAATTCAACTGTCATTATATGGCTTTCTACAGCATCGATAATCCCGGTCAGTACTTCGTCCGTTGCGGTGCTGTCTTCACTCTTATAATAATGCCTGATTATGCCGATTAAATCCTCCATAGGAAGCTTGTCAACCGGTACGGGATTTAGCTCAACTTTATTTCTGGTTGTAAAAAGCAATCTTATTTTTGTGCCCATAATATCTTTAAAAGCCTGTTCATTCAGCATTTCATCCGGACTTTGGTTTTTGCAGTCAAAGTTATCAATAATCAGCAGGCACGAATCATCGTATTGGTGTAACAAGTCAAGCTTTTCTTTATATATTGTTTCTTCACTTTTAGGTTTATCATATTCATCTCTTGTACTGTATCCCGTAAATTCCATTGACAGTATTGTATTGCGCATATTGCCCTTATATACTTCAAAATGGCTCTCCAATTCCGGATTTTCAGCGGCATATTTTATGGCAAGCTCTGTTTTGCCCATACCGCCGTCCCCGGTTAAAAATACGCATCTTTGACCGCTATTGTAATAATCGGATATTTGCTTAAGCTCTTTTTTCCTGCCACAAAACGGCTCAATAGGGGAAGGCATCTGCGTCCTAAGAGTATGCATCTTAGGCGCAAGCGCCTTTATAATCTCATTAACCTCGGAAAGCATCTCCTCACAGCTTTGAAATCTTGCCTTTGGGTCAACATCTATGGCTTTATATATAAATTCATTGATTCTTTTTACGGTTTTATCTGAAACGCCCCGTCTTATAGGTGTGTTCTTACCTATAATATATTTAACCCCGACCCGGTCAAGCGCTGTCGGCGTCCTGTCCGAAATAAAATAAAAAAGCACAGCTCCAACCGAATACAAGTCGGAAGCAAAGCATAGCTTTGAAAACTCCCCCCTGCAAAGCTCGGGCGCGGAAAAACCTTCTTTATATGAAAAGTTGTGCATTTTGTTGCCGCCCAGTTCGCTGATATGTACGGTATTGTTAAAATCAATCAGCCGCAGGATAGGCACGTCCTCTCCGCCGGATAATTCTGTTCTGTAAATATTGTCCGGCGCAATGTCAAGATGCAGATATCCTCTCCGGTGCATTGACTGCAGTACTGCTAAAATGCGTTTTATATATATGAAATAAATGTATAATAAAAATGATTGTTTTTCACCTAATAACTGTTTTTTTAATTGTTCTTTATGCTTGTTATCACTCAATACGTATCCGTTGTTCCCCCTGAATACGGTATATAATGTATTGTTTGCTTCAAAAAAATCTTCCGGCTTTTCTACATATTCGTTATAATCACGTATCATATTGAAGTATACTTTGCTTTCCTTGAACGCCTTTTCCCTATGGGCGTTAAAGTACTTGACGGCTTGTTCATAATAATACTCCGGAAAGTCTTTTCTGATAACAATTGAATTCCCTTTTCTTATTATGCAGTTATTGAATTTCGGGTATAGTTCCTTAACAATAACCGGTGTATTATTGTTCATGGCAGTTGCTTTATATACAATTGAACTTCCGCCATACCCGACGGTTCCTTCTATTTTGTATTTGCTTTTTTTGCTTTGTATTATTGTATTGCATTCCAAAGCTATTCTATTATGTCCCAAAAACATCACCCTTTCCAAGGCCATTATAGCATATTGATAAATTTGCCGGTGATTCCCGTTTCCTCTCTTCTCATTCAGGCTTCATGTAGATTTGAACATTACGGCATAATCTCGAAAAAGCCGATTTTTCAGCAAGCGTATTTTTTATATTTTTGTCTGCATTATTGATGGCATCATATACCAAGACATCAAACATTATTTGGGTAGAAAGTCTATGATAACCGCATTCAACTAAAACATCATTTATTTTCTCTTCAGCAATAACATTTGCCAATAGCATGCAGGCTATCAACGCCTCACGCGAAACGTGTAGCTTTCCTTCGCAATAGGCTTTTAACTTCCTCGTTAAATACTCTCTATCAACTTCTAATCTTTGGTCAGCCTCATCGCTGTTGGGGTATTCGCAGAATTGCAAGGCAGGTATAAGACATTTTGCTAATTCACTATAATCTCTTTCTATATTATTAAAATTATCAATTATTAAAATTATCAAAATCATTAAAATTATTAAAAAAAGTATCTACTAATCCACAAAAGTTAAAAGCTATACTCCTTCTAAACTTCCCAAACCCTTCCAAGTTTGCATCCAAAAATTCTCTAAACGCATCAATATCATCTGTATTTGCTACCGCTTCCTCGTATTCATCCTGGATTTTTATTGTGTCTTTACAATCTTCATCTTCTCTATTGTATATTTTCTCTGAGTATTCCTCAATCAAATCATAAGCAACTTGAATTTCCAATTTATTTCTCAAGCAGAAGTCATATATTAAATCTTTATAATTACGAGGATGTATCCAAAGGTGCTCTGCGTTTTTTGTAATAAATTCATGCACCGTTTCATAATCCAATTTAAGGAGAATACAAAGTTCAAATGCCATATCCCTGTTGATACCTTTATCATCCAGCCAATTTCTAATTTTTCTTTCAATCGATTCTTTAGATATTTTATTTCTATTAATAGGACTGTTAAATATTAGTTCTGCCAACTCTTTGGCTGTTATTTTTTTATCATGCATAATGGCTCTCAAACCATCTGATAAAGAAAACTTTTTCTTAATCCTATCCTTTATTTCACTTTCAAAAACTGTATCAATACCTTTTTCTTCAATCGTGTTCCTTATTAATTTACTCGTATCACTCACAGCAACCACCTCCATCGCAATTATTATATTATATATTGCACTTTTTTGACAATATTCTAAAAAGATTTTTATATGACAAATTCCTACACACTCTCTTGAAACCGCGATTTCTCACACGAAGCCCCGCACCCGTTCTGAGGTAAAAAATGGTAGAGATTTGGTTCCTTGCCACCGAAGCTACAAAAAATCTCAAAAATTAAGCATTTTTTGATTTTTATGAGATTTTTTGCATAGATTTCAAACCGTAAATACATCATGTTAATGCTATTCTAAACTTAGTTATCAAACTGGATTAAAATGAATCTTATTTCGTAAATCAACAAGCATATTATACCAAATTATCCTTTATATAATAGAACAAAATTTTTACTTTTGTATCTTAACTAACAGCATACATATGGCATAAACCTTTTTGCTATAAAAAGAAAGACCTCAACTCTGACACCATTATGTATCAAAGTTGAGGTGAAATCATATTTACTTTGCAAATTATGCACAGCATTATTTAATTTATTTAAGAGACATTTTAAATATTTCTATATATTTTCTTCATTTTTAACAAAAGACAAGCATATCAATTCCGCGCAGAAATATTAATATGCCAATTGAAATAAAAATTGCTTTCATTAGAATTATCCGGTTCACAATATATGATGAGTAATACAAAATATTTTCCGACATAACCATAACAACGGTATACCTTTGGCAAAAATACAATATATTACTTGTAATTAGTTTTACAATAGCAATCTCTTCATTATTATCAAATATCGCCCATATTTCTTCTCCTTTAAAGGAAAATTAATATGATTTGTCATGAATGGTATAATCGATTTTACTATACTGTCGTGTCCCAACGTTTATTTTTTAATATAATGATTATTTGTTGTGCTTGCCCGGATTTTTTAAAATTTCTTTTACATAATTAGGCAAAGCAAAACAGCCTTTGTGCAAACCGGTATTATAGTACCTGGTCTTTAAACCAAGCGAATCCCAACTTGGATTTAAATCAGCAACCGGGTCAAGCCCTTTGGAAGCAAATCCAAAAAGAAAATGCCCCGACGGATATGTGGGTATATGTGCCTGGTAAACCAAAGCGACGGGAAAAATCGATTTTATGTTCCTGTGGGTATTTTGCACAGCCAAAGCATCATTTGGATAATAAGGACTTTCATGCTGATTTACCATAACACCCGATTCCTTTAATGCGTTGAAACAATTTCTGTAGAATTCTCTGGTGAAAAGTTCCTCACCCGGTCCAAAGGGGTCGGTAGAGTCCACTATTATTAAATCGTACTCATTATTTTTTCTTTTCACAAATTCAAGGCCATTATCATAATAGATACGTACCCGTGGATCGTCCAACTTACATGAGGTTTGAGGCAAATATTCCCTACAAACGTCCACTACAAGTTTATCAATCTCCACCATATCAATTCGTTTTATGGAATCATATTTTGTCAGCTCTCTCACCACTCCGCCATCGCCTGCACCAATAACAAGGACATCACAAATCTTAGAGTTTACTGCCAACGGTACATGTGTTATCATTTCATGGTATATAAACTCATCCTTTTCCGTGAGCATCAGATAACCGTCTAATACCAAAATTCGGCCGAAATCGTAGGAATCAAACACATCTATGCGTTGAAACTCACTTTCCAGGCTTATTACCTGCCTTTTAACCTTTATTGAAAAACGGGCATTTTTTGTATGATACTCTGTAAACCATAAATCCATCCTTTTACTCCTCCATCATCATACTATATTTCCTTAATATAAAGACAGAATTCTTTTATTCATCATAAATATTCATGCCATTAAAAATCTCCATCATTTCTTTTCGAAGGCTTTTTGTTATTTGGCGCCTTTTCTCAACAGACAATTCATTCACATCCTGGTTAAAAAGATAATTCTCCAATTCGATTTCCTTAATCAACATTTTTGTATGAAAGGTGTTGGACAAATACACATTAATGTCCATAGCTTCATATTTTTTTAAAATATTGTCATCAATATAATCTTGTATTGACTTTATGTCATGATCAATGTAATATTTTTTCCCATGCACATCCCGGGTAAATCCTCTCACCCGATAATCTATGGTGATGATATCAGAGTCAAAACTGTTAATCAAAAAATCTAAGGCGTTTAAAGGAGAAATCATCCCACAGGTAGATACATCGATATCCACTCGAAATGTGGAAATGGCATTATCCGGATGATGCTCCGGATAGGTATGGACAGTTATATGACTTTTATCTAAATGGGCATGTACGGTTTCATTCTGTAGAAACATGCCGCTTATTTTACCTTGATTGCAGGACTCATCAATTTGATGGGGAAGCAACGGCTCCTCTGAAATCAGTACGTTTACAGACGCTCCCTGAGGTTCGTAATCCTGTTTGGAAATATTTAATATATTGGCTCCTATAATTTCCGCAACCTTGCATAGGATATTTGTCAATCTATCTGAATTATACTGCTCGTCTATATACTCAATATAATCATTTTTATCCTTTTCGGTTTCCGCATAACACACATCATAAATGTTAAAACTAAGAGATTTTGTAAGATTGTTAAAGCCATACAAGGTTATCTTATCCTTCAACCCTAACATCACTTCCCCTCTTTCATTTTGTTGATCAGTATTACTCAGTCACCATTCTTTCCTTTTCTTTTTATACTTTCCCATAACCAAAAACAAGAATTTGTAAAATAATAAAATAATCCCCTGGAATTTTCAAACTATCAAAAGCCAAAAATCAAGAACCCCAACTCCGATACTATTGTATCAAAGCTGAGGTTCTCATTTGTCTAATGACACTAATTTTGATACAATCGGCGTTAGTCCGACTTACGCCGAAAGTACCGACTAACGCCGATTGTATAATTCAAATTTTATATTTTAGGTACAAATATTAATCCCGCACAAATTAATATTCAATAAATTTATCACCGGCTACGCCGCAAATACTGCACTTATCCGGTCGGAATTTTTCAATGTTTCCACAGACAGGGCAAAGGTAATAGAAGACTTCCTCTGTGTTATCAAGATTCTCCAATGCATCTTGATAAAGCTTAGAATGAACTTCTTCTGCTTTCATTGCAAATGTAAATGACATAGCTGCAGCCTTATTACCTTCAGCTTCTGCTTGTTTTACGAATGGAGGATACATTTCTTTATATTCATAGGTTTCGCCTTTAATCCCATCCTTCAAATTGTCTGCTGTGGAACCGACTTTCCCTGCAACCTCAAAATGCTTTAGAGCATGTAGTGTCTCTGCATCTGCTGCGGCTCTAAACAGCTTCGCCGCATTGAGCTTTCCTTCTTTTTCAGCTTTCTTTGCATATGCCGTGTATTTTCTGTTTGCTTCGGCTTCTCCCGCAAATGCCGCCATCAGATTTTTTAGTGTCTTGTTTTCACTCATCTTTTCATCCTCCTTATTTTTACTAAGTAATTCTATTAGCTTTTCCACAGCCTCCTGGGGGAATCCTTCTGTTAGCTTACTATCAAGCAGGGAACGCAGAAAACTCTGTACATTATCACTTTGTGGAAGCATGTAACCTGCTTCACGAATGATGTCCTCAGCCATGATATGATTGGATTTTTCAATAGCAGCAGCCAGCTTTCTAGGCAGGCCGGCGGCAATATTCTCCTGCTGTGATTTACTGCGCAAAAGTGCTTTTAATGCGCCAATAACCGCATCATTTTTTTGCTGCTGCGGTGGATATTCAAAAGGAACCATTGAAATTGCTCCGGATGGACAGGCATCTGCACAATCTCCGCAGCCAATACATTTTTCAACATCGATAATACTGTTTTCGGTGTCTGTCGCTCCGGTAGGGCAAACATACAGGCATAAACAATCTTTGGTACACAAGCGTATATTTCTTACTGCGTATTTTTTAGCCACTAAATTTACCTCCCTTCAACCTTTTCGAATTTCCAATTTGGAACCTTGCAAACAGGGCAAACCTCCGGCAACTTATCACCTATGTAAACAAAACCGCAGATGGTACAAACATAAACCCCAGCGTTTTCCAGCATGGCATCTCCCTCTTTTTTATATCGAGTCAAGAGAGATTTTAAGATACGAGTAACTTTCTCACTCCATACCAAAGCACGTAACGCGCCCCGATCTTTAGCGTCAGATGCTTTAGCATTGGAATTTGGAAAGTTCTGATTAAGATCTTTTTCAATAAGGTCAAGCAGCTTATCGAAATTCGGATCCTCTGCGGGTGCCGCAGCTGACTTAAAATAATCGGCCAGCTGTTTAAATAAAGCTGCTTCTTCCGGCTTATACTGCTTTTCACAGCCGCGGGCAAGATTTGTACAAAGAGCACTAAGCTCCAGTGGAGACAGTTCCTGCACGTCCAAAGACATGTCCATTATAGGTTTACGCTTTCCCTCGTTTGCTGCAGCAGATCCATCTTGCTTCGCAAATTCTGATTTCCCTGCGCCACAGATTGGACAAACCCAGTCATCCGGCAACTCCTCCCACCTTGTGCCAGGCGCAATGCCTGCTTCCGGTATTCCGTTTGCTTCGTCGTAGACAAATCCGCAAACGGTACATACGTATTTTGCCATTTTCTAACCCCCTTCATTTGTTTTGATTTATAATTAAATATATATATACTCATTTTATCAATGAAATTGTATGTTCCCTCGAATTATTTGTTATTTTATACCTCTTGACTAATAAAAGCATTAAACCGCTCAATTACATGTTCATCTCCTACAATAAGAACTTTGTCACCGCATTCAAAAGCAAAATACGGGCCAGGGGAAATGATAATATTGTTATTTCTAATAACCCCGATGATAGTTGCTCCTGTATTATGCCATATTTGAAGATCGCCAATGCTTTTTTTAATTACATGCGAGTTTTCCGGCAGTATTATTTCAACCGGATTAATTAAATCAGATCGCTTGTATTTGTACATATCTGCGATTTGCTGGATTGTTTTTTCAATTTCTTGATCCAAAGCAGCACGGCTTTTAATCAGATTCGAAAGCTTGCGTTTCATTTCCGACAAAACTTCGTCAGATTTGAAATTTTTAATAAATTCAATCGCTCTTTCTTTGGACAAAACCACATTTCCGCTACTTACATTTATTTTTACAACTTTTTTATCCGATAAAAGGGACATGGATCTTCGAATTGTTTCAGGCGAGACATTGTATTCGGTAGAAAGGACCGAACGTCCTTTAAGCTTTTCTCCTTCCTGAATACTTCCCGAAGCAATTCTTGTAGCAATATCCACAGCTATTGAAAGATATCTTGGTATTGTTATTTGTTCTATCCTTTCCAAATACACCATCTCCTATATATCGTAATATCTGTATATTTTTCGTAAACATCTTTAATAAAATTAAAGCCTTATATGTTTATTGTATCACACTTTTTAATTTTTCACAAATTACTACACATTAAAAAAGCGGCCAGGCAAAACGCCAAGCCGCTTTAGTTATATTATTTAATTAAACCTTTTGATTGCAAGAATTCTTTTGCTACCTTTTCTACTTGTTGCTGCTCAACATCAATTTTATAATTAAGTTCGGTCATTACTTCATCGTTTATGTTTCCAGCAAGCATATTTAATACATCTTCAAGCTGGGGATGTGCATTTAAAACATCTTTTCTAACAATGGGTGCCGCATAGTAAGGCGGGAAGAAATTCTTATCATCCTCAAGAATCTTTAAGTCATATTGTCTTATTTGTCCGTCTGTGGCAAATACGTCCGTTACATCCATCTGTCCTTCCCCTATTGCTTGATACTTCAAGGAAACATTCATTTTGTTGATATCTTTAAACTCTATACCATATAGGTCAATAAAACCGTCAAACCCGTCTTGTCTATTGAAAAATTCATGCTCTGCACCAAAAACCAAATCTTTTGAAACCCGTGCCAGGTCACTGCATTTTTCAAGGTTATGCTTTTTTGCAATTTCATCTGTCACTGCTATTGCATATGTGTTATTAAATCCAAGAGGTTCAAGCCATTTTATATTAAATTGTTTATCAAACTCATCTTTAACTACAGCGTATGACTCATCAGGGTCGTTTATAACATCCATTTTAAGCTGAGCCGTAAGCCCTGTTCCTGTGTATTCCACATATGCGCTGATCTCACCTTTTTTCAAAGCCTCAAAGCACACAAAGGTTCCGCCCATATTGAGCTTTCTTTCTACCTTTAAATCCGTATGTTCTTCAACAAGCTGCGCTAACATTTCACCCAAAACTATGTTTTCGCTAAAGTCCTTTGAACCTATAACCACCTTCCCCGTGTTGCTTACACACCCAGAAAACGACAAAATACCTACCAAACACAATGCAATAATACCTAATAATTTTTTACTCATATAAATCTCTCCTCGTATAATATATTTTAGAAGCGTTTTTTATACGCTCAAAAGCATATTTTTTTAATACACTTTTTATTAGAGATATCCTAATGCTATAATTAAAGTAAGAATAATTAGCAAAGGA
>Ga0134103_1001638_pt1 | contig 20008 bp, 19 predicted proteins | sample 14_taG_2_FD_94445 | JGI IMG/M metagenome (GOLD analysis project Ga0134103, IMG submission 94445) | Switchgrass degrading microbial communities from high solid loading bioreactors in New Hampshire, USA - 14_58_20_212_A1 metaG | ecosystem: Engineered > Bioreactor > Semi-continuous > Anaerobic >...
CCGCACTACGCGGGCGACGTACAATGCTCACGCGAGCCCTACGTGGGCTTGCAGATGCCGTCTGAGCTTGGGACGGTGAGGTCTCTTGCTACGACCCTCATCCTACAGTGGCTTGACACTATCGAGTGATCGCGGATTCTTGACAGTGCTTCGCGGGCTAGGCTATAATCGTAAGAGTCTAAAAGAGTACCGTTGTGGGGGGTAAACGACAGTTGAAACGGACTTATCAGCCCAAAGTGCGCAGAAGAAAGCGCGTTCACGGGTTTTTGAAAAGAATGAGCACACGAGCAGGGCGTTTGGTCATTAAGAGAAGGCGGCTTAAGGGTAGAAAAGTTTTGACCGTCTAAGACTGATGAGGAAGAGTGAATCACTGAAGAATAAGGCCGACTTCAGAAAGACCTATCGACAAGGTCTTTCTTATTCAAATCGGTCGTTTGTAGTTTTTGTTCGAAAGAACGGCTTGGGCCACAACCGGGTTGGCATCTCGACGAGTCACAAGTACGGAAAGGCCGTTCAAAGAAACCGGGCGAGGCGAATCATTAGGGAGCTTTACAGGGCATACGAGGATCAGATTAGAACCGGCTTCGATCTTGTATTTATTCCTCGCACCGGGACTCAGGACCGAAAGCTTCGCCAGTTGGAGCCTGATTTCGTTCATCTTTTGAAGACTGCGTCTCTGTGGGTAGATCTGTGAGGGAGTTAAGCCATGAAGCGCAGTATTGCTGCTAGTCTGATAGTTTTGGCTATCAGGTTTTACCAGAAGTTCATTTCTCCCCTCTTGGGGCCAAGATGCCGGTTTTATCCCTCGTGTTCTCAGTACGCTTTGGAGGCCGTGCAGAAATATGGTGCACTTCGTGGCGGTTGCCTAGCTGTGCGCAGAATTCTGAGGTGCAACCCGTTCAATCCAGGAGGCTATGATCCGGTTAAATAGCCGCGACGAGTATTCGCCTTTGCCCAGTTATTAACGTTGTGGAGGTTGGCTGATGTGTGGGGGTTGTTGACCCGAGGCCTTACCGCTTTCCTGGACTATGTAGAGTCGCTCACCGGGAGTTACGGTATAGCGATTATTGTCTTTACAATAGCCGTGAAGATGGCGCTTTATCCGCTAACCCTAAAGCAGCAGAAGGCTCTCCTGGAGCAGAAGAAGTATGCTCCTGAGTTGGCGAAGATTCAGGAAAAGTACAAGAAGAAGCCGGAAGAGCTTCAGAAGAAGCTCATGGAGTTCTATCGCCAGCATAACTACAATCCCTTTGGAGCTTGTTTGCCCCTTTTGCTGCAGATTCCCATCCTATACCTTCTCTTCGGGGTTATTCGCAACCACGATTTCGAGGGTCAAGGTTTTCTATGGGTGCCTCTCTTGACTGAGCGTGATCCATACTATATATGGCCTCTTTTGTCTATTGGACTAACGATTCTTCTACAGAAGCTTCAGGAAAAGGTTAATCCGCCAACGGGTGCGGATACTAATATGTCGTCAACGAATATGATTATGACGCTTGTAATTGGCTTTCTGACTCTTACACTCCCGGCAGGTCTCGTCATGTATTGGACCTTGAGCAACGCAGTTACTGTTGTCCAGTACTATTACATTTACAGGAGGCTGGAAGCCTCGACAGGGGAGGTCCAGAAGACGTGATATCTGTAGAGAAGACCGGCAAGACTGTTGATGACGCGATACTGGCAGCACTGATTGAGCTTAATGTCGATCGGGATGATGTGGAAATAGAGGTTTTAGAAGAGGGCAGCAGGGGTTTCCTTGGATTGGTCGGGAGCAAGCAGGCTCGGGTCAGAGTGACAGTTAAAGAGTCGCGAGTAGATAAGGCTAAGCAGTTTGTTCAGCACTTGATTGACCTTTTCGGTGTACAGGCATCTGTTGACGTTGAGAAACAAGGTGAGTATGTAACTCTGCAAATTACCGGCAAACAGCTAGGCGTGCTCATCGGAAGAAGGGGCGAGACTTTGGATGCCCTTCAGTATCTGACTAATCTGGTCGCAAACCGCGATAAGAGCGATAAATCCGAACGAGTGCGCATTATTCTGGACGCAGAGGGTTACCGAAAGCGGAGAGAGAACACGCTTCGCAATCTGGCGTACAGATTGGCAGAAAAGGTCAAACGGGAGAAACGTCGCGCGGTATTGGAACCGATGAGCCCTCTTGAGAGGCGGATTATCCATACAGCTCTTCAGGGCGATGAGCTGATTGAGACTTACAGCGAGGGTGAGGAACCATTTAGGCGCGTCGTGGTCGCCTATAAAGGTTGATAAACACTGAGCTGAACCTGATATGTGATAGTCAAGCCGCCGGGGCTCGCTTGAATGATTGGTGAGCTGAGAGCGGCTTTTTTCGCTTAACTAGTCAATGCTGAGCACATTCAAATGACTTTGTAGAATATGTATCGGTATGCGAACGAATGTTCGGCGGTGATGAGATGGATAGGAGTTATTTGGATGATAGCACCATAGCTGCAATTGCTACTCCAGCAGGAGAGGGCGGCATCGGCATTGTGCGCATAAGTGGGCCAAAAGCTGTTCCGATTCTTAGCCGTGTGTTTCGAGATAGACGCGGTCAAAGCCGCACCTCGTTTGAGAGCCATAGGATGTACTATGGAAAGATTGTCTCCGAACAAGATGAAATGATTGATGAGGTCCTTGTCGTAGTGATGCTTGCACCCCATAGCTATACCGGTGAGGATGTGGCAGAGATTCATTGCCATGGCGGCAGCGTGGTTCTACAAACTGTTCTGGAACTCGTTCTCCGAACCGGCGCTAGGCTCGCCGGCCCAGGCGAGTTCACCAGACGTGCATTCATGAACGGCAAGCTCGATCTTGCCCAGGCTGAGGCGGTCATTGACGTTATTCGATCAAAGACGAGGCAGGCGCTAAGGCTCGCACTTGGCGGCTTGTCCGGAAGGCTTTCGTCCAGAATCGCTCGGATAAGGGATCGGTTGGTCCGGATGCTGGCGCATATTGAGGCTAGTATTGATTTTCCCGAGGACGACATAGGCGACGTAGAGGCTGAAACAGTGAGGCAGAACTTGAAATCTGCCATAGCTGAGGTATCGACAATGATAAGCGAGGCAGCCCGCGGAAAGGTTTATAGAGATGGAGTATCCGTGGTCATCGCCGGCAGACCCAACGTCGGGAAGTCGAGCCTTTTCAATGCCATAGTTCGCGAGCGCAGGGCAATCGTGACAGACATACCTGGGACGACCCGTGACGTTATTGAGGAGTATGTGAATATGGCCGGAGTGCCGGTTCGCTTGATGGACACAGCTGGTTTGCATGAAACTGAAGACATAGTGGAGCGTGAAGGGGTCCTTCGCGCCAAGGAACTGTTGGATAGAGCAGATGTAATCGTGTATGTTGTAGACGCCTCGAGTGTTTCTGAAGAAAAAGACCTAAATGAAGATTTAGAGATGTTTTCGATCTTGCCGAAAGACCGGACCGTATTGGTGTTGAATAAGATTGACAAAGTGAACGGTCGCGGTACCATCGGGCCGTATAGCCAGGTTGCGCCCGGCGCAGTAGTCAAGACCTCTGCCGTTACCGGTGATGGGCTTGATGAACTGGAGAAGGCCATTATCCAAGTGGTTACTAAAGGACACTTGTCTGCAGGCGAAGCGATTGTTACGAATGTTAGACATGAAGACGCTCTTAGGAGATGCAAGTCTCATCTAGAGGATGCATTACAGGCGATCGAACGAAATGTTCCGTATGACCTGGTTGTCATAGATGTGCGAGAAGGCTTAAGTGCTCTGGGAGAGATTACCGGAGATACGGTAGACGATGATATAATCGATAGGATATTCAGCGAGTTTTGCGTTGGAAAATAGGAGGGCGGGCAGTTGAATCACGAGTATGACGTCATAGTCATTGGATCCGGGCATGCCGGCTGCGAGGCCGCATTGGCCGCGGCAAGGCTCGGATGCAGAACTCTGATGATTACTCTTAATGTAGAAAACATCGCACTGATGGCGTGCAATCCTTCAATAGGTGGGCCTGCGAAAGGACATCTGGTTCGAGAGATCGATGCTCTCGGCGGCGAAATGGCCGCAAATATCGATCGCTCGTACATTCAACTCCGCTGGCTGAACACTAAGAAGGGGCCGGCAGTGCGCGCCTTACGTGCTCAGGCAGATAAGGTTCGCTACCATACAGAGATGCGAAGGGCGCTTGAGGAGCAGGCCAATCTAGACCTGAAGCAGACTATTGTCGATGAGATTTTGGTGACTGATGGAAGAGTAGTCGGTGTAAGAACCAACACGGGTTCCATTTATCAGGCCCGCAAGGTGATTCTGTGCACGGGAACATATCTGGGAGGAAAGGTACACATCGGCGACGTGAACTTTGCGAGCGGACCAAGTGGGCAACATGCTGCCGTTCGATTGTCGGATTCTCTGAGACGATTGGGTTTTGAGCTTAAGAGGTTGAAGACCGGAACTCCTCCCCGTCTCGACGGTCGCTCGATAGATTTTGACCGCCTTATCGAACAGCCTGGAGACGACGTTAAGGGAGGATTTTCATTTTGGAACGACAAGCCGGTGGTTAACCGCGCCATGTGCTGGCTTCTGAGGACTAACAGTAAGTCCCACAAGATCATAAGGGACAATATCAGTCGATCACCGCTTTATGCGGGTGCGATCTGTGGCATCGGGCCCCGGTACTGTCCATCGATTGAGACAAAGGTGATGGAGTTTCCTGATAAAGACTCCCATCCCTTGTTTCTCGAGCCCGAGTCACTGAATTCGCGTGAGTATTATCTAGCCGGTCTTTCGACCAGTCTGCCGGAGGATGTCCAGGAAGCTCTGGTGAGGTCGATCGAGGGTCTCGAGCACGCGAAGATTGTCAGATACGGCTACGCGATCGAGTACGATGCGATCGATCCGACTGCTCTTAGACCGACACTGGAGGCAAAATCTATTAGCGGGCTTTACTTCGCCGGTCAGGTTAATGGAACGTCTGGGTATGAGGAGGCGGCAGCACAGGGGTTGATGGCCGGGATTAACGCGGCGTTGGCTTGCAAGGATAGACCTCCAGTGATACTAAAGAGGTCTGAGGCGTACATCGGGGTGCTGATCGATGACTTGGTCACAAAAGGTGTGACCGATCCGTATCGCATGATGACGGCTCGGGCTGAGTATCGTCTCACCTTGCGGCATGACAATGCCGATCAGCGTTTGAGCAGAATAGGCTACGAGATAGGTCTACTTCCTTATGAAAAGTATAAGAGGGTTTTGTGGAAGAAGCAGATAATTGAGTCAGAAGTCGCAGGGCTTTCTGCCTGGGTTGTCAAGCCAATTCCTGAGGTGCTTCAGACTCTCAGTGACCTCTCTGAAAGCCCGATTTACACGGGCGTAACTCTGGCCGATTTGCTTAGGCGGCCTTCGTTGTCATATAAGGACATGGCCAGATTTGGCTATCCGGTCAAGGACTTGCCTCCTGACGTGATCAGCGAAATCGAAGTTCAACTGAAGTACGAAGCGTATATTCGGAAGCAGGAAAAAGAAATTGAGAGGTTTGCCAAGATGGAATCAAGGGTCATTCCCCCTGACTTTGACTATGACCAGGTAAGGAATATCTCGACTGAAGCTCGGCAAAAGCTGTCGAAAGTCAGACCGGAGTCATTGGGCCAGGCGTCCCGGATATCTGGAGTTTCTCCGGCTGACATCGTCATGCTTATGCTCCATCTTCAGAGGATGGAGCACTGCAAGCCGGCTCTCCAAGATAACCTGTGATCGGCATGCCGGGAGCTTAGTTTCGTGCTGCATCTCGGGACTGGTGTGAGCTCATTGTTGGTGTCTGCCGTGCAGCAATGCCGGCTCTGGAGCAGTGTCGTGGTCTACATGAACTGTATGTGAGAAATGGTTTTAGTCCGGCGATTAACCCCGCCGGACTGGTTGTTCAGATGAGCGCGTGATCTGGATTACTTGTGCAGGTGGTTGATTGTGGCTGTGGACGGCGGATTCTTGACACCTCTCGAAGCCGCCCTACGCGAGGTCGGGCTAGTACCTGTTGAGTACCAACTGGCGCAGATGGATAGGATGTGCCGGTTGTTGCTTTCCTGGAATCAGCGGCTTAATCTCACGCGTATTACAGAACCCGCTGAGATCGCAGTCAAGCATTTCGTAGATAGTTTGATGCCGATATCGTTGTCGCTTGTACCTGCAGCGAGCCGTGTGGTGGATGTCGGGAGCGGAGCAGGGTTCCCGGGTATACCGCTCAAGATATGGGATGACTCACTTTTAGTCACGCTTGTAGAGTCAACGTTAAAGAAGGCCAAGTTTTTGGCAATGGTGGCTGATGAACTGTCCATACAGTTGAACGTTGTTGGCGAGAGAGCAGAAGATGTGGGGAACAATCCTCAACATCGAGAATTATACGACATTGCGATTGCTAGGGCGGTAGGTCCCTTCCCCGTCCTATGTGAGTACTGTTTGCCGTTAGTTCGAGTTGGGGGTTCCTTTATCGCAATGAAAGGCCGTGAAGTAGAGAATGAGATAGCTGCCGGCGAGCGAGCGCTGAGATTGCTAGGCGGCCAGCTCGAGATGGTGCGTGAGTATGACCTTCCGTTCGGCATGGGGCGAAGGAGTCTTGTTGTTGTTAGAAAGATCGCGGCCGTTCCCTCCCAATACCCCCGCAGAGCCGGGATTCCAAGTAAACGCCATCTGTGATTGTCATTCCCGGAGAACCTCAAGCCGTTGGTGTGACCCGTGCCTGTCGGCCTTCCCGGTCATGAAATCATCCGTTGCAGCTGCACCGATAACCGGTGTGTGTGAAGGAGTAGAACAGCCGGCGGCGAAGTAGTTTCCGAAAGCTAGAAGGCGCGCTAACGCGCGATTGAGGCAACCCAGTAAGTTATGTGATCGGCATGATTCGGGTCAGGCGGGGGCCTCTGAGGGTGGAATGCGAGGTCAGAAGGTTATGCGAAAAGGTATCTCGGCTCTACTTGGGAGACTAAGCCATGAACCGAATCAGATCAGTGGTGGACCGGATGGGATTCGGCCGGATCGAATTGGAATTGAGGAACTCCCTGTGTCTAGTGTTCGACTGAGCCCGTTTCAGGCCCGTACCACTTTTGATGAAGAGGATATAGCAGCACTCGCCGACTCAATTCGCCAACACGGCGTTCTTCAGCCTATTCTCGTTCGCAGGGTTAACGCAGGGATTGAGTTGGTTGCGGGTGAGCGAAGGCTGCGTGCCGCCAAGCGTGCAGGAATTACAAAGATCCCTGCGATTGTTGTCGATCTTCGTGATCGAGATGCCGCTATTGTGTCCCTTTCCGAAAATATTCAGCGGCGTGACTTGAACTATCTTGAGCAAGCGGCCGGTTATAGGAAGGTCATTGAAAAGTTTGGCTGTACTCAGGCTGAATTGGCCAGGGCGCTGGGGGTCAGTGAGAGTCTGGTCGGTTCTAAGCTTCGCTTGCTCAGTCTTGGAGAGGAGATACTTTCTCAGGTCGATACTAACGAGATACTTGAGGGCCACTTGGAGGCAATCCTACGTCTGCCCGACACTAAGACGCGCAAAATGGTCTTGGAAGATGTCCGGAAAAAGCGCTTGTCGGTCAAGCAGACTAATGAGTTGGTCGATAGAATCTTGAGTCTTAAGAGGAAGAGGAATGTCGTAAAGATTTTAAAGGACGCGAGATTGTTGCTGAATTCGATTAAGAGGGCCGTCCGGGAGCTGGAGCAACGCGGTGTCAGAGTGGAATACAGTCAGGATGTGTCAGAGGAATGGATTGACGTGCGGATTAGGATTGCTAATACGAGGGCATCTTCGGAGAAGCCCGGCACTTGACGCGCAGAGTTGGAGGGGTTGCCGGTGGCGCGTGTAATTGCGGTGGTAAACCAAAAGGGCGGAGTGGGCAAGAGTACTACTGCAGTCAATCTCAGTGCCTACCTGGCCTCGTTCGGGCATCACACTCTACTGGTGGACGCCGATCCGCAAGGAAACGCCTCTAGTGGAGTCGGGATTCAGAAGGGATCGCTGAGATACTCCATCTACGATTCAATCATAGACGGGGTTCCGATTTCCTCCGTTATCCTCAAGACTGTGGTCGATGGGTTGGAAGTCGTGCCCGCCACCCTGAAGCTTGCCGGTGCTGAGGTAGAGCTTGTGTCGGCACTTTCGCGGGAGACGCGACTTGCACGTTGTTTGGATCCCATTCTTCCCAACTATGATTTCGTTTTCATAGATTGTCCGCCTTCTTTGGGTTTGTTAACTATCAATGCCTTGGTGGCGGCCAATTCACTATTGATTCCGATTCAGTGTGAGTACTATGCCTTGGAGGGCCTTGGTCAGCTGCTTGACACAATAGCATTGGTCCAACGGCATCTGAATAAGGGTTTGGAGATTGAGGGTTTTTTGATGACCATGCATGATCCGCGCACGAATCTAAGTCAACAGGTCATTGAAGACGTCAGGAATCATTACGGTTCAAGAGTTTTTAACACTGTTATTCCCCGGAATGTGACTTTAAGTGAAGCACCCAGCTTTGGTCTACCCATATTGAAGTATGATCCGAAATCTAAAGGCGCCATCGCTTACGAACAGTTGGCTCGGGAGGTGTTGGAGCGTGTCGACAAGAAGGTTGGGTAGAGGGCTCGATGCCTTGATTCCCGGTGCTAAGCAAAGCGTAGTACAGAGCGTTCCTATAGATCAGATTGACCCTAATCCGAGGCAACCGCGCCGCGATTTCGATGTAGAGGCATTGACAGGCCTTGCTCAGTCAATCAAGGAACATGGAATTGTTCAACCACTGGTTGTCCGCCGTAGCGGTGAGCGCTATGAGTTGGTTGCTGGAGAGCGGAGGCTGAGAGCTGCCGAGATGGCCGGTCTCACAGAGGTTCCGGTCATTGTGGGCGACTACGATGATCGCAAGGCAATGGAGATGTCGTTGATTGAGAACCTGCAGCGTGAGGATCTTAACCCCATCGAGGAGGCGCTGGCCCTGCGGCAGCTGCGCGACGACTTCGGATTGACTCAGGATGAGTTGTCTCTGAGGCTCGGAAAAAGTAGGCCTGCTATAGCTAACTCGCTGAGGTTGCTAAGTCTTGAGAGCGAGATTCAAGATAGTGTTTCACGTGGAACAATCAGCGCCGGGCACGCGCGGGCGTTGTTATCCATTGATGACTCAGCTCTGCGGCTGAAACTCCACCGGGAGATCGTGGAGCGAGGATTGTCGGTTAGGCAAACGGAGGAACTGGTTAAGCGTGTACAGGCAGAAGGAAACGCCCCGAATGTTTCACGTGAAACACGATCGACTCCCCCGAAGGATCCTAATGTTGCTAATTTGGAGGATTCGTTGCGAAGAGTACTTGGGACCAAAGTGGAGATTAGGGATAGGAAAGGCAGAGGATACATTCGCATTGAATACTACAGTCTAGACGACCTAGACCGTATACTCGCGATCCTCCAAAAATGACACTTCGCCATCGGCACAACCAACGGTGGTTTCCGCATCTCCTGGTTCACCACCCATCTCGTCCGTCGTCCTTTGTTGGGACAGTGTATCACTGGTTGCGCTAGCTAGCGGGTCGTTCGATACTCAGACTTAGGGACACCGCACTTATGACTAAGGCGCCTACCGGTGTCAAGGCCGTATGGCCGGCCGTAGGAGGATTGTCCATGCGCGATGATATTGATTACAGCTTACTGACGGATTCCGAAAGAGAAAAACTTGAGAAGCTTCGACGAATTCTCAGCGAAACTGAGAGCGTCTTGGTGGCGCTGTCGGGTGGTACTGACAGCACGCTACTGGCGGCGATAGCTCGACAGCAGCTCGGGGATCGAGCACAGGCAGCAACGGTCCAGTGCCAGCTACTTCCTAGCGATGAGCTAGCTCACGCGAAGGAGGTTGCCGATGAGATCGGGATTGCTCACTACGTAGTCGGTTTCGACGCATTATCAATACCCGAGATTAAGGAGAATGCGGTCGATAGGTGCTACGTGTGCAAGAAGCACATACTAACCAAACTGGCGGACCTCGCAAAAGAGAAAGACTTGAAGCACGTAGCTGAGGGTAGCAACGTAGACGATCTGAGGGACTTCAGACCCGGGGCTAAAGCCGTTGCCGAGCTCGGAGTGTTGAGTCCCCTAAGAGAGGCCGGTCTGTCAAAGCAAGAGATTAGAAACATATCAAAGGCCTTGGGACTCTCCGCCTGGAACCGGACTACTTCTGCATGCCTTGCATCGAGGTTTCCCTACGGTACTGTTCTCAATGAGGAGAAGTTGCGAACCGCTGATGAGGCAGAACGATTCCTCAGGGAACTAGGACTCTTTCAGTGCAGGGTGCGAGTGCATGACTCGGTAGTTAGGATTGAAGTCCTTCCGCCGGATTTCGACACCATCATGAAACACAGAGAGTCGATTGTCTCACGACTGAGGACGCTGGGCTACCTGCACGTAGCTCTCGATCTAGAAGGATACACCACGGGGAGTATGAATAGAGAGATTGGGAGGTAGAGCGCGTTGGAGCCGTTGGGACGGAAGTCTGCGCTAAGGGAAGTTCTGGCGGAGGTAGCTTCAGGAAGGCTAGACATAGAGCAGGCTGAAAAGCTACTGAGTAGCGGGTTCGACGACCTTGGATTCGCCAAGGTAGATATGCTGCGGGCACAGAGACGTGGTTTCCCAGAAGTAATATTCTGTCAGGGTAAGACGGTCCAGCAAATCGTGGCGATAGCTAAGAGTTTAGCCAAGCGACATACTAACATACTGGCGACTCGGGCAGGCATAGAGGTGTTTGAGGCAGTTAAGTCTGCAATTCCGGATTCAGTTTACCATGAATCGGCACGGATTATAGTTGTGCGGCCCGAGCCGGTGGAAAAGCAAAAAGGTATCTTGGTGGTGGCCGCCGGAACGTCCGACATTCCGGTGGCAGAAGAGGCAGCGGTGACAGCGGAGTATATGGGAAACGAGGTTGACCGGATCTATGACGTTGGGGTTGCCGGTCTCCATCGACTCCTGAGCCAAATCGAGCGGTTGAGGCAAGCTAGGGTGATTATCGTTGTGGCCGGTATGGATGGAGCTTTGCCAAGTGTCGTGGCCGGGCTTGTTAGTTGCCCTGTGATAGCGGTTCCAACTAGTGTTGGCTATGGCGCCCACTTCAGCGGATTGGCTGCACTACTGGCCATGCTCAATAGTTGCGCATCAGGGATAACTGTTGTAAACATTGACAACGGCTTCGGTGCCGGGTATGCGGCGAGCCAGATCAACCGGCTCGGAGATAACGGATGCATGGGGTGAGTTCCGATGAGCACTGCTTACTTCAACTGCAGTTCGGGTATTAGTGGGGACATGATAGTGGGTGCCTTGGTGGATGCTGGCATGCCGATTGATCACTTGAGAAGTGAGATCGCTAAGCTTGGGCTGCCGGGTATATCTTTGGATGCCAAGTCAGTTACTCGATCCCATTTGGTCGGAACAAAGTTTGACGTCACTTACCCGCCTAAGGACAAGGCAAGGCACTTGAACGACATAGAACAGATAATTGGAGCAGCTCACTTAGCACCGCGAGTTAAGGAGCGTGCCCTCTCCGTCTTTAGGATACTCGCACAAGCTGAGGCCAAGGTTCATGGTACAACGGTCGATAAGATTCACTTTCACGAAGTAGGTGCTGCAGACGCTATAGTCGATGTAGTAGGTGCGTGCATTGGACTTGAATACTTTGGTGTGGAAGAAGTCTACGCTTCCAGCATTAATGTGGGCGGCGGTGCTATTGAATGCGGCCACGGCATGATGCCGGTCCCCGCGCCTGCGACGGCTGAACTCCTCAAAGGTATCCCTACATACTCCTCCGGTGAGATTGGGGAGCTGACAACACCTACAGGTGCAGCGGTTCTCGCAGCGCTTGCTTCAGGTTTTGGTGCCCAGCCCCGCATGACGGTATATGCTATCGGATACGGAGCAGGCACGAGGGAACTCAGTATTCCGAACCTACTGAGAGTGTCTATTGGTCAGCCTGTACCCCGGGCCGGAGTTGAACCCGGCGCTGACGTAGCCTCAGTAGAGGCTACTGCCAGGAGCCTTGGAGCCGAGACCGGTTCAGTTCTAGTGGTTGAGACTGATATTGACGACATGCTCCCGGAGATGCTTCCCGATCTCGCCTCGAAGCTGATGGATTCGGGTGCTCTCGACGTTCATTACCTGCCAATCACAATGAAGCGCGGCCGACCAGGCGTGAAAGTGGTCGCAATCTGTCCAGAGGACAAGCTTGAATCAGTTGCGAGCAACGTGTTCAATCACTCGACGACTTTCGGACTCCGCGTTCAGCGAGCGCAGCGAATCACGCTCCGTCGTCAAATGACTAAGGTACAGACGCGTTTCGGCCTAGTCGGGGTTAAGGAAGGTTTCCTTGGTAAGAAGGTAATTACAGCCTCTCCCGAATACCGGGATTGCGCAGATGCTGCTGCTAAAGCCGGGGTTTCATTGAAGGAGGTCTATGACGAGGCCCGAGCCGTCTATTACGGCGATCGGCGTGCGACGGATGTCGGTCGATCGGAGTCTTAGCGAGGACGAACGGGCTCCGCCGCCGTAACTGCTGAGACCGCGGATTCGCGTCGGGCGAGCACTTGGTCCATATTATCAGTAATCGGCCCCGGCCGGGCAGTTAGGCTATGAAAACTGGCCGCGTATTGGATTGCTTTCGCAATGGACGTAGCCATTTTCATCACAAGGCTTAGTCGAGTGTTCTGCAGCACCAGGTATTCCATGTAACCGCCCACGTTGACTATGCCTGTTATGTGCATATCCCCGACCTCCGGGAGCACTTTGTTGACTCCGGTGCCGGGTTTGAGAGGTCCGCGACTCAGGCTAATATATCCCACACTCTCTGACCGACCTAGACAGGCGTCTACTGCGATGACCAGACGATTACTCTGGAGGGATTCAATCTCCACTATTGCGTCCTTGAGATTGGTCGCGTGCACAGGCTCGCTGAGAGTACCCTTGACGATGATATTGGGATCGGCGGCTTCGCTAAGGAGAGTACCGGTGAGAGGGCCAAGGCAGTCACCGGTTGATCGATCTGTTCCGATGCACACCACCAGTATATCCTTTTCTCGCCCGGTTGCCTTGCTCATCAAGTCTATCTGCTGTCTCAAACATTCACCAAGTCGGTACCAAGCTTGAGAATCATCGACGTGAACCCTGTACTTCAACTTGTCGTCGTTGGCCCGGGAGAATATATTCCACATTGCTGCTCTTCACTCCATTCAGTCTTGGCGTAGTGGTCAGAAGCTACAAATAACCTGTACACGCTCCTGCAACGTTTTCTGAGTGTTCTGATATAGAGAACCGACCGGCCTGAGAGTTACTTGTCGAGAAACAGGAACTGCTTAGTTACGCTGTCCACTTGAAGTATATGCCCAGTCATCAGAGCATATTCATGGCAATCGCGGATAATCACGCAACCGGTCGAAGGTTAATTCTCAGAATAACGCCGCGTTCGCATCGCATACCGATTCATAGAAGTAGTAAGCCCCGGCCTAAAGCACCTATACACCGCAAAACTCTTCAAAAGGGGGCCCGAAAGTGATTTCTCGCGCATCTGGACGGTTGCGCTGGCACAAAGTGGCTTCCGTTTATGTTGGGTCGGTCATAGGAGCCGGATTTGCCACCGGAAGGGAAATCTGGACGTTTTTTGGGCAGTACGGGCTGTTTGGAGGAGCGGGCCTAGTTATTGCTACAATGCTGTTTAGTGCCCTCGCTCCTATACTGATGGGGATTATGCGGCGGAGATCCTTATGCCAGTATGGCGACCTTTATCGCTGTTATCTGCCGGGCAAATCGGCAGCGTTCGTTGACGTTGCAACTACCATTTATTTCTTTGGAGTGCTCGCCGTTATGTTCACCGGGTCGGTGGTGCTGATGTCCCGAATAATCGGAGTGCCGCACATAGCAGCAGCACTAATCATCTGGATTGGTCTCGCCGCAGTTGCCTCACGAGGCCTGGCTTGGGTTGCCACAGCGTCAGCATTGCTGAGCCCGGTGCTCGTTGCAGGGATAGTTCTCCTCAGTTTGGACCATCTCGCGAGGACGGAAATACTCACTATCGTTAAGCCACTGTCAGCCCATACCATGACCACTGTTTCTATGGCGTTTCTCAGTGCCTTGGTGTACGTATCGTACAACATGCTAATGTGCGTCGGCGTTTTCGGATCAATGGTATCATCCGATACCGAGACAGGCGTCCTTGTTATTGGAAGTGTAGTGGGAGGGCTTGCTCTAGGTTTGCTGAGCTTCCTGGTTTTCATGACTGTGACAAGTATGCCGGAGCGGATTGCAGCATCAGATATGCCGCTCTTGGCTGATGCAGATCGTCGCGGCGGGTTAGTTTACATGGTTTATCTTGTGGCGGTCTTGGCTGCAATGGTGACAACTGCGCTTAGCATGTTGATCTCGCTAACCACACGACTGCTGTCACTCGATCACCCGCTGCTCTGCAAAATGAGTGAAAGACGCTGGAGTGTGTTTCTAACGACCTTGTGCATTCCGGTTTCGTACGTCGGGTTCGCAACATTGATTGACCATGTCTATGTACCTTTTGGAGTCTTCGGTCTGGCCATTTTGACAATGATTTTTCGGTTCGATCGTGAGGCAGCGGGCCGGTAACTGTAGCTGGCCGGTAGGTATAGCTGGTAAGTATGTAGATGAACAAACGCAGGGATGCGGTAGTTTGACATGACTGACGCACGGAGAGTTGGGACGGTGAGCTCGGCAGGGTTAGGCGGAAAAATCAAGAATACATACGACTATCAAACGTTTCTGAAATAGATTCCTGAATGATTAGCTAATCTTACTACCGGACACTGGAGAGCGCCTGCCTAAGCAATGACGACGGCAAATGTAAGGACCACCGCTAAGCTGGGCCCACTGCAAATAGTCTTGATGGTTTTCTCGACTATGCTCCTGCTGTCTTTGTCTGCTCTGTTTGTATTCTTGAATATGGACGATGGCCTTTCTAGCTCAGGAGTCTATGTAGCCAACACTTCCGTGAGCGACCTTGAGCGACCGGATGTCTTTCTTCGACTTCTTGAGCTCGAAAAGTCGCGTGTACTAGCCCCTATCTTGCTCGAGTGGAACGAAAAGACGTGGACCCTCTACCCTTCCAGCATAAATGCAGACCTTGATGTGTTTGAAACATACAAGCGCGTTATGAATGTAGGCCGTGAAGGCAGTTTGGTTGATCGGCTTGGCCGTATTGTACACACTGCATACGGACCGACCAAGACAATCGATCTGCATCCGAAGCTGAGCTGTAACGAGAATGAACTGATGAGGTACGTAACGTGGCTCGCCGGTAGGATCGATCGTGAGCCTAGGTCCGCCAGACTGGTGCCGGCGCCGGACGGTTCGATTCAGGTAATCAATGAGGTTATCGGCTACAGGCTTGATAGGGCGGCGGCTGCGGATGCAATTCGGCGGGCCATTCTGACCATGGCAGTTGACCGCAGGGTTCGTCTTCCGGTATCGACGATTAGACCTAAACTTACAGCTGACGAAATAGCCTCCTGGCCCGAGCTAGGCATTATGAGCAGGTTTGCGACGCCTTTCGATCCTCAGAACCTGGAGCGGACATACAACTTGAAGCTGAGCACCAACTCCATGAATGGGTACATCTTACTTCCCGGTGAGGTATTTTCGTTCAATGGAGTTGTTGGACCTAGAATACCTGCAAGAGGGTATAAGGAGGCAGACGTAATCGTAAGAGCAAAGCTCGTTCCTGACTACGGAGGAGGAGTTTGTCAGGTATCATCGACACTGTACAACGCGGTTCTGCGGGCGGATCTTGAAGTGATTGAGAGGCGAAACCACTCACTCGTTTTGAATTATATAGAACCGGGTACCGATGCCACAGTATCATACGGATACCTTGACTTCCGTTTTCGGAACAACACCAGGGACCCGGTTGTTATAGGTGCCTGGGTCTTTGACAACAGTGTCGAGGTAGCCCTGTTTGGCCGCGTGCAGCCGGGCAAGAATGTTGAGATTAAAACGGAAGTGCTGCAGAAAGTAGACCCTCCGGTTGAATACTTGGAGGATCCTACTCTTCCGGCCGGGCAGAAGGTTGTTGAAAGATGGGGAGTACCTGATCTATTGGTCGAGACGTTCAAGATTGTGACGCAAGACGGGGAGGTGGTTCGTGAACAGCTCGTCTCGCGGGACCGTTATATCAGTGCACCTAGGATCATACGCGTAGGTACGGGAGAGCTTGTTCCTGAGACCCCTTCAGACAACACTGATAAAGTGATTCTGACGTTCGGTCATAGCATTGGACACGTTAGGGAATAGTTTCCTATGAATCCATTCTTAGCACCTGTACGAGCGACACCGTGGGCGATGACCTAGAATCGAGGACCGTTTTCTGGCCGATTAGAGGAGGAGTGGATATGCAATATGCAAGTGCCAAACTGCGCTGTCGTTTGCGTGCTCACAATCGCTTTGGCTGTTTTTTCGCGGTTCGGTGTTGCAGCAGGCAGTGAAATGGACGGTATGTGGGATAGTCGCCATATCTCAGCTATATACGGATCGCCGGTCATCGACGGCGAGATAGATGAGTGCTGGCAAAACGCAGAGATGGTTGTGCCGAAGGCTTATCGGGGCGAAACAGATGTAAGTGCAACACATCGTTTTATGTGGGATGATAACGCTCTGTACATCTTATCGGAAATACGTGACAATGTGTTGGATAAGTCTAGTTACACGCCTTACTATCAAGATTCCCTAGAATTGTTTTTGGACGAGTTGTGTGACGGGGGCTCGACTTATAGATCAGATGATGTGCACTACAGAGTGAATTTCGACAATATGCGGACGCATGACTCGGGTGAAGAGACCCGCTTTTATTCGAAGACCCGACTTATCAGAAACGATAACGGCGCCGTAGAAGGATACATCGTTGAGGCGTGCATTGTTTGGGACCAGATCCGTCCGGACAATGGAACGGAAGTCGGTGTTGATTTGATGGTTAATGACGCAAGAGACGGTAAACGCGTTGCAGAGATCAGTATATTTGACACAACAGGGAACGCGTATCAAAACCCATCTCTGTTTGGAAGGTTGGTACTGACCGGAAAACAGGAAGGGGCTGTAGCCGGGGCAAATCCATTTACCTTATTGGCTTACATAGACAAAGTGAAGAATACTAATCTCAACGCGTACGTTAACAAAGAGATTATAGACGAACCATTGGCTGAAGCAGAAAGGGTAGCTTCATCTAAAGATGCAACACAGGAGGAGATCGACGGTGCTTATAGTCGCCTGAAGGCGACCGTTAGCAGGCTGGACGATGGGAGCGGCTACGTTAGGCCGGATGCGTTGCCTCTAGTCACCGATCAACCGGATATCTTTACTTTCTTGGATGGCTTGAAAGTAAAGACTTTGGTAGATTGGGAGCGTCGCAAGCAAGAGATTGCAGGTTTGTACCAGTACTACATGTACGGTGTGCTTCCCGATACGTCCGATGAGCTCGTTAGCATCGAATACGTAGAATCTTATGATCTCTACACTTGGTGGGGGCAGAAGATCACAATTACTGCAAAGCCAAACGTTAAGCTCGTCAAGATCAACGTCGCAAAAGGCGATAAGACAGTAAGCTTCACAGCCATTGCGACCCTTCCGGCCAAAAGATCGGTTAATCCAGACACAGGTGATGAAGTGGTAACAGGTATAGTCCTACCGAAACATAAAGACGGGTACCCGGTGCTGATTGTGATTGGATTTTTGGGAATGGCTGAAAAGCAGTACTTGAATGACCACGGCTACGCGGTTATTGAATTTGACAACGGAGTTATTGCAGCCGATAATTCTAGCCGCACCGGTATTTTCTATGACTTGTATCCGTATGGTGATACGTGGGATAAGCAAACCGGCGTGCTTCTCGCGTGGACCTGGGGAGTAAGCAAGATCATTGATGCGCTTGAGCTTGACGCAGCCGGAGCGAAGGATCTCAACATAAGCCCTATCCATACGATCGTAACCGGAGTGTCACGCAACGGTAAGGCTGCTGCAGTTGCTGGTGCGTTTGACCCGAGGATCAAAGTGACGGTGCCCGCATCCTCTGGCGCCGGCGGAATGGCAAACTTCCGGTACCGAAGCTCAGGAAGACAGTATGATTACTCCGTGCTGGAGAAACATGAATTCACCGATGTCCTAGGTGAGGAAAAGGGAACAGCCCTTTGGAAGCAGTTTCAGGAGAATCCGATCCACATTGTTGGAGCCAATGAGTCCCTGAGCAATCTTCAGTCTCAGTCCGAAGCGCATTGGTTTAACGATAACTTCCTCAAATTCACGAGCCCATATCAGCTGCCGTTTGACCAGCATTTCTTGGTTGCATTGACAGCTGCGCCGGACCGGTACTATCTGATAACCGGGGAGATCCACGGAGGAGACTGGATTAACCCTGCCAGTATGTACGTGACTTACTTGGCTGCTCGCAACGTATATGAGAGCCTCGGAATCAGCAATAACATCGGCATTCACCTACACGCCACCGGACACGCACTCACACTTGAGGACGTCAAGTATCTGGTTGAGTTTTGCGATAGGAACTTCTACGGGATTATCGGCGGTAACAAGGATTTGAATGACCTGAAAACGAGTATATTTGAGTTGCCGGTCAACTATGACCCGTACTTTGATCAGATCAAGAGCATGCGAGGTCCTAACCTGATCATCAGCTGGTAGGTCCGAGTGGCGCACTAAGCGATAGCGCACTAAGCGCCGATCCGGTGAACAGCAAATTGGTAGGCTCCCCTGTTGATCTATACGTCGACAGGGGAGCCTCTGTATTATCAGTTGAGACTATGAGGCCCGAGTCCGTAGCCACTCCCAAAACGTTTGAAAGACCCCTGAGCCGCGCGCTTTCCGTGCTAACTCACGAGTAATTCTTACCGAAGGGTAAACGGCTACCTCACGAAAAAGTACTACCGAAATCGACCAAGTTGATAGTATGGGCATAATGGCCGGAGGGTGAACCGCCGTTATGCTCGACCAGATCAACCTCGAGGGCACCAGGTTTGTTTTCATCCCATCGATAGCGGTCGATCGGGATTGCTGACTTGATTCTGGAGGTAGGCCTCATTCTTGAGTAGTGTTTGGGGGTTGCTCTTGGGAAGGTAGCGAGCCTTCTAGCAAGAGTAGACTTGCTGATCTGAGCCAACTGAGAGCATATCAAAGGACTCAGAGTGAGTTCCTTGTGGTTATGCAGTAGTTTTGCAGTTGGGAGCAACAGCGGCTTGAGCCGCTCCGGCACAGGGGTAGTCTAGTCTAAAGCCTCCCATACAAGCTGAATGTGACTAAGAGTAATTGCATGTTTTCTGTGATAGCCCAGCAGCTGACACATTTCATCGATGAGTGCGGGCTTAGCAGCCCTGCTAGGAGCTTTGGCATAGCGATCACGCATTCTGTTCAGATACTCACGAGTGCTAGAAGTCGACATCCTCAACGCACATCCCCTCGGTAAGAATTACTCGTGAGTGATCCGTACCCTCTTCGGTAAGATTTTTAGCGAGTGATCGGTCAGTGTCAAGCAGATCGGGGCGGAAGCGATGAGACGGCCCAAAGAATATTACCATTTAAGAGACCTCTGAGTGCATATGTTACCGGTCTAATGCTTGCGCTTAGGTATGGCACGCTAGCCTTCGCCTAGTGTGATAACGCTATGCTTGAAGCCTTGTTCGTCTGTTTGTTCTTAGTCGCTTTGTTCTGTGCCCCGGATCTGCTCCAGGATCGCCTATGCCTCTTAAACTATGTGGCCCGATGCGCTGCCTCTGCGCTTATCTCTATCCCTCTAAGTCTATCTAAAACCCTCGATACGTCTCTAAACGACATGATGGGTGCCAGCTCTGCACATATAGCCCTTAACTTCTGGACTGACCTTCGCATTGATGAAGAATAAAGACCTCACCGTCCCAGATTGGACGAGTACTCGAAAGTACTCAGAGGTGAGGTCTTTATGGAAAAATTGATTCAACAAGTGTGGTCACAATTCCTGCGCATTCTTGACGTA
>Ga0134103_1001678_pt1 | contig 19608 bp, 19 predicted proteins | sample 14_taG_2_FD_94445 | JGI IMG/M metagenome (GOLD analysis project Ga0134103, IMG submission 94445) | Switchgrass degrading microbial communities from high solid loading bioreactors in New Hampshire, USA - 14_58_20_212_A1 metaG | ecosystem: Engineered > Bioreactor > Semi-continuous > Anaerobic >...
CAACGATTTGTTGTAAAATATTAATCACAAGAGATCACTCCTTTGGTTAGGATTTCAGCGATTCTATTTTACCAAAAGGATGATCTCTTGTTTAGTTTTATCCTACAACTACTTTACACTATGGTTTTCCGCTCTATTGTAGCATAAAAGAAACCATACTTTCCATATCTATGATCAAGAGACCACATTCCGAGGTGTTAACCATGGACGCTGGGCACCGCCATCATATTAAAAGCTATCTCACGGCAGCTCTAGGCCTCGCGCTTGCCCTTTCACTGATAGTCTTTCCAGAAGACACATATCAGGCGTCGCGGGAGGGTCTCAAACTTTGGTTTGAAGTTCTTCTACCTGCGCTGTTGCCATTCTTCGTAACTGCGGAACTGTTAGTCCGGTTTGGGGTGGTCCAACTGATCGGTGCCGTGCTGCAGCCTGTTATGTACCCGCTTTTCCGCATTCCCGGGGCTGGTGCGTTCGCTCTAGCCCTGGGGTTGGCATCGGGATATCCGCTTGGAGCCAAAATCACAGCCGACCTGCGCCGCAGCAACGTGATCAGCCGAATTGAGGCGGAACGCTTGGTCTGCTTTGCCAACACCGCAGGCCCGCTTTTTTTGGCCGGAGCAGTGGCTGTGGGAATGCTCGGGCTGCCGGAAACGGCCCTCACACTGATGCTTGCCCATTATGCTTCCACCCTGATGGTAGGTTTTATCATGCGCTTTTACGGCTCTACCGAACCCGAACGTATTTTTTCAGCTAAAAAGCCTTCTGACAAAATCGATGCCCTGTTCCATGCCAGAGCTGATCTCAGTCAGTTTGGGACTATCTTCTATGAATCGGTGATAAAAAGCTTTAAATCCCTGGTTTTCATCGGCGGCTGCATCACAGTCTTTTCGGTCCTATCGCGCATGCTCAGCCTTGCCGGGATTATTCCCGCACTCGCCCGGCTTGCAGCTTCAGTGCTGTCTTATGCCGGTGTCAATGCAGATCTTGCCGGAGCCGCAATTTCGGGGATTCTGGAAATCGACATCGGCATTCATGCCATCAGTAAGGCAAAAGCCACCTTGATGCAACAGTTGGTGGCTATTAGTGCCGTTATCGGCTGGAGCGGTTTGTCGGTCCATGCGCAGGTGACAGCCATGCTCCAGGGAACTGATATCAGGCTCAAACCTTACATCATCGCCCGCATCATTCACGCCATTTGCGCTGGTGCAGCGGCAGCCATATTGTATCGCCCAGCCAGCTACATTTGGGAACGTCTTGGCATAACGGTCCCGGCTCTGGCCAACTTAGGATTGACATTTCCTTCCATGCCTGTAATTCTGGCTTTGTCAAGCACGGCAGCCGGCCTGGCAGTTGTGCTATGCCTGCTTCTGGCATTTATAACAAACCTGGCAGGCCGTGTAGTCATCGTCCGGTTCAGGCGGTGAGACTACTGAGCACCAGCAGCCGTGTTGCTGCCTCCCTTGTCCTTCTTTAGCTCCTCTTGGCCGCGGACTACCACCTTTAAAGTCTTGTTCAAAGTTTCTTCCAATCCCGATAGGACACTGAATGCATAGTCCTCTGACCCCTTAATCAACTCCTGCGCCCTCTGATGAGCTTCAGCAAGGATCTGCTTGGCTTCTTGCTGGGCTTGGCGGTAGATTTCGCTTTCTTTCAGCATTCGGGCTGCCTGTTCTTTGGCTTGGGCAATGATCCTTTCCGCCCGCTGCTGACCTTCCATAATAAGGCGGTCCTTTTCGGTTGAAACAGCTTCCGCTCTTTTTACTTCTTCGGGGACTGCATTACGGATCTTCTCGATTAATTCCAACAGCTCGTCCGAATCCACCAGGACACGTCCAGTCAAAGGAATTTCGGGCGCTTTGTCAATAATCTCTTCCAATTTGTCGAGGAGCATGATTAAATTAATCCTGTTCAATTCCGCTTACCCCTTTCAATGATCTGGAACTTGGCATACAACCGCTGCGCAACCTCCGGTGACACCCACTGGGACACATTGCCGCCAAAACTGGCGACCTCCTTCACAGCTGAAGAACTTAAGAACGAGTATTGGCTGCTGGTCATCATGAATATAGTCTCAATTTCTGGATCGAGATTGCGGTTCATTGCCGCCAGCTTGAACTCATATTCAAAATCACTGACAGCCCTCAGGCCGCGGACTATGGCCAACGCACCTTTTTTCCGGGCATAGTCCACTACCAGACCGTCGAAACTCTCCACCGAAACATTCTCCAAATCTTTAACTGAAAGGTGCAGCATTTCCAAGCGCTCATCAATTGAAAAAAAAGACTGTTTCTCCGGATTTCTCAGCACAGCCACATACACATGGTCAAAAATGTCCGCCGCTCGCTGGATTATATCGACATGGCCAAATGTGACTGGGTCAAAGCTGCCGGGGCATACGCAAATCTTCAAACCCATCCCCCTCAATGCGGTAGAATGACAGGGCAGTATCTCCATAACGTGCTTGCCTTACGCGAATTAAGTTCAACGCCGATTGGACGATCTCCTCTTTACTGCTGTGTTCTGCCACCACGATGCCATTTCCGGACAACAGGCTGCTGTCTGCAATGGCCGACAGAGCTTTGTCAGCCAAGCCGCTTGCATAGGGCGGATCCAAATAGATGAAATCAAACTGCCGGTGTTTCTGCCCCAGAATCCTGATCGCCCGGAGTACGTCATTAGTGTAGATTTCCGCCTTAGCCAGCAGGCTTGTGTTGATCAAGTTTGCGCGGATGATCTCCGTGCAAGCTCGCTCATTATCGACAAAAACGGCAATCGCGGCACCGCGGCTCAACGCCTCGATTCCAATTCCACCACTGCCGGCAAACAAATCCAAGACCCGGGCTTGGACAACGGAAGCGCCAAGGATATTGAACAAGTTCTCTTTGACCCGGTCAGTCGTCGGCCGCGTGCGGGTACCGCGCACGCTTTTGAGCCGTCTGCCGCGGGCACTTCCTGCGATTACGCGCACTGTAATTCCTCCTTGAATCAATGGAAAAAAATACCGGTGCCTGGATTGAATATTCCATGGGGCCGCTGCCACATAATAGCAATGAAGAGATTGACCCTCCCCAAAAGGCACAGGAAGTGCGACCATTAAATTGGTTCTATTCTTCCTCCGGTTTCTCCTCTCCCAGAGACAGCGGCTGTTTACGGCTGCTGTCTTTTTATTTCGGCGCGCAGAGCTGGATACCGTTTCAGTCCCGGGTCTTCTTTAACCAGCTTGCGCGCTTCCCGCGCTGCGTGTTCCAACAGTGCTTGATCCCGGACCAGATCTGCCAGGTTGAACCAAGGATCACCTGATTGACGTGTGCCGAGCAGGTCACCAGGGCCCCTAAGTTTGAGATCGGCTTCGGCAATCTTGAGCCCATCATTAGTATGCCTGATGATGTTCAGTCTCTCTCTGGCAAGCTCAGTTTTGGGATCAGCAATCAAGAAACAGTAGGCTTGCTTCTCAGCCCGTCCCACACGGCCCCTAAGTTGGTGCAGCTGAGCCAGGCCAAACCGATCCGCGTCCTCGATGACCATCACTGTAGCGCTCAGCACATTCATGCCCACTTCCACTACAGTGGTGGTGATCAGCACATCGAGCTTACCATCGTAGAAATCCTGCATCACTCGATCCTTTTCCTTTCCCATCTGCCCGTGGACGAGACCGACTCTGACCCCGGCCAACTGCTGTTGGGATAGGCTCTCCATCTCTTGAATAGCCGCCCGGGCATCCAGCTTGTCCGATTCCTCCACTAACGGGAACACAACAAACGCCTGTTCACCTTGTTTCACCCTCTGGACCACAAACCGGTAGACATCATCGCGCTGCCGGGGATGAATCAGCCTGGTGTCGATTGGTTTGCGGCCTGCGGGCAGCTCAGAGATAATCGATATGCTCAAATCACCGTACAGTGTCAGCGCCAGTGATCGAGGAATCGGTGTGGCAGACATGACCAGCAGATCGGCATTACCTTTGTCACTGAGGGCTAACCGCTGCCTTACGCCAAACCGGTGCTGCTCATCAATAACGGCGAGGGTGAGATTGGCGAAGGTGACCTGATCAGTGATCAGTGCATGGGTGCCGATCAAAACTGCTATTTCGTGCTGTGCCACCTTGCTGATTATCTCCTGGCGTTTTTTCGGTGCAGTCCTACCCACCAACAGTGCTGTGGAAACTCCCAGTGGAGCGAAATCAGCGGTTATCCGATCATACATCTGGCGAGCCAAGATCTCGGTCGGCACCATGACCGCTACCTGCCCGCCTGAATCTACCGCTTTCAGGCATGCATATTCCGCAACCACAGTTTTGCCTGATCCTACATCGCCTTGGATCAGCCGCCGCATCTGCTCCTCTCTTTCCATGTCATGACGGATGTCGGCAATGGCACTTATCTGGCCTTTAGTCAGTTGAAACGGAAGTCTGTCCAAGAACATTCGTGTGATCCGGCCGTCAGGTTTATGCTGCACTGATTCGCACCGCTCGCTTGCAGCAGCGCCAAGGCTTGCCTGAAAGAGGAAAAACTCCTCAAAAATAAGCCGTTTTCTGGCTTCGGCAAGTTCAGCCTCACTGCGGGGAAAATGGATCGCCATCAATGCCTCACGGCGGCCGAGGAATTCGCTCAAAAGATGCTCTGGCAGAAACTCATCAATTTCATTTATGTACTTGAGGGCAAACTCGACCCACTCCAGACGCATCCGGTTGGTAATGCCGGCAACCAGAGGGTAAATGGGCATCAAACCACGGTACCTTGGCTTTGAGGTGAAAAACTCGCCGCCGACGATTTCCAGGCCGTAGAGTCCAGGCTTTACAGCACCGTAAACCCAAAGCTCCTGTGTTTTGGCCAGCTGTATGTATTGATAGCTGAAGCCGCGCCGGTAAGAAGCCGTAAACCAGCTTAGGTTCAGCATGCGCCGGTTCCCCACAAGCCGGGCCTGAATCAAACGGCGGTTGCGGGTCAGGCTGCGTTCAACTACATCAGTAAGTTTTCCATAGAACAGGGCTTCCATGCCGATTTCTGCCTGATCAGGGTTGAGTATGGCTGTAAAATCTTTATACACCCGGGGAAAGCTGAATAAGACATCACGCAGGGTGTGCAGTCCCAACTTCGCCGCCAATTGCGCTTTTCGTGTGCCTACACGCGGTATGACGGTAATCGGTTGTGCTAACATATCACACCTCCGTTACAATCAAAACCCCTGGGTTACCCCAGGGGTGTAATGCCTAGATCGGATACCAAAGCAGTGCAATCGTTCCGGGTCCCACATGCACTCCGATGGTAGGCCCGATCAATCCAATCATTAAATCCTCGATTGGAAACTCGGCCTTAAGCTTGTCAGCAAGCTCCAGCGTTTCGTCCAGACAATTGCTGTGAACCAGCCCCACTCTGATTTTTCTTCCGGGATGAGTCCGGACATAGTCGGCAAAAAGATCATAGATTCTCTTGATTGCTCTTGCCTTGCCCCTAACTTTGTCAAAGGGAGTGACTATGCCGTTGGCTAGAGTGAGCACAGGCTTGATATTGAGCAGCGACCCAACCATGGCGGAAGCGGCTCCTATGCGCCCATTGCGCCGCAAGTACTCCAGTGTGTCAACCACGAAATAAACCTGCAGATCCTCGATCACACGCTCGCCAACAGCGAGGGCTTCAGCCGCGGACGCACCATTTTGGACGGCTTCGGCGATGGCTACCGCCACCAACCCGATGCCTATTGAGGCAGATTTTGTGTCGATAATGTGAATGCTGCGCTTCTCCACCAACGTAGAGGCCAGCACCGCAGACTGGTAGGTCCCACTCAATCTGCTGCTGAGGTGCACCGAGATGATCTCGTCTCCCGGTTCGGAAATCTGTTCATAGCATTTGACGAAATCTGCCGGCGAAGGCTGACAAGTGCTAGGCAGCACGCTGGATTCGGCCAGACGCTGATAAAACTGCTCCGCTCCTAGTTCTAGAGTGTCAAGGTAAATCTCCTCGCCAAACTGGATGCTTAAGGGAACCAGATGGATGTTGTACTTGCTTCGGATTTCCGCTGGCAAATCGCTTCCGGTATCAGTCACAACATGAACCTTGGGCATAATCCGCACCTCGCTTTTCAATTATTCCACAGAGATAATATAGAAATACAAGGGTTGGCCGCCGTAATATAGTTCTACTTCGCAGTGGCCGTACCGGTTAGCGACTTCTTGCTTGAAAAGCTCGGCCGTTTCCGGCTCCAAATCACCGCCAAAATAAATGCTGATCAGCGATGAGCTGTCGTCTACCAAATTATCCAAGAGAGAAACCCCAACATCCGTCAATGATTGGCCGGCTGCCACGATCTTTCCGTCGGCAAGGCCGATGTAATCCTGCTCTTCGATGCTGAGTTCGCCTGCCTTGGTAGAACGGACAGCAAACGTAATCTCACCGGATCGGACATGAGCCAGCTGTTCCTGCATGGACTGCAAATTGGCCTCCAGATCCAGATGATCACCAAAACCGATCATAGCCGCAATCCCCTGGGGAACTGTTGCGGTAGCGATGACCTCAACCCGCTTTTCGACCAATTCCTTTACCTGTTCAGCTGAAAAGATCACATTTTTGTTGTTCGGCAAAATGATCACGGAATCGGCGTTTACCTCTTCCACAGCTCTCACCAGTTCTTCGGTGCTGGGATTCATGGTTTGGCCGCCGTAAAGTGCGATATCTACTCCCAGACTAGTGAAAATCTCTGCCAACCCGTCACCGGGCACCACAGCCACTACCCCGATGGGTTTCTTCTCTTTTGATGAATTTCTGGAAACAATTGGATTGCTCGGGGCTTCCAGCCCGTTTTTACCCGGTGTCCCCGGTTCGGTGATCCTTTCATTCTGGTACTGCATGTTGTCAATTTTGATATCCGTCAGGTTACCTATACCGGTACAATACTCCAGCACTTGACCGGGATGATCGGTATGAATATGGATTTTGACAACCTTCTGATCCCCGACGACCAGCAGCGATTCACCTTTAGGTGCCAAATCCGAGCGGATTTGATCCACATCAAGCTGCTCGCCTTTGATCAAGAACTCTGTGCAGTATTTATTAACGAGTACTCCCTCAATCCGGGTGATTGCTTCCTGGGTTTGCTCCTGCATTACTAGAGGTTTATCCGCTATTTCAATTTCACCCACTAAAGCTTTGTAAGCTCCTTCAAGAGCCACAAGCAGCCCTTTGCCTCCGGCATCGACCACGCCTGCTTGTTTCAAGATTGGGAGAATATTGGGCGTATTATCTAAAGCTTTGGATCCTGCTTCGACAGCAATTTTCCAGATATCCGCGACGGAGAGCTCTTCGGCTTCGCAAGCGGCGGTACAGGCTTCGGCAATTGCCCGCCCAACCGTTAGCATGGTGCCCTCGACTGGTTTCATAACTGCTTTGTATGTCCTTTTCGAGGCTTGGTCGAAGGCCTTCGCCAACTGGCGGCCGTTGGCTGATTTTAGCTTACCCAGCCCATCGCTGAACCCGCGAAAGTACTGGGATAGAATCACCCCGCTGTTACCCCTTGCACCCATCAGTGAGCCGCGGGCAATGGCCTGCGCTACCTTTGATATGCTGTCTGTCTCCAGGTTGTCCAGCTCCCTGAGGGCTGCCTGAAGGGTAAGCGCCATGTTGGTTCCAGTATCCCCGTCAGGAACGGGAAATACGTTCAGTGCATTTATCTGATCTTTGGATTCGGCCAAGACCTGAGCTGCCGCGGTAATGATCCTCTTAAACTCTACGCCATTTATTACATCCACTTTTGTATCCTCCTGCTCACCTGCGTTTCGCATCTGTCACTCTTACTCCCTGGACGCGGATGTCAATACTCTCCACTTCCAGTCCAACTGTGTTTTCGATAGCGTATTTGACTCGTTCCTGGATGTTCCGGGCAACTTCGGAAATCTTGACCCCATACTCAACAATGATATAGAGGGTGACACTAACCTTATGATCGTCTATATATTGAACATCGACTCCACGTTCATAGTAATCTTTGCGCAGAAAGTCACTGATTCCATCCTGGACGTTGCGGGAGGCCATACCTACCAGTCCATAGCATTCCATGGCAGCTACGCCGCAGATGACCGCTATTACATCTTCGCTGATATTGATGCTGCCTAGTTCAGTTTGAAGTTTCTGGGTCAAAAACTATCCCCCCTATTTTTGCCAGTGCTATTCTATTACAGCTACATTTTATCTGTTTACAGGTTAAATGTAAAGCATTTTTGGCTTGCAAACTTACTTTCGGTGTGTTAGAATGGTGTTCGATGACGAATCAAAGGGGGTTAACATAATGGCTAGAAGGTGCATCGTTTGTGACAAAGGTACCGTGTTTGGCAACACCAGAAGTCACGCCATGAATAAGTCCAGCCGTACCTGGAAGCCCAATCTGCAGCGTGTTCGGGTCAAGATCAACGGGGTTCCACAGCGGGCTTATGTTTGTACTCGGTGCCTTAAGAGCAACAAAGTTGAGCGAGTCGTCTGATTTAACCCCTGTTCACTGTGCGAAGCAAACCCCAGGTGAGTTCACCTGGGGTCTTTTGTTATCACAACCACCAGCAGCACACCCTCTTCGCACCTGATCTCCACGCATGCCGTCATCGTTTTGTTGCTGATTGTCCTTGTACTGCCTTTGCGAATCACGGCATTATGCAAGGGATAGTATAATCCGCTGGTGGTCACACCTTTGACTACTTCACTCAGCGGAAGCAGTGACACAGTTGTGCCGACAGGCAGCTTTAGCTGTAACTCCCTGCCCGCTAGGTGCAGGTGAGCACCACTGGTGATCATCCACGCCTTGATCTGCAAGTTGGCTAGCTTGTACAACAGCTCAATATTCCCCAGGCTGTGATCGGGCCGCCCTCCCCATACCCCTGTCATGACAATCTCTGCAGCGCCCAATCCAAGAGCATAGTCCACCGCCAATTCAAGATCAGTCTTGTCTTTTTCTACGGGATGAACGATGACTCTCTCCTGCGACACCTCACATCCGGCTTCAAAATCGACTGAATCGAAGTCTCCCACTATCCAATGGGGTGTCAGCCCCCACTCTCGGGCACGGATCAAACCTCCATCGGCCGCAATGATTAAAGTGTTCTCGTCCACTGGGGGAGGATCGATTGGAACATCATCACCATGGCCGATAATCAAACACTTCTCCCATTTATACTCTGGAATGTTCAACTTGAGCAATCTCCCTGCGGTTGGCCAAAATCAGCACCACCACCAATGCCGCGATCATTTCCGGCCCATAGTATGAGGCATTATAGGTCAGGGAGTACAGCCATACAGGTGTTCCTTCTGGGGCGTACTCTCCGAAGAAAATTATGCCAGAGATGAAATGGCTGAAGTACCGGAGCAGCAATCCAAAACCAAGGGACAGACCATTCGAAAAATAATCAACAGGCCGCTTTCCGTATTTTACCCACAATCCGGAAAAACCAAGCACAGCAAACGCCAGTGGATAGTCGAGGATGGCCTGGAATGGATGGACAATATACGCCCCCATAAGCAGCTTGATCGATCCGAACAGCATACCGCCCAACAGCCCTATTGGAGTCCCCCTTCTTACCGCCAGCAGCAGCAGCGGAATCATGTCAAGAGAGATGGATCCCCCTTGCGGCATCTCGAAGATCTTCCAAAATGACAGCGCCACCGCCAGAGCGACGGCAATCGCAACTTCCATTTGAACGCTGAGACTGATTCGTTTCAAAGCAAATACCTCCTCCATCGTGATTATGCCGCTTAACCTGCAAAAAAAACTGTGGCGGGAAGCCACAGTATCTAGGCAATACATTGTCTCCAGGCATCACCGCTTCCCTCCGCAAGCATTACCTTGACAGGTTCCAAGGGTCTCAGTAGACACTGATCTCAGCCTTTGAATCGGCTCCCCCAGCGGATTATGTGTTTTGGATTAATGATTCGCCGCGAGGCGAGAAATTCCTCTTATATCCATCAAAAGAGATTGTGACTATTATTTTTCTCAGACTAGTTTTAGTTGGAAGTTGGAATTTGCCTTGCTTCGTGAATAACCCAAGGGAGACGGTGTTTTTGTTTCGCTGACGTTCAGCGGTTTCACCCTCGAGTTTGAGCCTATGTTTACCTTTTACGGAACCCAATGAGATGGCTTTGCATTCTACAGCAGTTCTATCTATCCACACACCCTGAATCGACTGCTAGTACCCAAGGGAGACGGTATTTTTGTGATAATCCTTTATATTTTTATTTTGGTTTATTGTCTGTTCTGTCAATTCTCGGCATAGATCACCCTCTTTCCAGTCACAATCCCTTTTGATGACGGGATAAGGATATGATTTGGTTTAATTATAGCTCCAATTTTCTGACATGTCAATAGTTAAAATGAAAATTTCTCAATTAACATGACAAAAACTGATATAGTCATTCAACAGCTCGCATTTTGTCGATGTAAGCGCCTGGATCTGGAGCCTGGAAAACGGCCGAACCGGCGACAATGGTGTCTGCTCCGCTTGATACAATGCAGCTTAGGTTGTCAAGACTGATCCCACCGTCTACCTGCAGCCTGATCGGCCGCTTATCGATCAGCCGGCGAGCTGCCTTGATCTTTTCAATCATACTAGGGATGAATACCTGGCCGCCGTAGCCGGGATTGACAGTCATTACCAAGATCAAGTCTAGATCATCCAAGACATATTCCAATCCCGTCAAGGGTGTGTGGGGGTTTAAGGCCACTCCTGCCTTAACTCCAGCTTCCCTGATTCTCACCAGCGTTCTCTGCAAATGCGTGCATGCCTCGTAATGAACTGTGATGAATTCTGGCTTGAGAGGAATAAACCATTCTATGAAAACATCCGGGTTGGCGACCATCAAGTGGACGTCCAGGGGTATGTCGACTACTTTCTTGACTGCTTGGGCAACCATCGGCCCAAAACTCAAATTGGGGACAAAATGGCCGTCCATTACATCTACATGGATACAGTCAGCATTTGCTACTTTATACAGCTCAGCGGCCAAATTCCTGAAATCGGCAGCTAGTATTGACGGGCAGATCATCAGCTTGTCCATATCTTTCACCTCGCCTGTTCGATTTCCGCCAAGAGCGTCAGATAGTTCCGGTACCGCGACGGTGCAATCTTACCGGATTCCACAAGCATTCTGACTGCGCAATCCGGCTCTTTAAAGTGCAGGCATCCGCCAAATCTGCACTGGGAAGCAGCAGCCCGCATTTCTGGGAACAATATAGACAGACTCTCTTTGCCCACGTCTTTCAAAGAAAGCTGGGAAAAACCAGGAGTATCTGCCACCAGGCCTCCTTCAGTCAGCCGGATCAGCTCCACCTGCTTGGTGGTGTGTCTTCCCCGTTTCAGTTTGCGGCTGATGGAGCCAACGGGCAGCTCCAAGCCTGATTCGATCCGGTTGAGCAGTGATGATTTGCCCACACCTGAAGGCCCGGTAAACACGCTCACTTTATCCTTAAGCATCGAACGCAGTTCATCGATTCCTTTGTTCTCAATGGTGCTGGTGGCCACCACTCGATAACCTATCCTCTCATACACACTGATCGGTTCGCGGTATTGATCTGGTTGATCAAGCAAGTCCCTTTTGTTAATGCAAATCACTGTATGAAGCTTGCTGGCCTCAATCAATGCGAGAAGGCGATCCAAAAACAACCAGTCTGGCTTGGGATCGGAGAAAGCCAAGACAACGACTGCTTGATCAATATTGGCAATTGCCGGGCGGATTAATTGGTTTCTCCGCGGCAGTACCTCCTCAATCACGCCATTACCGCAATCCAGCTCGCTGAGTTCAACCCAGTCGCCCACCAGAATTCTGTCATGGCTGAGTCGCAGTTTGCCTCTAAGCTGGCACCGGATCATCCGGCCGTCAGGGGTCAGCACATCATAAAACCCTCCTATGCCGCGGACAATGATGGGGTTAGCCAGCGGGCTCATTCGGTCAAATCACGATCGATAAACAATCTACCTCCTATATACACTTGAACGCGGGCTTGATCACCTCTGCCCTGGGCAGTGAAATCAAAGCTGGTGCCTCCCCCATGCACCTGGCGGTAAACCTCCCGGGCACCGAAGTCATCAACAACAATAATGGCGATTTCCTGATCTCTCCCTTCCGGGACATCAATTCTCACCTGTTTGATATGCCAGTCGCCGTTGGTGGTCCAGCGTTGAATTCCTTCAGCATCAGATCTGCCGCTGGCAGGCGCGCCTTCGGAATAGACTAGATCAACCTCCCAACCAACCTCTACTTTAGCAAATGGCGGCGGGTTTTGCTCAACCACATGATTCTTGGGAACCGTGGTACTGAACTCTGGAATCAGTTTTCCTTCTTTAAGGCCGAGCTCGGCAATCTGCTGCCGGACTACTTCCAGTTCCTTGCCTCGGAAGTTGGGCAGCTCCACGATCGGAATCGTATCCAACCCTTGGCTGACCACAAGCATAACTGGCGAACCAAGTGCCACATATTCGTTTGGTTTCGGTTCTTGATCGATCACCGTGTTGATTGGATGCTCCCCTGTTTGCATGAACTTGGCTTCACCGAGCGTAAACCCGGCCTGGGTCAAAAACAGCTGTGCTTCACGGTGGGTGAGTCCTATTACACTGGGCATGTGGACATATTCAGGCCCTTTGCTGACCCTGACAAATACTACCTGGTTTTCCTTTTTCATACGGTTGGCTTTTGGATCTTGACTGATGATATGCCCCGCCGGAACTACATTGTCGAACACTTCGATCTCGACTGCCATCCTCAGCTTGGCTTCGTTGAGAATTCTTTCGGCTTCCTCAACACTCAATCCCGTGACATTCGGGACCGGGACATCGTCAGGAAAAAGAAATTCAGGGATAAAGACCATCAGTCCAACAATCAAGCCGGCAAACAACAGCATGAGGGACAACACCAGCGGGACACGGGATTTAGTTTTCTTGCGGCGTTTACCGGTAGTCCTCTTGCTTACTGCGGGCAATTCCGCCTCACCCTCTTCCTGCTTTGGTTCTGCATTATTGCTAACGGCATCTATAGTCAACCTTTGGGTCTGCTCAATGTCGGCACCGGCGGTGAAATCAAGTCTTTCCAATGCTGAACTCAGTTCCTGGGCTGATTGGAATCGATCGGCCGGCCGTTTGGCCAAGAGTTTAAGCACGATCTTCTCTAGGTGAGGTGGAACCTGGGGATTAATTTTTGTTGGTGGTTCCGGCTGATCCTGAATATGCTTAAGGGCAATAGAAATGGGAGTCTCACCCCGAAAGGGCACTCTGCCGCAGAGCATCTCGTACATGACAACTCCCAATGAGTAGAGGTCGGACAAATAGTCGACCTTGTTCCCCCTTGCCTGCTCGGGTGAAAAATAGAGCACCGATCCCAACACAACACCGGTCTGGGTGATACTTGTGGAGGATATGGCGGCAATGCCGAAATCTGTCACCTTGACCTGACCGTCATCCGTAATCAAAATATTGTGCGGTTTAATGTCCCGATGCACAATATTATGGCGGTGCGCATGGGCCAGGGCTGAGCAGATCTGGACCCCAATTTTGACTGCCTCCGCGGGATCAAGCCGGCCTTTTGATTTGATGATCTCGCTCAAATTCTTGCCGTGGATATACTCCATAACAATATAAGGGGTATTGTTATAAGTTCCGACATCGTAGACCGTAACAACGTTAGGATGGGACAGACTGGCGGCAGCCTGAGCTTCTCTGTAGAACCGGCTGATAAAATCGCTGTCATTTGCATACTGTTCCCGTAAGATCTTCACGGCAACCAACCGGTTCAGCAGTGTGTCTTTGGCACTGTAGACCAATGCCATGCCGCCGTCGCCGATTTTATCCATGATTTCATACCTGTTTGAAAGAATGCTGCCGATCATTTTATCAACCTCTCGTTACGACCTATCCAGCGCTCTCATCATCACCTGCCCGGCGATCCGGGCAGCTGCTTCTCCTCCATAGCCTCCGTGCTCTATGAGCACCACAACAGCAACCTCCGGATTGTCAGCAGGGGCAAATCCCACAAACCATGCATGATCCCTACCTTGAGCATTCTCCGCCGTCCCTGTTTTACCTGCTGTTGCCATACCAGGAATTTGTGCAGCCCGACCTGTTCCATTGGCTACAGCTTCCACCATCGCCTGGCGGACTAAGGCCGCTGTACGCTGAGTAATCACTTGTTCAGCAGCATGGGGAAGCCATCTTCGCACAACGGATTGAACCAAATAGGGTTCCAGGCGCAGGCCTCTGTTGGCAATGGTACTAACGGCGGCAGCCATCTGCAGTGGTGTTACCAGGAGGTCACCCTGCCCGATTCCCAGCTGAGCCCAGCCAAACTCGCTCTGTTGAGGCCCAGGCAAAAAGCCGGGAGCTTCTCCAAAACCAAAACGCTTAAAGTAGTTCAACAACTCAGTTTTCAGCCCTACCGCCATCTGCGCAAACACAACATTTGAGGAAGAGGCCAGAGCTTCCTCGGTTGTAATCCACCCAAGGGCCTGACCCTGAAAGTTGTTGATTGTCCGACCGGCGAAACTGATCAACCCTTCATCATGCCAAGTGGTTTCGGAGGCAGCAATCCCTGTCTGATATGCAGCCGCAAGAATAAAAGGTTTGATAGTTGATCCCGGCGGGTATATCCCATAGGTGGCCCGGTTGACAAAGGGACTGTCAGGGTTGTTCAGGTAGTCCTCCCAAAAAACGTCCAGCTGGTTTGGATCGACATACGGTGATGAATATAGGGCCAGGACTTCGCCTGTCCGGGGATTAGTCACCACAACTGCGCCTCGATAAGGGTGCATGTACTGGTCAATGGCTGCTTGAAGTTCCGCATCAATTGTCAGATACAGGTCCCGATTAGCGGCAAGCTGATGGTTGTAGACCGCTTCCACCCCAGCCATTCCATAACGTGGATGAAAGTAGCCGATCACATGGGAAAGGCTCGGATGCCCGTGGTAGATCCTGATGTATTGCTTCCCATCATATTCCGTACTCGCCAACAGCCGTCCGCGGCGGTCATAAATGTTACCACGGGCGCTTTTATATACCTGCATCACCTTGGGATTGAGGGGATTGGCAGCAAGATCGGTGCGAATAAGCTGCCAATAAGCCGCAGCCCCCCACAAGACGGCAAACATCGCAATCACTAACCTGAAAGCCCACTTGATTCTCCGTCGTTCCCGCCGGCGTTCTTCTTTAGGTTCACTGCACACGGCGAGTCTTGTCACAATTCCCAGCATTAGCATGTTGGCACTAATCGATGTACTTCCATAGCTGATAAACGGCAGCGTCATGCCGCTGAGGGGTATCACTCCCAATACGCCACCGGCGACTAAGAATACCTGATATGCCCACAGCAGAGCAATACCTAGGACTAATATCCGGCTTCGGCCTCGCAGCGTCACCGCTGTTCTTAGACAGAAAAATACCAGCAAAAGATAAAAGCCCAATACCGCTGTCGCACCCAAAAGACCCAGCTCTTCACAGATCAGCGCCCATATATAATCAGTATGAACAGCTGGAATACCAACACCTAAGCCGAACCCTATACCGCGGCCGATCAGCCCTCCATTGTGCACTGCAAACAAGCCCTGTACAGCCTGAAATCCCGGGCCGGTCGGCTCAGCCCAGGGATTGAGCCACAGCAGAATTCGCTGCTGGACATGAGCAAACCCCAGCCAGGCAAAGCATGCACTGCAGCAGGCTGCAGCTGCAGCTGCCAACACCACTTTCCAGTCACTACTGCAGTACAGGATCAAACTGATGAAAGCCAGCATGTACAAAAGAGCCGGACCCAGATCCCTTTGCACTGCCAAGTGAATGAGCATGAGGCCCGCCAAGACCAGCAGCGGTGACCAATACCGCATCTGCAACCGGTTACTGCTGAAGAGAACAGTGTGATGGTCCTCAAAATGAGCCGCTGTGAAGAGCAGCATTCCGATCTTGGCAAATTCCACTGGTTGAAACCTTATTGCACCAATCCGCAGCCATGCCCTGGCTCCTCCTGCCTCCTCACCAAAGATAATGGTCAAGGACAGCAGCAGCAGTGCCGAAACTCCGGCAAGATATTTGTACCGAAAACTGGACCAATCGAACATCAGTGTTATGGTGAACACCAGCAATCCGATCATGGATCCGCGCCATTGGTCCCAGCCCAACTGCGGCTCAATCCGGATCATGAACAGCCATCCGATGATCAGCAAAACACCAGCATTCAAAAGGGCAGCAGCCGGCAGGTGGGATCTGGCCATCACCGCCGTAATCACGGCCAACGCCAGCCAGATTGTGGCCAACTGCCACCAGTAGGCCAAAGGTACTGTCTGAGACAACCACAAGAGCACAGTGAGGCTTATGGCACCGAGTTCGAACAGGGCTTGAATTGGCCGGCGGATCATTCAGTCACTCCTCAGGGAATTTCCACCACAATCACTGTAATATTGTCAGGCCCCCCATTGGCATTGGCAATCTCGATCAGCCTGTGAGCAGCGCTTTCGGGATCATGCTGCAGCAGTACTGCCTCAATTTCATTGTCAGCCACCACATCCGTCAGTCCGTCTGTGCACAAAAGGATGCGGTCTCTGGACCCCAAGCGAGCTGTATAGGTTTCAATCTCGATTTCACCTATCCCCAAAGCTTGCGTCACTATATGCCGGTGGGGATGGTGACATGCTTCATTCTTTGACAAGCTTCCGTTTCTGACCAGCTCGCCAACGAGTGAATGATCGGAGGTGACTTGGGTCAGCTTGCCGTTGTGCAGTATGTAAGCTCGGCTGTCGCCAACATGGCCTAGAAAGAGTTGATAACTGGCTCCATCTTTCACAATATAGGCCAAGGTCGCTGTTGTTCCCATTCCGCGCAAGTGGGGTGCCTCAGCTTGAGCCTGAATCTCGCGGTGGGCGGACATAATGGCATCCAAGACCGCATTCATTGGCTGAATGGAAGTATAATCGTAGGTCTTGAACACATCAACCGCTATCGCTGAGGCGACTTCGCCTGCCTGATGCCCTCCCATACCGTCACAGACGACAAATACATGGTCTGAAAACCAGAAAGCATCTTCATTGTGCTCCCGGACTCTTCCGTTGTTTGTTGCAGCTCCCACCTGCATGTTCACCACCCCTTGTCAGTCAAACTGCTCCAGCATCCCCTGCACCATCCGGTAACAGAAACGCAGCAGCCATACAACAATCACTGCCTTGGCGATATGTTGTATAGTCTGCATCATCCTTCACCAGCCCGGAAAACAATGATGGTTGTCCCAATTCTGATCTGATCGCCGTTGGTCAGCAGCTGTTCTTTGATACGCCTCTCGTTGAGATAGGTGCCGTTGGTACTGTTGTTGTCAATCAACTTCCAGCTTCCTCCCTGGGGCTCCAGCCAGGCATGCACTCTGCTGGCACTAGGATCGTTGATCACTAAATCACACTCAGGGCTGCGGCCAATACTTTGGCGTTCTGGGATGACCTGGTAAACCATATGCTGCTCCTGACCCTGAACGTGGAGGACCGGCAGATCTCTCTCTGCTTGCGCAGTATACACCTGAGTCTGTTCCGGCCTGGCTGGTTCCGGCACTTGCAGAGTATACTCTGCTGTCGACGAATAATCTGCTTCTTGGAAGGAAGCATCAATCTCCACTTGGCCAGGTTCCACATCGCTGCCTGCCGCGAAAGTGATCTCAAGGCTGCCGATGAAGCTCAAGTTTTTTTCTTCGGCTTTCTGCTGTAAAAATCCTCTAAGTTCCCGCTTCAGGGTATGCTGTAATGTTTCCAGCCCCTGAAGTTGATCAGGGTGAAGCCGGATCACATATATATTCGGCACGTAAGTATGGGCGATACTGATGCGCCGGTGGGCCTCCATAGCTTTGACAAGCTTCCTGCCGATTTCCACAGGTTGAATCGAATCATGCTGTCTTGGGGCTCTTCCTTCAAAGAAACTTTCCAGGAGATGCTCAATCCGATCTAATATCCTCATGTACAACCTCCCTCACAACCTGCCTCAATTGGCCGCATGCTGCCTCGATGTCAACACCGCGTTCCCGCCGAACACTGGTGGGAATGTGATTCATGTTCAAATGCCGGGCAAAGCGTTCAACCACTTTTGGACTAGGTCTCTGGTAATACTCGCCCACCGGGTTGATGGGAATCAGGTTCACATGGCAGGTCAACCCTGACAGCAGTTTGGCAAGGGCGACAGCATCACCCAAACCATCATTGAAACCTGCAATCAACACATATTCAAAAGTTATCCTTCTCCGTGTCTTACTGGAATAATAGCGGCATGCTGCCATCAGTTCTTCTAAAGAATATTTCGCAGCGATAGGCATGATCTGCCTCCGCTTTTCGTCTACAGCTGCATGGAGCGACACTGCCAACCCGACCTGATCTTGTTCATCGGCAAGCTGATAAATCCGGGGCACTATGCCACAGGTGGAAATCGTGAAACGCCTTAGGCCCAAACCGATTCCCTCCTTGCAGTTGAGAAGTCCGATCGCTTCGCTTACAGCCGTATAATTGAGAAGGGGTTCACCCATGCCCATGAAAACCACATTGGTTACCTGAGCTTTGTTTCTGTTGACAAATTCGACTTGCCGGGCAGTTTCGCCGCTGGACAGATTGCGGGCAAACCCTGCACGGCCTGTGGCACAAAAACTGCATCCCATGGCGCATCCTACTTGCGTGGAGACACAGACGGTAATCCGATCCTCTTCGGGAATCATGACCGTTTCAACAGTCTGACCGTCGTAAAGGCCAAATAGGTATTTAACTGTACCATCTGTACTGGTGCGCTCAGCCATGGGCATCAATCTGGATATGTAAAAACGGGACGCCAAATAATTCTGCAGCGAACCGGGGATATTCATCATTTCAGTAAAATTGCCCACCGCAAACCTGTGCAGCCAGCGAAACACTTGCGCTGCACGGTACCTTTCGATACCCGAAACACTGAATACCCGCTCCATAGAGTCCAGGGAAAGATTGTTGATCTCTAGTGTACCCTGATTCTGCACAGATTTTCCTCCTTAGGCATGGGGGATAGATCACAACCACAGGGACAAGCTAACATCTGAGGTGATCGTGATGCATCGCAGCAGCAAAGTTCATTTTCTCACCGCTTACGTCGAGTATCTCATGAATACAGGCATTCGTTCGGAAGAGTATTATGTTGGCGATGCCAGCCGTTTTATCCGGTATCTGTTAGCTAATATTACCGAAAATGATGTTAATGATTTCATCAGCCAGTCAGCCAGAACCGCTTCGTATCAGAACCGCCTCCGCAAAACCCTGCGCAAGTTCTTCGACTTCGGCAGTGAAGTGTTAGATCTGGGTAATTTGGCCCAAATATTAAAAAAAACCAGATGATCGCTCATCCAGTTTTGCTTATCAAGAATGGTCGGGGCGACAAGATTTGAACTTGCGACCTTCGCGTCCCGAACGCGACGCTCTACCAAGCTGAGCCACGCCCCGCCGCTACTTTGATAGTATAACGCGAAAAGAGACTTTTGTCAACGTACTATCAAAGAAACGACGGTGTCAACTTTTTGTAGGATAAGCCAATCATTGATCTTCCTTTTGGTGTAGATCCTAGAAAGGAAAATGACCGTTTTGAAGACCTCTCAAACATTCAAATGCTGGAACCACTTTGCC
>Ga0134103_1001685_pt1 | contig 19556 bp, 18 predicted proteins | sample 14_taG_2_FD_94445 | JGI IMG/M metagenome (GOLD analysis project Ga0134103, IMG submission 94445) | Switchgrass degrading microbial communities from high solid loading bioreactors in New Hampshire, USA - 14_58_20_212_A1 metaG | ecosystem: Engineered > Bioreactor > Semi-continuous > Anaerobic >...
GCGGAGTCCTTCCGCCTATTTCATCAAGGGGCCAGTCAGCCATACCGTCCCCCAGAACAACAATATACTTCATAGAAATTATCCCACCTTTAGTGAAAAGCTGCCTCCTTAGAAAGAAGGCAGCTTCGTTAAACATGATCTTTGATTAAAGTTTTGATGCCATATATTCGTCTCGTCCGGCTATGTTCCAAACAGGAGATCTTCTGTTTGTACGGCGTATTGATTTTATCCTCAGCTCTCCTGTTGAGCCGTCCAATATATTCATTAAAGCAGCCATAATTACTGCCACGATTTCATTGTCCATACCCTGGTATTGGATCGATACAGCGCTTTCACTTCTCGAAATATTTTCGTTTGATCCTGTGTCGATCCGCGGTTTATCGGCACCAAAAAGCTTTGAAAAAAATGACATATTCTGCCTCCCGTAAATTATACACTGATTATTAGGTCCCTAGTCAATAGGACGATATACCCAATCAATAAGTCAAAATATTAAAGTCGACATATTAAAAAATATATTAAGATATATTATTATCTTATACTACCCTGTCTTGTTAAACTTAACACATCAAGATTGACCAAGTCAATACCGTTGTATGATGTTGCGCTATTTTTACTTTTTGCTATAATAAGTATATTAGCGGTAATAAGGTATCGGGGTGGAGGCTGTAAATATGGTAAAGATAACGAAAGATGATATTATTATGGATGTTCTTATGATGGATAGTGGTACAGCTCCGATTTTTATCAAATATGGCATGCATTGTCTCGGTTGTCCTTCATCTTCAGGTGAGAGTATTGAGGAAGCATGCGCTGTCCATGGTATTGACGCAGATAAGCTTATAGACGATTTGAATGCTTTTTTCCAAAACAAATAAAAAGCGTATCATAATAAAATATAATTACATCATTTCCGGGAATTAACGGTATGTATTGAGAGGAGACATATGAAGATATCAGAAATTGCCCAGCTTGTCAAAGCGGAAATATGCACGAAAAACTATGATCCAGAGATTGAAATATTTTCTGCCTGCAGTGCTGATCTTATGAGTGACGTTATGGCGTTTTCCAAGTCCAATGCACTGCTTTTAACGGGTCTGATAAATCCTCAGGTAATCAGGACAGCTGAAATGATGGATATCAAGGCGGTCATTTTCGTACGTGGTAAGAAGCCTCTTGAAAGCATGATCGAGATGGCGGAAGAAAAGGGGATTGTGCTTCTTGCAACCGATTATCCTTTGTTCGTAGCGAGTGGAAAGCTGTATAAAAACGGAATCGGTGGACATGGGGAATAGCTTATGGCCAGTGTAGTTGTAAGAGACTATATCATTCCTGCCAATGATTTTACCATAGCAGGAGAGGCTTCCAGCAATGTCCGAAAGATCCTGTCTCAGCTTGGTGTGGCGCCGAATATAGTAAAGCGCACTTCCATAGCCATGTACGAAGCAGAGATAAATGCCGTCATCCATGGTAATGGCGGGCGAGCCCACGTGGAAATTGATGAAAATAAAATAGTCATTACCATTTCAGACCAGGGTCCCGGTATAGAGGATTTGGAACTGGCCATGCAGGAAGGCTACTCCACCGCTCCCGACAGTATAAGAGAAATGGGGTTCGGAGCCGGAATGGGGCTTTCCAATATGAAAAAGAATTCTGATATTCTGGATATTAAAACTGCTGTTAATGAAGGGACAACTGTGATGATAACTGTTTTTTTTAAGTAAGTATTTATAATTGAATTAATGAAGGGACAAATGAATGGAACAATATTATTTTCACTCCGTCACCCTTGATAAAATAAAATGCAAGGGATGTACAAATTGTATTAAATATTGTCCTACCGAGGCTATTCGTGTACGAAACGGAAAAGCTGTAATAATAAAGGAAAGATGTATCGATTGCGGTGTATGCATAAGAATATGTCCCTACCATGCCAAAAAAGCCGTTACCGATCCATTGGACAGTATTAAGAATTTTAGTTATAAGATTGCATTGCCTGCTCCTACATTATACGGCCAGTTTGGTCCGGGTTTTTCCAGAGAAAGAATTGTCTTGGCCCTTAAACGATTTGGGTTTGACTATGTGTTCGAAGTAGCAAGAGCGGCCGAGATAGTTACCAATGCTACAAAGTCTTTCATGTCAAATGAGGAAATAAAAAAGCCTGTCATATCTTCTGCCTGTCCGGCGGTTGTGAGATTTATTCAAATCCGTTTTCCTAATCTGATTGATAATTTACTGAGAATCGAATCTCCTATGGAAGTGGCAGCAGCATTATCAAGACAGGAGGTTAATGAAAAATACGGTATACCCCTGGAAGAAATCGGAGTATTTTTCATTTCTCCTTGTGCCGCAAAAGTGACCAGTGTAAAGGCTCCGTATGAAAACCGGGTATCCAATGTGGACGGTGTATTATCCATAAAAGATATCTTCCTTCCGCTTCTGGACATTATGAAAAAGCAGGGGAAAATAACTACAGAGCCTTTTTCATTATCCAGCGCCATTGGCGTTTCATGGGCAATGACCGGCGGTGAGAGCTCTGCTTTTAAAGACGGCAGGAGAATTGCCGTTCATGGTATACATAATGTTAACGACATTCTTGAAGAGGCCGTTAAGGGTAATCTGGACAGTATTGATTTCATCGAGGCTCTTGCCTGTCCAGAAGGCTGCCTGGGAGGACCTCTGGTAGTGGAAAATCCCTTTATTGCCAAGGTGAATCTCAATAATGAGATAGAAAAGATAAAAATGAATCAGGCCCATAGCGTACCTCAAAAGCATAAGGATGTAAAAGAGCTTGAATGGAAGTCAACTGTTGAATACAGACCGATATTGAAGCTTGATGATGACATGATGAAAGCCCTGGAAAAAATGAATATGATAGATCAAATTACGGAGAGTTTCCCGGGGCTCGATTGCGGTGCATGCGGCGCGCCAAGCTGCAGGGCGCTGGCTGAGGACATTGTCAGAGAAAACGCAAAAGAAACGGATTGTATATTCAAACTCAGGGAAAAGGTTAACAGTATAGCCCATCAGCTTCATCAAATAGACACCACAGGGAGTATGAATGATGACAATCAATGAATTATCGCATAAATTAGATTTAAAGATAATTACTGAAATACCGAAAAAAATGGATAAGGAAGTAACGGGCGTTTATTCATGTGACCTGTTGAGCCATGCCATGGCAAAGATTAATGAGGGTGATGTATGGATAACTATACATACCAATCTGAATGTTGTAGCAGTTGCATCCTTAACAGACTGTGTCTGTGTCCTTATTCCCGAGAATATCGAGATCGATAAACAGACGTTGGAAAGAGCACAAGAAAAGGAAGTTGTGTTTCTTTCCAGCGCAAAAAGCGCAGCGGTGCTTTGCTATGAGATATTTAAATTAATAAAGGATTGATAATGAAATACTGGGTTGATCTGCATATCCATACTTGTCTGTCTCCCTGTGCAGAGGATGACATGACCCCGAATAATATCGTGAATATGGCTCTTATAAAAGGTCTTGATATTATTGCGATTACCGACCACAATTCAGCCCGAAATTTAGAGGCTGTCATAGAGGTGGGAAAAAGACAGGGGTTGCTGGTGATACCTGGCATGGAGCTCTGCACGGCGGAAGAAATCCATCTTGTTTGCTTATTTCCCTCACTTGAGCTGGCTCATGCTTTTGAAAAGCTTGTCTATTCGAATCTATACCCCATTTTAAACAGAGAGGATATTTTCGGCCCACAAATATTAATGGATCCTGAGGATAATATGATCGGCAAGGAAACCAGGCTCCTTTCCGGTGCATGTAAACTGGATGTTGAAACAGCCATAAAAGAGGTAAGAGACCTTGGGGGTATTGTCATTCCCGCCCATATAGACCGGCAGTCCTACAGTATGCTCAACACCCTGGGAGCTATCCCGTCCGAATACTGTTTTAAATATTTGGAGTTATCCCGAAATTGTTCCTTTAGTAAATTTTTAAGTGAAAATCCCTCTCTTGATCCATATCATTATATCCAATCATCCGATGCCCATTTTTTGGGCGATATACTTGAACAGGAAGTATCCCTGGATCTTAAAGATAAAACAATTGAATCCCTGCTGGATTTATTAAGATAGTAATAAACAAGGAATCACTTTGTTAAACTTATGGTATAATTGTACATAATTATGGATCACAATAACCTGGAGGTTTCCATGAACACAAATTATAAAATAATAAAAGCGGAATTTTTAAATGCTGATACTTTCTTACTGACTGTCCAGTCAGAAACGATCTCCAAAAAATCAAAAGCTGGTCAAATAGTTCAAATAAAATGCGGGGATGAAGGTGGAGTTCTTCTCAGAAGGCCTATCAGTATCTGTTCGGTTGACCGTGAGAAGGGGACCTTTGATGTTGTTGTTCAAATCAGAGGGAAAGGGACCAAAATTCTATCGAAATACAAAGCCGGAGATATGATAGATATTATAGGGCCGCTGGGACAAGGCTTTTCTTTATATCCGAAGCATAAAAAGATAATAGCCATAGGCGGGGGGATCGGTATTTTCCCGCTTCTGCAGCTTCTTAAGGATCATCCGGCCGAGAATAAAAAAGCTATATTGGGCTTCAGAAATAAATCCTGTGTCATATTGGAAGAAGAATTCCGAAATGTATGCAATGAACTTCTTATATCCACCGATGACGGAAGCTACGGCGAGAAGGGCTTTGTGACCGATTTGCTGAAAAAGGAGCTGGATAAGGAGCCTGCCGATATGCTGTTTTTCTGCGGACCTCTGCCCATGATGAAACTGGGGGTAGGAGTGGCAAAGGAATATAATATACCCTGCGAGGTCTCGATGGAACAGCGTATGGGATGCGGGATAGGAGCCTGTCTGGCCTGTGTCTGCAAGACAAAAAACGGAGACGATTGGGAGTATACGCAGGTTTGCAAAAGAGGACCCGTTTTTAATAGCGATAAAATAATTTTTGATTGAAATTAATATGTTAAATGATGCGAGGTTGGATCAATGAGCGGAAATATAAATCTCAAAGTAAATATCGGAGGATTGGAACTGAAAAACCCTGTTATAGCGGCTTCCGGCTGTTTCGGATTCGGTCGGGAATACAGCAGGTTTTTTGATTTGAATCGTCTTGGAGGGATAGCGGTTAAAGGACTGACACTACAGCCCCGGAAAGGGAATCCTCCTCCCCGTATAGCGGAGACTCCCTCCGGTATCTTAAACAGTATAGGACTTCAGAATCCCGGTGTTAATGCCTTCATTGAAAAAGAGATCCCGTTTTTAAGAGGATTTGATACGGCGATAATCGCAAATGCTTCAGGCAGTACTATAGAGGAATATGAAAAAATGGTGGAGATACTGTCGGATGCCGATGTGGATGCCATTGAACTTAATCTTTCATGTCCTAATGTAAAAGAGGGCTGTTTAAGTTTCGGAAGTTCCTCCAATGGAGTAAGAGAGGTTGTTTCCAGGGTCAAGAAATATGCCAAGAAGCCCCTTATTGTTAAGCTTTCACCTAATGTAACAGACATTGCCGAGATCGCGAAAGCTGCCGAAGAAGCAGGTGCCGATTCAGTTTCACTTATAAATACCATACTGGGTATGGCAATCAACGCAAAAACCAGAAGACCTGTGCTGGCAAATATCACGGGTGGCCTTTCCGGGCCTGCTATAAAACCTGTGGCATTAAGAATGGTTTATGAGGTGTCCAAAGCCGTAAATATCCCTGTTATCGGCATGGGCGGCATCACCAACGGGACCGATGCCGTAGAATTCCTGCTGGCGGGCGCAACGGCGGTGATGATAGGCACTGCAGGTTTTGCTAACCCTATGGCATGGGTGGAGACTATTGAAGGTATTGAAGCATATATGGCCGAGAATTCGGTCAATTCGGTAACCGACCTCATCGGTGGTCTGATCGTATGAAAATTTGTTGATGGATATTATCTCTTCCGGAGGATAAAAATTATGAATAATTCACTTATAGATTGTTTGTTTCAAACGAATGCCATCCGTGTTTGCCCAAAAGACAAGCCCTTTTGGTATACCTCAGGAAAAATCGGACCATATTATGTGAATACCCATTTTTTATTCGGCAGCGAAATGAAAGCCAATGCCTTCCTGGCTGATATTGACAGACTTATAAGCGATAAATTCTCCTGCTCAGGTGAGATACACAGGATAACAAGGGAAAACTACAAAACAGATGAGATATATAAAAGAACAATTGATGCCCTTGTAAACTATATTAAAGAGCATATCGACACGGATGAGATCGATGTGATATCCGGCGGAGAGAGACGGGACTGGTTTTTTTCATTCATGGTTGCCGATATTTTGGATAAGCCTCATATTACTCTCTTTAAGGATTTATCAGCGGTTGTTTATAAAGACGGAAAGTCTGAGGCAGCCGAAAATTACGATGGAGAAAAAGTGCTGCATATAGCTGATTTGATCACAACTGCTTCCAGTTACGAAAGAGCCTGGGTTCCGGTTGTCAATAATCTGGGCGCCGTTATGAAATGGAGTCTTGTGGTGGTGGACAGGCTTCAGGGAGGAGAAAAAGTATTGGCTGGTCTGGGTGTCGAATCCCATGCCCTGGCTGCTATAGACCCGCAGGTATTTATGAAGGCAAAAGAAAGCGGTTATATAGACGAGTCGCAGTTGAAGCTGGTTCTGGATTACATGAAGGATCCGGAAAATTCTATGAGAGAATTTTTGGAGAATAATCCGGATTTTCTTTCAAAAGCCCTTTCAGGAGATGAAAAAACCGCTCAGCGGGCCCGTTTGTTAATTGAGAATGATTTTTATAAAGTGAGCACATTTATAAAAAACTAATATTACTAATGGAACAATCTGAGCATTATATTACTCCAACTATACTGTCACTCTGAGCGAAGCGAAGAGTCTTTGGGGTGACGTCCAACCATTTAGCGAAAGAGGATTATATGAAATTACCCGAGCCATTTAAAGAAAACTTCAGAGCCTTGATGGATGCCGATGAATATGAGAAATTCATGGCATCCTTTGACGGCAGACGATATTACGGAATACGAGTAAACACATTGAAAATAACACCGGATGATTTATTAGCTCTCCTGGAAAAAAAGCTGGAGCCCATACCATGGATTTCCGAGGGCTTTTATTATTCTGAAAGGGAATCCTTTGGCAAGCTTCCTGCCTATCATGCCGGGCTGTACTATATCCAGGAGCCCAGCGCCATGATGCCGGCTCAGGCTTTATGCCCTCAGCCGGGCGAGAAAGTATTGGATCTTTGCGCCGCGCCGGGTGGAAAGACCACTGCCTTGGGATGCAGGATGCAAAACAGAGGACTTATCGTGGCCAATGACATCAGTCCCAAACGAGTCAAAGCACTGGTTAAGAATGTGGAGCTTATGGGTCTTACCAATACCTTCATTGTTAATGAAAGCCCGGAAAAACTTCAGCAAATTTATCCGGAATTCTTTGACCGCATACTTCTTGACGTACCCTGTTCAGGGGAAGGTATGTTCAGAAAGGACAGGGAAGCTGCACAAAGCTGGTCCAGGTATAAGAGCGACGAGTGTGCCTCAATACAAAGGGAAATTGTGAAATCAGCTTATGAAATGCTGAAACCCGGAGGCATCATGGTATACTCTACCTGTACTTTCAATCCCCGGGAAAACGAAGAAAATATTGAGTTTTTCATAAAGAATTATGATCTTATTGTTGATAAACTGGAACCCATAGGAGGTTTCGAGCCGTCCCGGAGGGAATGGACCCAGTCGAAAGACCCATCCCTTAGCGGAGGTCTAAGGTTATGGCCTCATAAAACAGAGGGAGAGGGGCATTTTGTCTGCCGGCTGATCAAAAAAGGAAGTAAAAAGGATAATGAAGAGATTGATCCGGAAATGAGATACACCTCAAAAGAAGCAGAACAGGCGGCACAGGCTTTCATGGAGTTTGCCGGGGAAAATATGAACACCATTGTTCAGGGGACATTCCATCTTAAAGGCAGCAGCCTGTTTAGGTTTCCACATTATCTTAATGAGATCCCTCATATAAGGTGGGAAAAGGCCGGGTTATACCTGGGCGAATACAAAAAAGGCAGATTCGAGCCGTCCCAGTCCCTGGTCATGACCTCAAAGAAGGAGGATTTCAAAAGGATTATAAGATTTGAAAAGAATGACCATAACATAATAAGATACTTAAAAGGCGAAACCCTTTTTAACGACGGAGAAAACGGTTTTGCTGCCGTATGCTTTGAAGATTTTCCCTTAGGATGGGTAAAACAGGACGGACAAATGCTTAAAAATCTGTATCCTAAAAGCTGGAGGATGATGTAATGCCAAAACTGCGTCTGGATAAATTCTTGAAAGATCAGGGCATTGCTGTCCGCAGCGAAGCAAAAGACCTGATAAAAAAGGGATTGGTATCAGTCAACGATAATACTGTCAAGGACCCCGGTATACATGTCAATACCGAAGAAGATATCGTAAAAGTCAGAGGTGTCCAAATCGATTACCGGCAGTTTGTCTACTATATGCTGAATAAGCCTAAAGGCGTAATAACTGCCACAGAGGATAAAACTCTTAAGACTGTTTTGGATTTGTTTCCGGATGAAATAAGACGAAGGGGAGTTTTCCCGGTAGGCAGGCTGGATAAGGATACCGAGGGACTTTTGCTCATAACCAATGACGGAGCTTTTGCCCATAACTTGTTATCTCCGAAAAAAGGCGTCAAAAAGCTGTATGAAGCAGTTTTGGATTCGTATCCGGGTGAAGAGGCAATAAAGAAATTTGAAGAAGGCGTTTATATAGGTGATGATTACACGGCGCTTCCGGCTAAGCTTGAGTATATTTCAAAAGAACCCGTCAGAGCGCTGGTAGAGATATATGAAGGAAAGTTCCACCAGGTAAAACGGATGTTCAAGGCAGTAGGGGCAACTGTGGTGGAATTGAAACGGCTGAGAATGGGGGATGTCTGGCTGGATGAATCCTTAAAGCCCGGAGAGTTCAGGGAACTCACCAATGAAGAATTATTAAAATTGTCGGTTTCAAACCATTCCTCAGACAAATTGATATAAGGAGTTCTGTTATGGATAAACAAACACAGCAAAAACTAAATATGATGCTTCAGGGAATAGCCTTTCGCCTGACCGATGAAATCGACTATTTTGAAGAAATAACAGGGGAATTTAAGTCGGGGGTAATAACTTTCCCGTTGACTTGCCGTTTGGAAAACGGCAAATTAAAGATAAATTTTGAGGGAAGAAGTATAGAGACGGTGCCGGATAAAATTCCCGAGCTTATCTCAGGTTTTTCCGCGCCTTATGAAAAGGTCAATATCTACTATAAGAGTCGTGGTGAAATGCTTATTATCGAGGCAGATAATAAAAATGTGACCATGAAGACCAAGGTGTTGGAGGAAGACAGAGAAAACATTTTAAAAGGCCATGCCGAAGGGGGAGGTATTTCCAACCGCGATTATCTTATTAAGCCGGGTAAAGCCGATAAACTTCTGAAAGCTATAGGAATAATGGCGGAAAACGGAAAAATCAGGAATGACATGATCCGCAAATATAATCAGATTGACCATTTCGTTGAACTGATTGAACCCATGCTGAAAGATTTGATGAAGGACAGAAATGAGCTTAAAGTAGTTGACTGCGCCTGCGGAAAATCCTATCTTTCATTTGTGCTGAACTATTATTTAAGGGAAGTTTTAAAAATAAACTGCAGGTTTACCGGTATAGACATCTCCGAAAGTGTTATAGAGTCCTCCAGAAAGATTGCCGGCAGCTTAGGATACAGAAATATGGAATTTATTAAAGGGGATATTCGTACCTTGCTTTATGAGAACGAGAGGGGAGAAACAGCACAGCCGGATCTTGTCATCAGCCTTCACGCATGTGATGTGGCAACCGACTATGCTTTGGCTTACGGCATAAGAAACAGGGCAAGGGGCATCATAGCGGTACCATGCTGCCACAGCGAGCTTCTTAACCAATATTCTTATGAGCCTTTTGAAGGAATAATAAAACATGGAGTTTTCAGAGCGCGGCTTGCAGATGTGCTGACAGACGGCTTACGGTGCATGATACTGGAGGCTTTTGGATATGAGGTGTCGGCGGTGGAATATGTTTCCCCTTTGGATACACCGAAGAATTTATTAATAAGGGCCGTTCTCACCGGAGGATTCAATAAAAGTAAGTATAAGGAATGCCTGGATATGGCCGAAAAACTGAACGCAGAACCAATGTTGATAAAACAGACCAAGAGATAGTCAGGATAAATGAGGCAAATTACCGGCACACATACCTCGTCATATCCTTAATAAATGAAAACTAAAAGAAAATACTGGATTAAAAAACCGATAAAACTTGCTTGACAAGGATTAATGACTTAAGTATAATAGACAATGCAGCGAAAAAACCGCTGAAAAACATAAGTTTGCGGGTGTAGTTCAGTGGTAGAACCCCAGCCTTCCAAGCTGGTCGTGAGGGTTCGATTCCCTTCACCCGCTCCACAAGCCTCAAGTTTAACTTGAGGCTTTTTTGTTATTCCGTTATGTGGTTACTTCCCATATCATTCTGAACGGAGCGAAGCGGAGTGAAGAATCTTAACTCTATTATAAAGCGTAGCCTGAGTATCCTGCCTCCGCTGCCATCCTGAGCTCCGGCGAAGGATCTTTTTAAGTTAACAAAAAAGATATTTTGCTCTTCCTGAATAATAATACGGGTATAGAGCCATGCTTTGAATGTTGTCAGGCTTGCCATTGATGACGAATGATGTATAATAAAATCAAATTGACACTTTTTGGGTTGGTGTTTATATGAATCACGGTTTTGTCAGGGTTGGGGCAGCCGCTCATGAGCTTAGGGTTGCCGATTGCATTTTTAATGCGGAAAAAATTATTGAGATTATAAAGGATGCAGAAAAAAAGTCGGTGGAGTTTCTGGTTTTTCCCGAGCTGTGCATAACCGGCTATACCTGCGGCGATTTATTTTTAAAGGACACTTTGCTGAAAGGAGCAAAAGAAGCCCTGTTCAAAATTACCGAAGCGACCGGCGGCAGCAGTATGGTTTCTATAGTAGGGCTTCCCATGGCCATTAACGGGCGGATATACAATTGTGCAGCTGTATTGCAGAACGGTAGGATACTGGGTTTCGTACCCAAGACTAACCTCCCCAACTATAATGAATTCTACGAAAAACGCTGGTTTAACGGTGCCGATCAGCTGGATGTGGAAGAGATATATTTTAACGGTCAGCTGGTTCCGGTGGGAGCGGATCTTGTTTTTACCGCAAGGAATCATGAAGAGCTGGCATTTGGAGTTGAAATCTGCGAGGATCTTTGGAGTATTTTGCCACCCAGCAGCTTCCTTACCCAGGGCGGCGCTAACTTGATATTTAATTTGTCTGCCGGAAATGAACTGGTAAGTAAGAGTGAATTTAGAAGGAATCTTGTAAAAAGTCAATCTTCCAGATGCGTGGCAGGATATGTTTATGCTTCGGCTAATTCATGTGAATCCACCACCGATGCGGTTTTTTCCGGCCATCTGATGATTGCTGAAAACGGAAATATGCTGAAAGAGTCTGAGCGATTTTTCTTTGACAGCAAACTGGAAATTGCGGATATTGATTTGGACAGACTGTTATATAACCGTCGTATTTTACAGCCGTCGAGAAGAAGCAGCGTAGGCAGAAGCTATCGTATCATAACCTTTGATTATGTTTCCCTGCCTCTGGATGACGAAATACAAAGAAAAATCGAAAAGCATCCCTTTGTGCCTGAAAATACCGGCGAGCGAGATGAAAGATGTGAAGATATTTTGTCCATACAAACACTCGGACTGATGAAGCGAATGAAGCATACCAATACAGAAAAACTTGTTATTGGCATTTCGGGAGGGCTTGACTCAACACTGGCTCTTATCGTGTCAGTAAGGGCAATGACCAGGCTGGGACTTCCCTTAAGCAATATTATTGCCATTACCATGCCCGGTTTCGGTACGACAGACAGAACATTTGACAATTCAGTCAATCTTATTAAATCATATAACGCCGATTTAAGGATAGTAGACATTAAGGATGCCTGCCTTCAGCACTTTAAGGACATAGGCCATGACAAAGATGTACATGATACGACCTATGAGAATGTTCAGGCAAGGGAAAGAACTCAGATTCTGATGGATGTGGCCAATAAGGAAGGCGCACTGGTGGTAGGGACCGGTGATTTGTCAGAGATTGCCCTTGGCTGGAGCACATATAACGGGGATCATATGTCAATGTATGCCGTTAACGCAGGGGTTCCCAAGACCCTTGTCCGTCATATCATCAGTTGGTATGCGAAAACTGAGGCTTTTGAGCCTATAAAAAGTATACTGCTTGATATAATTGACACGCCTATCAGTCCGGAACTTTTGCCGCCTACAGATTCAGGCGAAATCGTACAGAAAACCGAAGATATTTTAGGTCCATATGAAGTCCATGACTTTTTCCTGTATTATATGCAAAGTTACGGAGCGGGACCGGCTAAGCTGTTATTCATGGCAAAAAGAGCCTTTGAGGGACAATACAGCCCTTCTCAGCTTAAAAAGTGGCTGACGGTATTCTGTAAGCGGTTCTTCTCGCAGCAGTTCAAGCGTTCGTGCATGCCGGACGGTCCAAAGGTGGGAACCGTGTCGCTATCTCCCAGAGCCGACTGGAGAATGCCAAGTGACGCCTCAGTTCAGCTGTGGCTTTCAGAATTGGAAAATCTATAGATTTATAGACGGTTTAAAATCAATGAATAGACAGTAATAAGTCATTCTGAACGAAGCAAAGCGGAGTGAAGAATCTTGCCGTCATTTTGGGCTTTTTATGTCATTCTGAGCGAAGCGAAGAATCTTTTGCGAAGACATAAGATCATTCAACTCCGCGACGCTCTACATAAGATGAAATAAAGGGAGTGGACGCTCAGCTCAGGACGACATCGTATAAAACACTGAGGAATCTCATCAAACAAAGATAAGATATAAGAATCGCACCAAGGTTGTCCTACTTCTTATGGACCCCTATGATAAAATCGATCTCTGTACCCAGCTTGTCCAATCGATTAAGCCTTTCTATACCCTCTCTGGGAGTGCGCCAATAATATGGAGTCATGGTAAGAAGGTCGGCGATATCTTCACGGGAATTAAGCTCAATAAAACCGTTGATACGGATCCTTTCTTCCAATTTGAACGATGGGAGCGCAGGTTCTTTTTCATCGTTCTCATAAGGATTTTCATAAAGAACCGATTTTAGTTGATAGAGATGTCTTTTGCCGGGTATTACGGTTACAAGCAGCCCATCCTTTTTCAAGACTCTGCTGAATTCTAAATCAACTGAAGGTGCAAAAGCATTTAGTATATAATCCACTTTTTCAGTCATTATTGGGATTTTAAATATTGATGCCACAACAAAGCTTATTTCTTTATTTCGTCCGGCAGCCAGCCGGATTGCTTCTTTTGATATATCGATCCCATAAATTGAACAGTCTATGGAAGCCTCTTGCAATGATTTACCGATACTGTCGGTGTAATAGCCGTTCCCGCAGCCTGCATCCAGTAAAACAGGTTCATCACTTCTTAATTTGATCCTTTTAGTGAATAGCTCGCAGAGCCCATCTGCTAATGGCTTGTAATAACCCTTATCCAAAAAGCGTTTCCGGGCTTTTGCCATGTCCTTGTTATCACCGGGATCTTTGCTGTTTTTATCCTGGCTTAAGAGCAGGTTTACATAGCCTTTCCCTGCTACATCAAAACTATGTGAATTCTCACAGGCAAGGCTTTTTTCCTTTTCCAGCAAAGGTTTATGGCATACAGGACAAATCAGGTGTTTGATGTTTTTCATGCTAATTCCCTTTAAAACGTAAATATCGAGCTGATTATATCCCATTAACGGATGGGATTCAAGGAGTTGAGGCCAACTAAGACGGAAGGTTCCCCCGATTACAGTTTTACTAAGAGACAAATTAATCAAAATAACCGTCCCTAAACCTTAAAGCACTCCGTTATTAAATTAGTTTATCAGAAGACTCCACCACTGCCGCTGGAATCACCGCCGGAAGATGCTCCTAAGTTTTTTATCCATTTATCCGTTACTCCTAAAACATCTACAAGTCTTTTTTCGACAATTAATTATTTGCTGTAGTTTGCCTTAAGTATTTGACATAATATAAGCTAGTATCTATAATAACTAATATATAAATTATGTCAGTTGAATACTTCGTCGATGACGGGAATGTGAAGCTATGACTTGCAGTAAAGAGAGAAAACCATATGGTGAAAGGTTTTTTGCAATAATGCTTCGTCCCACCCCTGAGACTTAAAGCCGATGAGGCTTACGGTGGTCGCGATATAGACTTTAAAGCCGGGTTCAATAGCTGATATGTATCAGGATTACTATTGGACCAATACGGGTGGTACCGCGGATCATGTAATGTCCGTCCCAGTTTTTTGGGACGGTTTTTTGTATCTGTACAAAAAACAATTGGCATACGATGGTGCTCAAAGAGCGTACGGAAACAACGAAACATTAATAACCAATTTATTAAAGAGGTGCGCGATGTATTTTTCAAAGATGTTTCTGCCGACAATGAGAGAGGTTCCGGCAGAAGCCGAGAGTATAAGCCATAAATTGATGCTGAGAGCCGGCCTTATCCGCAAACAGGCATCAGGCATATATTCATTTTTGCCTTTGGGATTACGTGCGCTTAAAAAGATTGAAAATATTATCAGAAGGGAAATGGAAAGGATAGGGGCACAGGAACTCTTGATGCCGACCCTGCTTCCTGCTGAAAGCTTTGTTGAGTCAGGAAGATGGGAAACTTTCGGCCTGGAAATGTTCAGATTGAAGGACCGCAGTGACAGAGATCTGGGCCTTGGCCCTGCCTATGAGGAAATCTTTGCAGAAACAGTGAAAAACAGTGTGCGCTCTTATCGCAGCCTGCCGCTGATTCTATATCAGATACAAACCAAATACCGTGACGAAATACGTCCAAGGAATGGTATACTGGGTTCCCGAGAGTTTATGATGATAGATGCTTGTAGTTTTGACCGTGATAAAAAAGGTCTCGATGGTTCCTACAACCAGATTGAACAAGCCTACAGACGGATTTTTGACCGGCTGCGACTGGATTATATGGTGGTTGAAGCTTACTTTTGCGCGAAGGAAAGCATAGAAGCGCATAAGTTTATGGTTATATCCGAAATCGGAGAAGATGAGATAGTATATTGCAAGGCTTGCGGCTACGCTGCAGGTGCAGAGAATGCAAGGTGTCCAAAGCCGGAGGAGCATGAAAAGACAGAAGAATTGCCCATAGAAAAAATATTCACTCCCAATATCCATACCATATCGGAATTGTCCGGGTTTTTAGACTGTCAGCCGTCGAAAATGGCTAAAACCTTGATTTTCAGGGCTGATAATGAGCTGGTGGCGGCAATGGTCAGGGGGGACCGGGAATTAAACGAGGCGAAGCTTAAAAATATATTGGGATGCAGAGAACTTGAAATTGCAGATGCCGAGAGCGTTCGTACAGCCACGAATGCCGAGGTGGGCTTTGCAGGACCCATCGGCCTTAAAATCAGGATCATAGCCGATCATGAAGTGGCACAGGGGAGAAATCTTATCGTAGGGGCAAATGAAACCGATCATCACCTTATCAATGTGAATTTTGGCAGGGATTTTGACGCTGAGATCCATGATATAAGAAAAATTGCCGAAGGCGATGTTTGTCCCTGCTGCGGCAAAACTATCGCTTTTGCCAAAGGAATTGAAGCCGGACATATGTGTAAGCTAAAGACAAAATTCAGTGAGCCGTTAAAGTGCAATTACATTGATGAATCCGGAAGTGAACGACCAATGGTGATGGGTTGTTACGGTATAGGAATTAACCGGCTGATGGCGGCAGTAATTGAGCAAAACAATGACGAAAAGGGCATAATATGGCCAATAGAAATTGCGCCGTACCATGTTATAATCGTACCGGTCAACGTGCTGGATGAAACCGTTATGAATATAGCCCGAAACATGTATGAGAAGCTTATAGAGGCAAATGTGGAAGTGATCCTGGATGACAGGAACGAAAGAGCAGGGGTAAAGTTCAATGACGCCGATCTCATCGGCATTCCAATAAGGATCAATATTGGCAGGAAAGCGGCGGAAGGGCTTGTCGAATTAAAACTGAGAAACAGTAATGAAGTTGTAACCATGCCGGTGGATGAGGCGCTGGAAAAGATATTGTCATGTGTAAAAAATAATATTAAGAAAGATTAATAATACAAAATTATTGGAGGAAATATTATGGCACAAGATAAGAAATTTGTCGAAGCAATTACTCCTATGAATGAGGACTTTGCAAGGTGGTATACCGATATCGTAAAGAAGGCCGATTTGGTAGAATATTCAGGAGTAAAGGGATGTATGATTGTTCGTCCTTATGGCTATGCAATCTGGGAAGCCATTCAGAAGGAACTGGACAGACGTTTCAAGGAAACAGGCCACGAAAACGTATATATGCCCATGTTCATCCCTGAAAGTCTGCTACAGAAAGAAAAGGACCACGTTGAAGGATTTGCTCCTGAAGTAGCCTGGGTTACCCACGGCGGAAGTGAGCCTTTGGCTGAAAGGCTCTGCGTGCGTCCTACATCGGAAACGCTGTTTTGTGATCACTACAAGGATATAATACAATCCTACAGGGATCTTCCGAAACTATATAACCAATGGTGTTCGGTTGTAAGATGGGAAAAGACGACCCGTCCTTTCCTCCGTTCGGTTGAGTTTTTATGGCAGGAAGGCCATACCGCCCACGCAACAGCTGAAGAGGCCCAGGAAGAAACCATCAAAATGTTGAACGTATATGCCTCATTCTGTGAAGAAGTGTTGGCAATTCCGGTCATAAAGGGTCAAAAAACCGAAAGAGAAAAGTTTGCCGGTGCCCATGCTACTTATACTATCGAAAGCCTCATGCATGACGGAAAGGCACTTCAGTCAGGCACATCACATAACTTTGGAGACGGGTTTGCAAGGGCGTTCGGAATTCAATACCTGGATAAAGATAATCAATTAAAATATGTACATCAGACTTCTTGGGGCATGAGCACCCGTATCATCGGTGCTATCATCATGGTTCACGGAGACGACTCCGGACTGGTCCTGCCTCCGAAAATCGCTCCTACCCAGGTTATCATCGTTCCTGTTCAACAACAGGTGGAGGGTGTTCTTGAAAAAGCATATGAGCTGAAAGAAAGACTTTCAAAGATATGCCGTGTTAAGATCGATGATTCTGATAAAATGCCGGGTTGGAAATTCGCCGAGTACGAAATGCGCGGCGTTCCTCTCCGTCTTGAAGTGGGACCAAAAGATATCCAGAAAAATCAGGTGGTACTGGTTAAGCGTATTAACAGAGAGAAACTGTTTGTTTCGATGGATGAGCTGGAAACAAAGATTCCGGAAGTTCTTGAAGATATACAGACAGCTTTATACAATAAAGCTCTGGAAATGAGAAATGCAAAGACCTTTACTGCTGTCGACCTGGATGAGATGGAGAAAATTCTTAATGAAACTCCGGGATTTATCAAAGCTATGTATTGCGGCAATGAGGAATGTGAGGTCACCATTAAAGACAGAATGGGTGCTACGGCCCGCTGCATACCTTTTGAACAGGAGAAAATCTCCGATAAATGCGTATGCTGTCACAAAGAGGCAAAATATATGGTCTATTGGGGAAGAGCATATTGATTGGATTATCCCAGTGTCATTCTGAACGAGCGAAGCGAAGTGATGAATCTTTTGCTGATATCGGGATGATATATGGTAGAAAAGATAACTATAGGGGGCTTAGATTGCCCCCTATATTATTTAAATCGAACTCCATCTTTCACGTTTACTTAAGAATGGTAAGCGGAGAACTGCTTCGTTATCCGGAAACGACCTTTGCAGCGGGAACACCTTTGATATAATCTTCAGCTTTCATAAGATCCTCAAGTCTGAATACTCCTTTTTTAACAAGATAATTCATGGTATTTTCAAAATGATCAGAAAGCCTGTTGCTGTGTGAATTCATTCTGTTTATAAGATCATTTTTAAATTCGATTCTTACATGTACATCGTACTCATATGTTTTCCCATCTCCGTAAATGCTGTTTAGAGGATCCTCCGTAAGCAGGTCTTTTTTGTATACATCAAGAAAATCCTGTATATTTTGCGTTATTTCAAAGTCCTGATAATGGCCGTCCTTAGTTTCAAAACTTACGTAAATTCTATGGATGTCTTTGGCATTTTTCTTTAGAATTGGCATATAGCTCTCTCTTACGCCGGGCAAAGAAAGATATTCTCTTAAAAGTTTATCAAGTTCGGTATTGTCCTGATATATATACAGGCTATACTGTCTTTCAAGGAATGAACCATCCTCCAGTTTGTAAATGAAATACAGATTTCTGTATTTAAAAAGATCATTCTGTTGTTGTATGGAAGCATTATCAAACAGTTTCTCATTCTCTCTGAACAGTTTTTTATTCTCGGCAATATACGAATGTATCTCCCGAACTTTAGTAATTACCTCATAATCATCCGAGATTCCGGGAATGGATTCCCTGATCTCCTTAATTTGTTGGGGGTTGAGGACTTTCGGGGGTTCATATGCGCCGGGATATTCACGGATCGGCACAAGGTATCTGTGCATATCCGGGTCATATTCCTCGGGCTTCAATGCTATTCTTATGGCAGGATCCATATATGTACTTAACCCCATGATTTCGACCTCGCCATATTGAGGTACCCTTCGTTCATAGCCATACAGGTCATAACTTACGCTGCAAAGAAACAGCGACAGGATAAGAGCAAATACGATGTATCCCTTATAAGACTTAAAGACTTTAAATGTTTTGCGCATTAACATCTCTGCTGAAAAATAACCTATAAAGCCTCCTATGAGATAGGAAACTATGTATGCCGACAGATTTCGGTATAGGTCAAGAATAAGTACGATAATGCTTCCAATAAGCGCTGCTGAACAAAACGCGACGCTGTATTTAAAAACAGGTTTGATAAATGAAAAGCTGATTACATCAGTGGCAACCTCCATGTGCCTTTTTCTGTACAGATAATAAGCTGCTGTGAGAAAGACAATGGCTGCGATGACATATCCTGCTATGACAGCTATATTTCCATTATCAAGACGGAATTCTCTGTAAAAGGATTCCAAGTGATAGAGGGGCGCCCAGGCTTCAAAGGTTCGGGATGCAGCATATGACACATATCCGAATAAAAAGTCATTTAATATGCTTTTGATCACAGTTTCCAGGAAAGGGGCAAGGAAATTGAATATGTAAAAGAAAATAGCCTGTGCAGCCAGATGCCCGGTAAACATGCCGACAAATACGGCGAAGTTGTATAACAGAAACGTAAGCACAAGATTTATACCAAACCATATCCATGCATATGACAGATTTGGGATGCCGGAAACTGCCTCAAAAACAATAAATATGATACTGTTAAAAACTAGCGGAACACCTGCAATAAACAGTCCGGAAAGGTAATTGGTCACAAACAGGGTAGA
>Ga0134103_1001688_pt1 | contig 19538 bp, 20 predicted proteins | sample 14_taG_2_FD_94445 | JGI IMG/M metagenome (GOLD analysis project Ga0134103, IMG submission 94445) | Switchgrass degrading microbial communities from high solid loading bioreactors in New Hampshire, USA - 14_58_20_212_A1 metaG | ecosystem: Engineered > Bioreactor > Semi-continuous > Anaerobic >...
AAGATAGGAAGATGACCATACTTGATCATCTTCCTATCATCCATAGGTTACTTCATTTTACTTGGCTCAACCCCAACATTTGACGAAGAACCAAAAAAGCGGGTGCATTACAGCCCCGCCTGTTTCCTTAAGATTTCAGCTTTATCGGTCCTTTCCCATGTAAAGTCCGGATCGTTTCTTCCAAAATGACCGTATGCCGCTGTCTTTTTGAATATCGGCCTTCTTAAATCCAGCATTTTTATCATACCTGCAGGCTTTAAGTCAAAGTTTTTGGCTACCAGTTCCACGATCTTTTCATCCGGGATCTTTCCTGTTCCAAAAGTATCAACAAATATTGAAACCGGCGAAGCCACGCCTATGGCATAGGCTAACTGCACTTCGACTCTCCTTGCAATACCGGCTGCCACTATGTTCTTGGCCACATATCTTGCAGCATAGGCAGCAGTACGGTCAACCTTTGTGGGATCCTTGCCGGAAAAAGCGCCACCTCCATGTCTGCCCATACCTCCGTAAGTATCCACTATTATCTTTCTGCCTGTCAGCCCAGAATCTCCCCGCGGCCCGCCTATGACAAACCTTCCGGTGGGATTGATAAAGAATTTGGTGTCATTGTCCAGAAATCCGGCTGGTATAACGGGCTTTATTACATGTTCTATAATATCCCTCTCAATTTGGTCATGTTTCACATCTTCGCTATGCTGGGTCGATACTACAACTGTATCGATTCGTACTGGTTTGTCATCTTCATACTCAACCGTAACCTGGCTTTTCCCGTCGGGTCTCAAATAAGGGAGGATTCCTTTTTTCCGTACCTCAGCCAGTCTTTGAGTGAGCCTGTGGGCAATATATATGGGCATCGGCATCAGCTCGGGAGTCTCATCGCAGGCAAACCCGAACATCATTCCCTGATCCCCTGCTCCGATTTCTTTTTCATTCGTATTTATTACCTTTTTTTTGATCTCGTAAGCTTCATCTACACCAAGGGCTATATCACTTGACTGTTCATCAATTGAAGTAATAACCGCGCAGGTTTCGCAATCAAAACCATATTCCGCTCTGTCATAGCCAATATCCTTAATTGTTTCCCTAACTATTTTCGGAATGTCAACATAACAATTCGTCGTAATTTCCCCCATAACCAGAACCATGCCAGTGGTTACGGCAGTTTCACAGGCAACACGGCCGTATGGGTCTTTTTCAAGAATAGCGTCCAAAACCGCATCAGATATTTTATCGCATATTTTATCCGGATGCCCTTCGGTGACTGATTCAGATGTGAACAATTTTTTTCCCGCCATTATTATCTCTCCTTTTGCATTAAGAAATGCTTTGTTTATATCCCGCCCATAGTTTGCCTGTATCTGAAAAAAGATATAAAAAAACTCTTCAAATGAAGAGAATAAAAACAACGCTCCTCATCTGTCAGGAAACATCCTGCGGGAATTGGCACCATGGCTTTTCATGCCGGTTGCCGGGTTTCATAGGGCCCAGTCCCTCCACCTCTCTTGATAAGGTCTTTATTAACTTAGGAAAAGAATAACACACATATATTTAAACGTCAAGGACGTTGACAAACTGTCAATTATGTAAATATAATTGAATAAAGTAAAAAAACAGCAAGGGAGTTTTATAAATGAATAAGTTGAAAGAGACCACGTTAGACAGCTTCCAATATGCTGTAGAAGAGCTTTTGGTCCGGAATAAAAGTATTCTGGATCAAATGTCAAAACTGGAAGATTCCAACGCACGTATCAACAGAACTATTTCCAAAGCAGTAACCCATTGTGGATGTATAAAGATAAACGCCTCCAAGCAGGAATATCCGGAAGATATAGAATACTCAAAAATGAAGGATTACATGAGTTCCCATCTTGAAGGGAAATTATGTCCCAATTGCCAGGACCTGCTTGAAAAAGACATAGGAAGACACCTGTTCTATCTGACAACACTATGCAATAACCTGGACCTCAATTTATACGATATAATTCTGAAAGAATCCGAAAGGCTCAGGCTTTTTGGGAAATACAATCTAAGATAATGCAGAAGACAGGGCTTCTTCCACTGTTGAAACCATAATTATATCTATTTCCTTTTGTAAAACAGGAAGAGTTTTCATATTCATTACAGGTACAATAACTCTTTTGAATCCAAGCCTAAGGCTTTCTGTAATCCGTTTGTCCATTTGGTTCACAGCTCTTACTTCGCCTGTTAAGCCTACCTCTCCGAAAAAAACGGTAGAGGGGCTTATTTTTTTATTTCTGAAACTTGATGCAATCGCTGCTACAACGCCCAAATCGGCGGCAGGTTCATCCAGTTTGAAACCGCCGGCTACATTTATGTATGCATCAAATGAGCTTAGCTGCATTCCCACTTTCTTTTCCAGAACTGCCATAAGCATGGCCAGGCGATTATAATCCATACCTGTAGCCTGCCTTCTGGGCATTCCGAAACTGGTGGGGCATACTAATGCCTGGACTTCAACCAACATTGGTCTTGAACCCTCAATAAGTCCCACTACGACTGATCCCGGCTCATCGGTACTTCTCCCCTCCAACATCAGAGAAGACGGATTGGCTACATCCAAAAGGCCTTTTGAGGTCATTTCAAAAATTCCTATCTCATTTGTAGAACCAAAACGGTTTTTTACCGCTCTTAATATTCTGAAATCAAGATGACGCTCGCCTTCAAAATATAAAACCGTGTCCACCATGTGTTCCAATACCCTGGGTCCTGCAATGGCTCCCTCTTTCGTTACATGCCCTACCACGAAAACAGTGATGCCGTTTTTCTTTGCGATACGCAAAATCCTGGCTGTGACATCCCTGACCTGACTTACGCTGCCGGGAGCCGATGATAAATTTTCGCTGTAAATTGTCTGAATTGAATCTATGACTACAAAATCAGGCTTTTCCCGAAGTATTAATGTCTCTATTTTCTCGTAAGATGTTTCTGAAGCCATGAAAATAGAGTCTCTGACCGCATTCAACCTGTCGGCCCTCAGCTTAATCTGACCTACCGATTCTTCCCCCGATATATAAAGGACACGATTGGTTTTTGCTATCTGAGCGCAGACTTGCAAAATCAAGGTGGACTTACCTATACCCGGCTCTCCTCCGATAAGAATCAGGGAGGCAGGCACAATTCCTCCTCCCAAAACTCTGTCCAGCTCATTACTTCCGGTTTTTAACCTGGATACTGTCAAAACTTCAACATCAGAGAGCGGGGTAATTTGAGGCAACGTCAAATCGATGCTTAAGGTCTTTCCGGGAACATCCTCATAAACCTCTTCAATCAGTGTATTCCATTTTAAGCAGGAAGGACATTTTCCCAACCATCCGCTGCTCTCATATCCGCATTCACTGCAAACATACTTGCTGCGAAATTTTGCCATTTTATGCTCCTCTTTTGTATCAGACCGTCAATTTGATATTCTTTTCCACTTAACTCCCTGTGGTGTATCCTGAAGCTCAATGCCCATTTCTTTCAGCTTGTCCCTTATTTCGTCAGCCCGCTTCCAGTTTTTCTCCTTGCGTGCCTGTTGTCTTTCTTCAATAAGCTGCATAATTTCTCTATCCAAGTCTGGCTCTATATCGTTCTTTTTCCCGGCTTCCTCAATTCCAAGCCCGAAAATACTATCCATCTTCAGAAGCAGCTCATATATGTCTTTTGATTTTTCGGGGTATCTGACCATATTCCAGGCAACCCCCAAAGCTTTTGGGATGTTTAAGTCATCGTTTATGGCATCTTCGAATTCGGTTAAAAAGGAATTCAAAACATCCTTTGGAATCTCAGCCGTGCCTTCTTTGTGCTGCAGTGCGCCTTCTATGAACCTGTCATATGACACCTGTGAAGCCTGCATTACATCCCAGGTGAAATTAAGCTTGTTCCTGTAATGGGCATTTAAACACATATATCTGAATGCCAGAGGATTGTATCCTCTTTCTCTTAAATCAGAAATAGTGTATGTGTTACCAAGGCTTTTGGACATCTTTCCATTATTGACCATCATGAATTCACCGTGCATCCAGTATCTGACGGCCGGCTTTCCTAACAGAGCTTCCGACTGGGCTATTTCATTTTCATGATGGACAGGTATATGGTCCACTCCTCCGGTATGGATATCAAAAGTATCGCCAAGATACTTTCTGCTCATAGCCGAACATTCAATATGCCAACCCGGGTATCCCATGCCCCAGGGACTTTCCCACTGCATGATATGTTCTTTCGGAGCTTTTTTCCAAAGAGCGAAATCCGCAGGATGGCGTTTTTCATCATTTACTTCCACCCTGGCTCCGGCCATTTGCTCCTCAAGATTAAGTCTTGAGAGTTTCCCGTAATCTTTAAACTTTGATATATCAAAATAAATGCCATCACTGGTTTCATAGGCATACCCTTTTTCCAACAATCCCTCTACAAATTCGATCATTTCCTTAATATGCTCTGTAGCCTTAGGGATTACTTCAGGTTTCCCGATGTTAAGGGCAGCTATATCTTTCATAAATGCATCGGTATAAAACTCCGCAATCTCCCAGGGGGTTTTTTTCTGCTCCCTTGCCCCCTTCACCATTTTATCCTCGCCCTCATCCTCATCGGAAACAAGATGTCCTACATCGGTAATGTTCATTGCACCGAAAAGCTCATATCCATTATACTTAAGCGTCCTTCTGAGGATATCCATAAACACATAAGTCCTCAAATTTCCGATATGCGCATAGTTATATACAGTAGGGCCGCAGGAATACATCCTTACCTTGTTGCCCTCAAGCGGGATAAATTCTTCCTTCTGTCTTGTCAGCGTATTATAAAGCTTCATATATTTCTCTCCTTATTCTTGTGTTGCTCCTTCATTATCCTTATTATCTTCATTTTTCGTATCTGTTCCGAGGCGGCTCTGAATCGCTTTAAGTGCTTTCTCATATGCTGAAAGTTCAGCTTTCAGCTTTTCAATTTCCAGCCTCATTTTGCAAAATTCCTGAGATACAGGGTCAGGAATATGTATCTGATCCAATTCAAAGCTTTGACGTATTTTTTCTCCCGAGCGCTTTACAGCTCTTCCCGGTACACCCACAACCGTAGTATCTGGCTCGACCTCTCTTAATACAACGGCATTGGCTCCAATTTTTGCATTGTCACCTATCTTCATGGGCCCTAAAATCTTGGCTCCTGCACTGATAAGTACGTTATTGCCAACGGTAGGATGGCGTTTCCCTTTATCCTTGCCTGTTCCGCCAAGTGTTACACCATGATAGATGGTACAGTAATCACCGATTTCAGCGGTCTCCCCTATGACAACACCCATGCCGTGGTCTATAAAAAGGCATTTTCCGATTTTTGCCCCCGGATGTATTTCAATACCGGTTTTATGCCGTGCATACTGAGAAATCCCTCGAGCTATAAAATACATTCCCCGCTTATGAAACCAATGTGCAATTCTATGCATACGCACAGCTTTATAACCCGGATATTGAAAAATCACCTGCCAAACACTTCTGGCTGCGGGATCTCTTTCCACGATTGACTTAGCTTCCTCATACCATCTAAACATAATATCCACCCTAAAAAAGGAAGTCCTGTTTAAATAATAATAATACATCTTAAAGTCTGACACAAGCGGAAGCTACACTTTTCAGCATTGTTAAGCATTTATTTATATTATATTATTATAAATGTATTATAAGTATAAGCAAGAATAAGCTTTAGTTTGCTTTCCGCGTACAATTCTTATGAAAAACCATAAATGATATTAAAGTAAAATTATAGTTTATACATCTGGCGCTGTTTTATGAGAAAAATTTAAAGAAAAATTTTAATTTTGTAACCTTATAATTTTTAAACTCGTCAAAATAGTAAAAACAATATTGTATAGGAGGAAAATAGTACCTATGATAAAAAGAATGTTTAACAAAAAGCTTAAATTAGTTCTGTTATTAGTCTTAACCTTTGTTTTCACTTTCTCAATGCTTCCTGCTGATAAAGCGGCAGCAGCGCAGGGTCTTTCACTATACACTACATATCCAAGTATAGCTACGAGACCCGGTGAAAATGTTGAAACCGGTATTTCAATTTCCAATACCACCGGCACCAACCTGCTGGTAGACCTTAAATTCGCTGCACTGCCGAAAGGTTGGTCAGCATACATTGAGGGCGGCGGAAAAATCATTGACAAGATTTACGTGGGCAATAATACTCAAACATTCAGTCTCACCGTCAAAATTCCTAATGATGTCGAACAAGGAAGATACACTGTAACTTTGGAAGCTTCATCCGGCAATATAAGTGACAGATTGAATCTTGAATATTTTGTAAAAGATGATCTTGACAACAAAAGCCAGCTTCAGGCCACCTATACCGAATTGAAAGGCTCCAGCGACACAACTTTCGACTTTGAGGTGAAACTTACCAATAACAAAAACGAAGCTCAGACCTATAGTCTTGGAGCCGAAGTTCAAAGAGGCTGGCAGGTAAAATTCTCCGCTCAGTATGACACAAAGCAGATAGCCAGTATCTCGATCGAACCAAATTCAACTTCTACATTGAAGGTATCAGTTGTGCCTCCGGCAAATGTACAGGCAGGAGAATACATGATCCCCATTGCTGCAACTTCAGCTGCCGATACTCTTGCCACTGAGCTTAAAGTGATAATAACAGGCAGTTATGCAATGGAAGTAACCACTCCTACCGGCAGACTTAACGCTGAGACGACGGCAGGCAGGAAAACTCCGGTAGATATTCAGATCCAGAATACCGGTAGTACTGAACTCAGAGGCGTTAAACTGACATCATGGAAGCCTAATGGTTGGGATGTAGAATTTGAAAAAGATACAATAGACAGTATCGCTCCGGGTGAATCAACAACCGTTAAGGCATATATCACATCAAGTGAAAAAGCAATTGCCGGTGACTACGTTGTAAGTATTTATGCCGAAACGCCGGAAGTAAAGGATTCTGCTGAATTAAGAGTTATGGTGAAGACCTCCACGATTTGGGGTTTGGTTGGAGTAGGGGTGATCGCTCTTCTGGCCGCAGGTTTGTACTGGATATTTAAAACTTACGGGAGACGATGAAAAATGGAAGATAAAAAAGTGATAATCAAGACCCAGGGCCTTACAAAAAAGTATAATAATTTTACCGCCGTAAACCATCTTGATTTGGAAATATATGAGGGCGAAATCTTTGGTCTCCTGGGGCCTAACGGAGCAGGTAAAACCACTACCATACTAATGCTTCTGGGGATGACCGAACCGACTGAAGGGTTTGCAGAAATCAACGGTATGAATACGACAAAAGATACCCTTAAAATCAAAAGAACCGTTGGCTATCTTCCGGACCACGTAGGTTTTTATGAAGATATGACGGGCAGGGAAAATCTTAGATTTACCGGAAGGTTAAACGGTATCGACGAAAAAGAGATTGAAACCAGGATCAACGATCTGCTTGAAAGAGTCAATCTTTCAAAAGCCGGCGATAAGAAAGTCGGTACATATTCAAGAGGTATGAAGCAAAGACTTGGTATTGCCGACACTCTTATGAAAGATCCTAAAATAATTATTCTTGATGAACCTACCCTCGGTCTTGATCCTCAGGGTATTAATGATATCCTTAACCTTATTGTTGAGCTTGCCCGCAAGGATAACAGAACTGTACTGATATCTTCACACCTTTTGCATCAGGTTCAGAAGATCTGTGACAGGGTTGGAATTTTCGTAGGCGGTGAATTATTAGCCTGCGGCCCCATAGATACCCTTGGTGAGAAGGTATTCAAAGATAAGGAACTGACTCTTGAACTGAGTATCTCTCCTGTCGACGATAAGCTGACGGAACTGATCAAATCCATAAATGAGAGCGTTAAAATACGTATCGAGGAAAACAAGATATTCGTGGAATCTAAAGAAGATATCAGAAAAGGCCTTGTAAAAACGTTAAGCGACAATAATTACGAACTTTTGTATTTAAAACAGAGCGGCAGGGATTTGGACGAGATTTACAGACAATACTTTCTTGAAAAGGAAGGGGTGAAAAAATGAAGTCAAATTGTTTACGGGTGTTATATCATAAAGAACTGGCAGATCATCTTAAAAGTAAAAGATTCATGATTATATTGGCTCTGGTCGCAATAACCGGGATAACTGCCATATATGCCGCTGCATATGGTATAAGATCGGCGGTTGAAGAGGAAAATAACTCCTTTGTATTCTTGCGGTTGTTTACGGCGTCCGGAAATTCAATCCCTTCCTTTATTTCGTTCATCTCATTCCTGGGCCCGTTAGTCGGTTTGGCTCTTGGATTCGATTCAATCAACGGCGAAATAAACAGAGGGTCCTTAAGCAGACTGCTGGCACAGCCGATCCCGAGGGATACGGTTATAAACGGAAAATTCCTTGCGGGAGTATCCATTATATCTATAATGGTATTTGCCATGGGTTTGGCTGTCGGAGGTCTTGGAATAATTATGATAGGTGTACCCCCGACTGCCGATGAAATACTTCGTATACTTGTATTCATGATTTTAACGATATTTTATATCTCACTATGGCTTTCAATATCACAACTGTTTTCACTGCTTTTGCGGCAAACTGCGACTTCTGCCCTTGCTTGCATTGCAGTATGGCTGTTCCTTTCAGTTTTCGTAGGGCTTCTGTCCGGTGCCATTACTGAGGTAATTTTTCCGGAAGCTAAGGCAACAACGGTTGAAGCGCTGCTTGCCAAAAGCAAACTTGAACTTATGCTGAACAGGATATCACCATCCACTGTTTATAATGAAGCTGTAGTAACCATGCTCAATCCAGGAGTGCGAACCCTGGGATTCATAACCCAGGATCAATTGGTAGGCGCCATTGCAGGCACTTTACCGTTTTTCCAGAGTCTGCTTTTAATCTGGCCGCATTTTATAACCTTAATAGCTGTGACAATGATCTGTTTTGCAGTATCCTATGTGTACTTTATGAAGCAGGAAATCAGAATGTAATAACGCCTCACTGCACAGAATTTTAAAATCATGCCTGCCGGCTCGATCATCAGGTCGGCAGGCAGACATCAGTATGATGGGTTATGGAAGTTGTAAAGAATATCTCGATTGAAGACATACAGTATGAAAATAAGTCGGATAGAGAAAAACAACTTGAATATCTGATGCTGAGGTTCGGCAAAAAGGTATATCAGTTAGCCTACTATTATTTAAGAGACAGGCAACAGGCTGAAGATATATACCAGGAAGTTTTTCTCAGAGTGTATAAAAACCTGGACAGATTCAGACAGGAAAGCAACTACTATACGTGGATATATAGAATCACCGTTAATCTTTGCAAGGATTACATTAAATCGGCCGCCTTCAGAAAAATTGTAACCGCAGGGATATCAAATGATTTCAGCAAATCGTGGCGTGAGAGCAATAAACTTTTTGAAGAAGCAGAGGGCGGCGAAGTTTTCAGCCTCGTGCTGGACCTTCCCCAAAAATACAGAGTACCTTTATGTTTGCATTATATCGATGATTTATCAGTCTCGGAAATAGCCAATATACTTAATATAAGCGAAAATAACGTAAAAGTACGGCTTCACAGAGGTAGAGAAAAGCTAAAAACATTATTATCCGGGAGAAATATAAATGAATGACAGATTAAAAGAAATGATCAAAGATGAATCAAATAGGTTTTTCTCTGATTTTAGCAATCATAGAATGAGTAATGCTGTCTTTTACAGAATTAGAAATCAGGATAAGAAAGACAGGAAGAAAGAGGCCAAATCCAATGTTGGTTTTAATTATGCCGTTGTATCAAGGATTACAGTAATTATGGCATGTCTTATTTTCTTAATCTCTTCCGCTTTCTTATTAAGAGATAAAGCAATTTATGAAAATGAGAAGGATGAAATGATGGGTGAACCGGTTTCCCGGCAAAGGATAAATCTCAGCGATTCAGGTTTTAAAGATAACTGGATTACCTTTTTTAAGATAAACAAACCGGATAAAGTTCCGCAGAATAATTTGCTTGCCGTATTATGGGAGACCGGGAAAAACGGCGATTATCAAATGGCATACAGCAGCATGTTCGAAAACAGCAGTAAGCCGGAACCGGTCAGAATAATTGATTTCAACGATGAACAGCCGTCTATGATGGTTATATCGACCAAAAATCCCGAAAAGCAGTTTATCCATTACAGGGTAATAGGATACTCGAACAGCAGGATCATCGCCCTTATGGAACAGGATTATGTAACAGGAGGCGAAATTTCGATTGTTGACGGAGTAATTAAGGAGACACGCCTAATGCCTGACGCCGGTTTGGAACAAAACTCAGGTAGTAATATGCATCAAGTAGTTACATATTATATACCTTATCAAATAAATAAAGCCGGAGATATTTTTACGACCGTACAAAGTCTGAAAATAAACAAAGGCGATTATATAGCAGTTCTGGGTAATAAGAACACTCCGGTGGAAATATTGAATTCAGACCTTCTCATTGATTGGAAACCGGAAAACGAACTTATTAATTATAATATGAACACAAAATATTTCCGGACCAAAAACACCGGACAGGAGGAAATATATATCAGACCGTTAAACAACAGCGGACAGGGAAAGAAAATCTCCGTTTTGATTCAATAGAAGCATATAAAGCGGGCCAGTGTTTTTCAATCAGAAACATTGGCCCGCTTATACTATTTATTTTTTTATATTTCTTTAGTCTTTGATCCCGGAATAACCATAGCAGCTCCGGCCGCAGTAGCAAATTCGGCATGTTCCGGTATATGAAACGCTACACCGAATAATTCAGTCAGCTCATCAAATATTTTTCTTGCCTGCGGTACGTTTGCCAAATTGCCTGTAAGTACCACATCTTTAACTTTTTCGTTTCTGGAAGCAAATACTGCCATCATACCGATGGTCTGAAACACAAGATTGATTATTCCCATTGCAATATCGGCATTTGTTGCGCGATCAATTATTTTTCCGAAATTAGAAGCGGTGACTTCACCGGTCAATCCTCCGACATTGTCATGGGAAATATCAGCTATTGTAAGATCAACATGCTTTAGATCTCCACCCTTAGCCAAATCAATAATATCATTGAAATTTCTTATATTCAGCATGCGGCTGGAAAGTCCCAGCAGAGTACCTCCGCCCACTCCTGTGCCGCCTATGTGATATGCCTTATCCTTATCAGCCATTACATAGGCAGTTCCTGTACCCATACTAACTATTATCGCTCTTTCCAGTTTGCTGAGAAACAGTCCTCCCATGCCAATAGCCAGAAATTCATCCACTTTGTATGTCGGAATACCGAATATCTTTTCCTCAATAAATGTCGATCCCACGCCGGTTATCATAATTCTTTCGATATCGTGAAGCTGCAGCTTATTCTCGTTCAAAAACCTGCCGAAAGCTCCATATACTGATGAAACAGGGTCATTTGCCTTCACCAGAAGAGGGTTGAACAGCTTTTTCTGATCATAACCGACAATTTTCGTAGTGCTGCCTCCGACATCGATTCCAATAATCTTACTCACCATTATTCAACTCCAAACTACATTTTTTGAGTCTTTGCATAGCGAAAATATGCCGATGCAACAGGCATGGTGATAAGCCCGCTTATTATAGCCTCAGCTATCGCATTTGTAGTAAACACCGATATCACAATCGCGCCGAAAGTCATCCCCGCTTTTTCAGCCAATTCTTGTGCATAAATCAGATAAAGCATCAGAAAAACCAATGCTGTATTCGTAAGGCTTCCTGCCATGCCCCCGATAAATGTACTGACAGCATTGTTGACATGTTGTTTTTTGATCAGTCTGTTTAAGCCGGCATAAGCGAAATATGCCACGACACCAATAAACATCCTTGGCAGAACTGAAATAATGGGATTCATAAAGAATGGATCAAGAATGGTCACAGGCCGTGTAAGAGCATGTATCCACCCGATTATTCCCAGCGCGGTTCCCATTATAAAACCGGCCATCGGTCCCAATATAATGCCTGTGATTATGGTGGGGATGTGAATGATTGTTGCGCTGATTGCCCCTAACGGAATCATTCCTAAGGGCGTCATGTCCATGATGATGGTAATACCAAGCATCAATCCCAGAAATGCAAGGCTTCTCGGATTTTTAAATAGTTTTTGCATTTTTTCCCTCCGTTCTCATTCCCTCTTGGGGATATGATTCGAAACTGTTTTTTTATATTATTTCGTCCGGCTTCGTTAAAATACCGGCACGATAAATATAGCATAATAACAAACCTGAAAACAATAACACATGATGACTGAAAATACTCTTTTCCGCCGTAATTTTTTGTTAATTATATATTAGATAATTTTTATTAGATAATTTTCAAATCAACAGTTAAAATAAATGTATCATTTAGCATTGCTCAATAAAATATTTGACACAATATTAGATTATTCGTCGAAATATATGATAGAATAAATAAAAACAACCAGGGTGATCAATTTTGCATCATGTTTTTATTATAAATCCAGTTGCCGGCAAAGGCCGTTCCCTGCAAATGGTTGAAGCCATACAGCGCCGGTTTGATGATTTTAATGATTCATATAAGATTTACATAACTGAAAAACCGGGGCATGCAACAGATATAGCCCGTGATACCGCTTCTGCCGGCGATGCTGTCAGAATATATTCAGTCGGAGGAGACGGCACTCTTAATGAAATCGTCAACGGAATCGCAGGTTTCCCTAATGTCGAGCTTGGCATAATCCCCTGCGGATCCGGTAATGATGTGGCACGTCATCTTTATTCTGTTCCTGATCCTTTGGAACTCATCAAAGTATTGCCTGAATCAACTTCAAAAGTCGTAGATTTGTGCAGGCTCAATGAAAAGTATTTTTTTAACATCGCATCGGTAGGCTTTGACGCTGATGTTACCTTAAACAGCCGATATTTTAAGAAGTTTCCTTTTGTGACGGGTTCCATGTCATATATTTTAGGAGTTTTAGTAACTTTAATAAGGTGCAAAAAGTATAAACTTAAAATTACTCTTGATGATAACGCGCCCATTAAGAAAGAGTTATTATTAGCTATATTCGCCAACGGTTCATACTATGGCGGAGGCATGAAGGCCGCTCCCAGCGCTGAAATGGATGACGGAAAAATTGATTTTTATTTGATCGATTCACTTCCCCGTCGAAAAATTCTGAAGTTTTTTCCTCTGTTTCAAAAAGGAGAACACGAAAGTATGAAAGAGGTAAGCCTGTCAAAAGGAACAAAGGCGATAGTGGAAAGTGATGACCCTTTTCCGGTCAATATTGACGGTGAAACAAGCCTTGAAACACGCATAACCGTTGAATTGCTTCCCAAATATATAAAAGTGCTTATTCCTCAGGAAGAATAAGTTTATTCTTTTCATTGTTAAGCACATAAAAACCCTGAGGATTTTCGGGGTTTTTTTTGTTATAAGTAAAAGGTCTTCCGTCCATCCCCGAAAAAATGCCTCCTGCTTCCCGCACTATTATTTCCATAGCTGCAGTATCCCATTCCATGGTACGTCCGAACCTGTAGTAAGCCTCAACATCGCCTCTGGCAAGAAGACAGCCCTTATATGCGCTGCCTGCTACTTTAATGTTGTTTATATTATTTATTTCAATTAACTTATCCAATAGCTCGGAATGATGGGACCTGCTTTTGGCCAGTCTGATATTGTCTGTCCTTTCTGATACATGTAGTTGTTTCTCCCGGCCGTTTATCAGAGAAAATGCTCCTTTTCCTTTCCACCCGTAGTAGAGTTCCTTATAGACAGGCACATATATGACTCCACCAATTGGTTTTCCCCATTCAGTAAGGGCTATGTTCACCGTAAACTCATCATTTCCCCTGATAAACTCCCTGGTGCCGTCAAGCGGGTCTATTATAAAACAGTACCTCTTATTCAGCCTTGAATAGTCATCGGCTGATTCCTCAGCCAGAATTCCCATTTCAGGAAAGGCTTTGATAAGTCCGCTTATAATGATCTCATTGGCAATTTTATCGGCTTTTGTTACCGGAGATCTGTCCTCTTTGTATTCTATCGGGATTTCTTTCTTATAATGCTTTAGTATCTCTTCCCCCGCAGTAACGGACAGTCTCTTCATCATGTCAAGTACATAATTTGAGTCTAACAAGCCTTCATCTCCTAAATAATTTTTTTGTATTTTTTGCGGCCCTGATGATACTCTATTCTATATACCTCTTTTACCTGAAAACCATGAGCTGCGCTGACACTGAGTACCTGATTCAAGTACTCCTCAGGAAACAGGAGGCAGTAGCCGCATCCCGTCTTAGTTATCTTGCAGGGAGTTGAGATGACTTGAAAGACAATACCTTTTTGCTCAAACACCCGGCATATTCTATAAGCATAATTCCCGGAATCATAAAGTGCGATACAATCCACAATTTTTACCTTCAATAAGTATGTTCATAATATATGCTATTCTTTATACAGCAAAATTGTCACAAAATGCCGATAATCGAAAACAACAACACCGTTTTATCTTCCTTCATTATATCGGGCCAAAAACTGCCTGGTCCGTTCTTCTTTAGGGTTATCAAACACTTCCTCGGGAGTTCCCTGCTCCACGATAACACCGTCATCCATAAATATTATTCTGTCAGCAACATCCCGGGCAAAACTCATTTCATGAGTTACTATAATCATCGTTGTGTTTCGCTCCGCCAAATTACGGATAACTTTCAACACTTCACCGGTAAGTTCAGGGTCTAAAGCAGAGGTAGGTTCATCAAAACACAAAATATCAGGATTTAAAGCCAATGCACGGGCAATGGCTACCCGCTGCTGCTGACCACCGGATATCTGATGAGGGTAAAAATTAAGCTTATCCGAAAGGCCCACCTGGGCAAGAAGCTTTCTCCCGTTTTCCTGTATCTCTTCCAGGATAGCCTTTTTATTCTGTCTGTAATCCGGCCTTTCCTTTGCCAGCAATTCCGCAGCCAGGGTTACATTCTTAAGGACCGTATACTGGGGAAACAGATTAAAATTCTGAAAAACAAGACCGAAATGCAGGCGTTTTTTGCGTACCTCGCTCTCTTTCTGGGTACTGGGGTCCATTGCGTCAAAAATAACTTTATTATTCACGGAAATAGTTCCTTTATCAGGTTTCTCCAGAAAATTCAGACAACGAAGCAATGTGGTTTTTCCGCTTCCGGAAGAACCGATTATTGCCAGTGCCTCGCCTTTTTCCAATGAAAAATTAATCCCATGCAATACCCGAAGAGAATCAAAACGCTTTTCCAAATCTTTAACTTCCAAAATGGCCATTAATAGTCTCCACCTTTATGCACGAAAATAGCTTAGTTTCTTTTCCAGATAATCAAATAAGATCGTCAGTACCCCTATGAATACGAGGAAATAAACACCTGTTGCGAACAACGGCCAAATAAGCCCTTTGTTACTGTACTCTCCTGCCATCATGATAATTTCCTTATTGGCAATTATGCGGGCAAGTGAGGTATCCTTAACCAAAGTCATTACCTCATTTCCAACAGGCGGAATAATCCGTTTGATTACCTGAAGGAGCGTTACCTTGAAAAAAATTTGCCCCTTTGTCATTCCCAATACCTGACCGGCTTCGTATTGTCCTTTCGGTATACTTTCAATACCGCCGCGATAAATCTCGGAAAAATAGCATGCATAATTAATGACAAAGGCTACTGTTGCGGCTGTGAAACGTCCTGCATCACCATTCGGCCAGGAAAAGGACATGCCTATAAGTCCCGGTCCGAAAAATATAATAATAAGCTGAAGCATCAACGGTGTTCCGCGAATAACCCAAACAAAAGTCCGTATCAGCCAGCGAAGTGGCTTAAATCGGCACATAGATCCAAATGCAATCAACAGCCCTAGGGGCAATGAAAATACTAATGTTAATACAAAGAGCCTGCAATTTATTATAAAACTCTCCGACAGGCGACCAATTATCACCGAAATCTGATCCATATTAGTTACCTCATTATGTATGCTATATAGATGCAATGAGGCAGAGCTTTTTCACTCTGCCCCTCTTATAATCAAACATAAATATTGTACATGTTTTACTCTGACAATTCCAGTCCGTATTTTTCGGCTAATTTGCCCATAGTACCGTCGGCAACCAACTCATCAAAAATCTTGTTAACTTCTGCACAAATATCGGAACCTTTCCGGAACGCAACTCCATAATCCTCTTCTGCTAAGTAATCAACAATCTTTATATCCTCATAGTTGGTACCTTTACCGGTCATAGTATTGGCCAGGGTCAGATCCAAAACCGCAGCGTCCGCAGTTCCTGCTTTTACTTCCATCAAGCAATCTGTCTGCAGGGTCTTGGGAACATAATTCGCCTGTTTCAAATTTTCATCTTCCTGAATAACATCTTCCCCGGCGGATCCCTGTTCGGCAACTACTGTCTTGCCTATCAGGGATGCTGTGCTCTCATAGGCCGTGCCTTCTTTCACCAGGACCACCTGGGCATTCTTTACATAAGGCTTTGTTATTTCCATGGTGGCCTTTCGTTCATCATTGATTGTCAGACCATTCCATATACAGTCAATTGACTTGGCATTCAACTCGACCTCTTTTGTATCCCAGTTAATCTCAACAAATTCCGGCTTCAGGCCGAGTTTTTCACAGACGATAATGGCCAGTTCCGTATCAAAACCCGTAAATTCACCGTTCTCATCTGTATAGTTCATAGGTTCATAAACAGTATAGCCAATTATAAGTTTGCCGTTAGCCTTAACATAAGCAAGATCACTCTCGCCTGAATTGGTACTGGTTTTTTGCGCCCCGCAGGCAGCAAAAGAGATCGTCATGGTTAATATCAGAAGTACTGTCAATAATTTTTTCATCTTCTAATCCTCCAATTTTACACATTAAACAAATAATATTATATCACGTTAAAGAGATAAAGCAATAAGGTAAAGATCAAAACTTTTGACTAAAAAAGCCGGTCTTCCTTGACATGCTTTATCCCGGTGTCGTATAATATCAAGTGCGCAATTACCGGGCATTTATGTATAAATAAGCTATATGCGCCCGTAGCTCAGCAGGATAGAGCACAAGTTTCCTAAACTTGGTGTCGCACGTTCGAATCGTGTCGGGCGTACCAGGGTTTCAAATGTTTTTGAAGCCCTTTTTTTATACCTATATTATATTGTTTTTTCTTTTTTTCTCATTACGGAAGGATTACAAGAACTTAATTGCTAAAACATCGCCAGTCTCTATTTTTATACCGGGCATAACATGAGAATATGGTCCAACTTGATGACAATAACAGCAGATTATTCCGAATATTTCTGCATTTTAGCTGACACTATTTCAAAAACATATGTTACAAAATATTTTAATTATAAATAAGCCTGTTTTATCGCATTATCAACAGATACTTCCAGATGATTACGCATATTAAATAATGCACTGTTGGTATCACGATTGGATATAGATGCTAAAATGCTTCTATGCCCAGCGACAGCCTCGTTTCTGTGTTTAGCCTCCATAAATGTAACATAGCGATATTTTCTGAAAGTCTCTTCAAGCTGCTTACATATACTAATAAGCAACTCATTTTTGGTACCTTTGGCAATTGCACTGTGAAAAGCTTCATCCAGAGTCGCCATTTTATCTACATCTCCGGCCAATATAGCGTCCTCAAATTGTTCTTCGATTTTTTGAATATTTTTCAAATACTTTCTATCAAATTGCTGGATAAATAACTTCACAGCCAACTCCTCAATAGCTATACGTACATTCATGTAATTTATAATACTCTCTTTGTTGTCTAAAATCCACTGACTGATGTTCTCAGGTGCATATTCAGTTTTTGACAAAACATATATACCACTGCCTCGTTTTATATCAACAAACCCTTTAGCCTGCAGCATTCGGATCACTTCTCTGACAGTTGATCTTCCTACTCCGTACTCAGCGCATAAGGCATTCTCACTAGGCAATTTATCACCTATTTTAACCGAATCACTTTTTATTATTTCCAACAATTTCTGATATAGTTGCTCACTAACAGTTTTTTTATTCATAACTAACACTTCTCTTTTTGCCTTTTTTGATATTATTTTGATATTTATGATTATTTATATTGTAACTAATATTTTTTATAAAGTTAATAGTTTGAAAAATTTGTCTTATAACTTTTTAAATAATAATTTGAATTATATAAAGTTGTCATATAAAATGTAATCGAAAACTATTAATTGTTTATTCTCGCTTTATCTCATCAAATAATAATACGAGAGGAGACTGAATACAATGAGTTCAATGAAAGCTGCTGTTGTAGGGGAAGATGGTTCTTTAACCGTTCGTACCGTTCCTATTCCTGAAATCAATCCTTACCAGGTTCTTGTAAAAATGAAGTACGGCGCAACGTGCACAGGAACAGATTTGCGGCTAATGGAAAAAGGGCACCCCGAGCCTGTTTTTTATCCATCCATACTTGGCCATGAAAGTGTTGGACAGGCTATAAAAGTTGGCAATAAAGTAACCACATTTAAAGTCGGAGATTTGATTTCCCGTGTTGGTGCCCCGGCTATGCCGGAGCTTGGTCTTGGTATTTGTTGGGGAGGTTTTGCGCAATACGGGGTCGCCACTGACTATATTGCAATGGAGAGAGACGGGATACCGCGTTCCGAATGGGAAAAGGCAAGAGTACAAAAACTGATACCTGCCGATATAGACGAGAAAGTGGCTCCGATGATGATAACCTGGCGTGAGACTCTCAGCTATTTTACACGTCTTGGAGTAAAAGAGGGCGACAATGTATTGGTATTGGGGTCCGGCGGCAATGCCCTCGCCTTTGTCAGACATTGTGTTTATGTAAAAGCCAGGGTAGTTGCAATAGGAAGTATCAAGCGAAGCGACCTTTTTATCAAAGCCGGCGCTATTGCAAATATAGATTATAAATCTGATATAATCTTTGAACAGCTTGAGGCCTTATTCCCCGACGGTATAGATTATATTATTGACGCAATCGGATACTCCCGAAATACAAACATTGCTCTTCCTCTCTTAAAAGAAAAAGGGTGTATAGGAGTTTACGGCTGGCACTCCCGAACGGATTACGGCATCAATCCTTTTAAAGCGAAGCACACGTTTAGTGTATATTGTGGCGGATATGACGAACCTGAAACTCATGATGAAGTAATAAAACGTATCCGCGAAGGTTTTTTGGATGCTTCGTTATGGTATGATATTAATAACCCCGTTCCTCTGGACAACATAGCAGAAGCATATGCTGCCCTTAAAGAGCATAAGGCATTAAAGTACCTGATCGACCTGACATGAAGCACTATTGATCATCATACTTTTTTCAAGACTACAATTGGAGTACTGGAGCATTTATGCTATCCAGTATTCCAACTATTTCGTTTAAATTCATGCTACCCCTACAGTAATCAGGATATTGGCATACGTTCTTTTTTCTCCCGTTGAAATAGCGAGACGGACTGATGGTTCACAACATGCATCATAGAATTCAAATCTGCCAATTCCGTTTAATTCCATACCGTCTAAGATTTCAGAAAATTCTTTAAATATAGGTGGTGTC
>Ga0134103_1001691_pt1 | contig 19515 bp, 14 predicted proteins | sample 14_taG_2_FD_94445 | JGI IMG/M metagenome (GOLD analysis project Ga0134103, IMG submission 94445) | Switchgrass degrading microbial communities from high solid loading bioreactors in New Hampshire, USA - 14_58_20_212_A1 metaG | ecosystem: Engineered > Bioreactor > Semi-continuous > Anaerobic >...
CTGGAGCTGTAGCAGGTTCCAAGGGTTCGGCTGTTCGCCGATTAAAGTGGTACGCGAGCTGGGTTCAGAACGTCGTGAGACAGTTCGGTCCCTATCTGTCGTGGGCGCAGGATATTTGAAGGGTGCTTTCCCTAGTACGAGAGGACCGGGATGGACGCACCGCTGGTGCACCAGTTGTCACGCCAGTGGCACAGCTGGGTAGCTAAGTGCGGACGAGATAAACGCTGAAGGCATCTAAGCGTGAAACTCACCCTAAGATGAGATATCCCACCGATTAACGGGTAAGACCCCATGTAGACTACATGGTTGATAGGTCGGAGGTGTAAGCGTGGTAACACGTTGAGCTGACCGATACTAATAGGTCGAGGGCTTGACCAAAGGTTAAGAGGTAACCGATGGTTAAAAAGTAGTAAGTTCTCTTAAGAAAGAGTAACATGCGAGTTAGAAGCAGGGATTCATTATACAGTTTTGAGGGTGCAAGCCCTAAAATAGAATAGAAAGATTTTCGGTGACTATAACGGAGAGGACCCACCTGTTCCCATTCCGAACACAGAAGTTAAGCTCTCTAGTGCCGACGATACTTGGCTGGAAACGGCCCGGGAAAATAGGTCGTCGCCGAATTTTATCAAAACTCTAAGCCTTAAAGCTTAGAGTTTTGTTTTATAATGTTTTATAATTAAGATATTAAGAAATATTTGTGAACAGTTATAATCTCATTTCTGATTCCGCCGGAATTTGACAAAAAAAACCCGGACAATACTATATACTGTCGTCCGGGTCATTAAGTCAGTCAACTGTATAAAACAACTGACATGGGGGGGCTATGTAATAATTGTTCAAAAATATGAGCCAAACTGATCAATCCAATAAACACCTTTGATCAATAAAGATATCACATTGGTTTACATATGCTTTAACGGTAATATAACAAAGATCATAAAATTGGATAAATAATTTATTTGAAACATAATTTTAAAACCAAAAATGGATAATGTCAACAATGTAAAAATAAAATGGGAAATTTTTTGATGAACCAAACAATATGTTGTTCCGTCTAATAATAGACAGATCGTTTGCAAAGGTATAGCTGCTTTATCAAATATTTCAGGATTCCTCTTTTCTATGGTATAATAATAAAAAACAATAAATAAAGTGTTTTCTGTCGAATGGTCCTTAATGATATTGCTGGGGGTAATTGAATGAGAAAACGCATTTTGATAGTAGATGATGAAAAAAACATTGTTGATATACTAAAGTTTAATCTGCAAAAAGAATCATTTGACACATTGGAAGCTTATGACGGAAAAACAGCTCTGGAAATTGCAGAGCGTGAAAAGCCTGACCTGATCTTGTTGGATGTTATGCTTCCTGAAATGGACGGGTTCACTGTCTGTAGAAAGTTAAGACAGACCATGCAGACACCAATTTTAATGCTGACAGCCCGTGAAGAGGAAGTTGATAAGGTGTTGGGGTTGGAATTAGGTGCAGATGATTATATTACAAAACCTTTTAGTCCCAGAGAACTTATGGCAAGAATTAAAGCTAATTTAAGAAGAGCAATTGATGATGTGATACCCCAACAAAAAGATGAAATCCTTCGATTCGCAGATTTGGAAATTGATATCAGCAGATATGAGGTCAGAAGAGACGGAGAAATAATAGAACTGACATTAAGAGAATTCGAACTGGTAAAATTCCTGGCTATGCAAAGGGGACAGATTTTTTCCAGAGAGACACTTCTGGAAAAAGTCTGGGGATACGAGTATTTTGGTGATGTAAGAACTGTTGATGTAACTGTAAGAAGACTAAGAGAGAAGCTGGAAAGAGATCCGTCAAAACCTGTGTACATATTAACAAAACGCGGTGTTGGATATTATTTTAATTCAGCAGTTTAAGAGTATAAAAGGATAGTATGAGGAAAATAATTTCTAAATCTGTTTCTTTTCGAAGTATTCAGTGGCGATTGGTATTAATACTGATGCTGACTAATTTTGTTTTGATGTCGGTCGTTTGGTTTTTTTTGAATGCCAGAGTAGAGAATATATTCTATGAGGACTTTAAAACAAATATAGAAACGAACTATGATGCTTTGGGCATTACCCAGGAAAACACCGACTTTCAAAAACTTCTTAAAGAACTTAAGGAAAATGCCTTAATAGCAGGTTTTATTCATGGTCCCGATAAAAGTTATACCATTATAGATAAAAGCACAGGTGAGATTTTATATACGTCCGACGTACTGTATCAAACTGATAAAATACAATTCAGAAATGATATTTTTAAGTCTCAGAACCTTTTGCATGTTCTTTCCCAAAATGATCCTAATGCAGTGGGAGACAGGCAAAAGTATACAAAGTCTGAGAGAGGGGATTTTTATGACTATGTTAAAATCCAGAAGCTGAAGGACGGAGAGTACGTTTTATTCTTTAAATACAGCAGGGCAAGAGCTCTGGATGTCCTGAATGACTTCAGTAATGCAATTTTGGTAAGTACGGTCATTGCGCTTGTTGCCTCGGTAATAATCGGGTCATTATTATCCAGAACGATCACACTTCCGATAAATGAAATCATGCATAAAGCAAAAAGAATAACCGACGGGGATTTTGGGTATGCGTTGGAAGTTAAATCAGACGATGAGTTGGGCATGCTTACCCAAACATTTAATTTCATGTCGTCCCGCTTAAAAAGCATGCTCACCGAAATCACCAGTGAAAAGAAAAAGTTAGAGACTATTCTTAATTATATGACAGATGGGCTTATTGCGTATAATAAGTCCGGAGAAGTCATACTTACCAACCCGGCAACAGAAAAACTTCTTAAATGTAAGGCTAATGAAATATTAACATTCGACGAATTTATGAAAGTCCTGGGAATTGAGCTTTCCATGGAAAAAATAACCCAGGATAACAAGATAGATAAACCTTTACATAAAGTCCAGTATAAAGATAGATTTATAAAAATCCAGCTGGCCATTTTTACTGATGAGAATAATGAAACAGAAGGTGTCATCGCAGTTATACAGGATATAACAGAGGAGCATAAACTGGATACGATGCGCAAAGAATTTGTCGCAAATGTATCTCACGAATTAAGAACTCCGCTGACATCAGTTAAAAGTTACACAGAAACGCTGTTGGACGGCGCGTTACAAGACAGAGAAACGGCTATGCAGTTTTTGGGAGTGATAAATGAGGAAACAGACCGTATGACACGTCTTGTAAAGGATTTACTCACCCTTTCCCAACACGACGGAGGAATCAAGCTCAATTTGGAGGACATTTCCTTGAATGATCTTATCGGTTCCTGTGTTGAAAGATTGAAACGCGAAGCCAAACAAAAAAACCAGGAACTTAAGATGATGATCAAACAAAGCTTACCGATTATTCAGGGGGACAGGCACAGGATTGAGCAATTGATGACCAATATAATAGGAAATGCTATAAAATATACTCCTGAAAAAGGCAGAATAATAGTACAGGCTCACTGTGAAAAGGATAATGTCATTATTAACGTCATAGATAATGGTATAGGTATACCGCCACAGGATATTGACAGGATATTCGAAAGATTCTACAGAGTAGATAAAGCCCGCTCAAGGCAAATGGGAGGAACAGGTTTAGGATTGGCTATTGCCAAGGAAATAGCGGTGCTTCATGGAGGGAATATTACTGCAAAGAGCAAACCGGGAAAAGGTACGAATATTTCTATATTTCTGCCTGTTAAAAAACCGTACCGGGAGGCGCTGTAAAACGGGTTTTCAAGAAATTAATTTCGTTTTAAATGCCATGTAATGGAATTGTAATACAATTTAATGTATACTATTGAATATGATTATGGGCAAATTCTGTCCGGTTTTTTGGTGGAATGTAAAGCCTATGGTTTTCCGGAGGAATTATTATGGCAAAAAAGATAGTCTTTTGGCTGGTCGTGATATTCGTTCTACTGCTTGCGACAACGACAGCATTTGCGGCAGAGACGAATACGGAGACTTCCAATATAGGTTTTACAGAAGATAAAACTATCCTTGCAGTTGCAGATACCGGCACAGAGGTTAGTGTAAGAGATTTAGAAAGAAAATACGGTGATGTATTCTTTGGTGAAGATACGGAGTCTGATTTGGTATTAATCTCAATAGGTTACGGACGTCAGTACCCATATGAAAAGCGTCATGTATTCTATGGACAGACGGATGATTTCGATGTGGATGATCCTTTTGTCATGCTGATGTATATAAAGATTGACGGTACATACGTTCCCTTGAATGACGTTGAGAGAAAAACCAATATAACCGAAGAAGTCTCTTATTTGACGACAGCAGTTGATCTTGAGTATATTGGGTTGAACAAAGTAAATGAAGTACGGATTATTATATTCAGAAAAAAGGATATCGACAACCTTATTCTGAATGAGAATCTTCAGGTAACAAACCTGGACATTTCATTCCGGCGCTGGAATCTTATAGAAAGAATAAAATTTGGATTATTTAGCTAGTTTAGCCGACTCTGTCCCTTCCTAAGGTCAGGAGTAACTTGAATGAATAAAGACAAAAGGGAAAGGCTTAAGACCAAAATCCTTATATTATTGATAATAACATGCGTTATTCAGTTAGGAATCCACTGGAACATACAAACCCAGAGGCTTCCTTTTCATTTTGTAAGTAAAATATTTGCCGGAAATGGAAGAAGTACCAACCTGGATGTAGAATCAATAAAAAAAACATATTTCGTTCCTGAAACCGTTATGGTTTCAATCAGTTCAAGCTATTGGAGACTGGATGAGAGGGATTCCCAATTTCACAAAATATGGGATGATATAAGGGATAATTATCTTCCTATTATTATCAGACAAAAACCGGACAAAGTATTACCCAAGGAACAATGGGACGCAATAACGGGCGCCCGGTATATAAGAATAGATTTTGATACCACATGGCCAAGCAATGTAATTAATTGGCTGATAGAATCAAAGTCAAACGATGCCGGGAGTTTTGAAGGGATAAAATCGATTGTCATCGCGCCTCAGTTGGATGTCAATGAAGCTGTTAATACCTTATTTGTATATGATGGAAATCAAATCTACCAATACCAGGTGAATATAAAAAGAGATTATCTTCCAAAGCGTTACTATTCAAATCTGATGGATGAAGTCAGTTTCAGTAACAGACCGAGTTTCAGGCTACTTACTTCGGTTTCCAGTTTTGTTTCTGACAAGGATATCTTTGTCGCATTAAACGCAGGGAAAGGAAGTGCCTTTTCCAGAATAAATGCTGTCATTCCGAAAGAGATCGTTTTAAACCGTAACAATTTGGAAAATTACAGTATTCAGGAAAATATTCTTTTAGATGAAAAGGAAAGCCTGAGCGCAAACTACATTGACTCATCCGGATATATTCTCTTTACTGATACCGAGAACCTTTACAGGCTGTATAACGATGGTGTTCTGGAATACAAGTATTTACCTTCCGTTTCATCAGTTCTGGGTAACGTTTCAGCTGCCTTCAAACAAGCTGTTACTTTTATTGAACAACGAAGGCATCTTATAGGGGAGGCAAATATTTATCTTAAGGACATAAAAAAGGAAAATAATTATTACATCATGGAATTTGACTACAAATTTGAAGGCATACCCATATATTTTGTCAAAGATAAGGATTCCATGATTTCTTCTCCTATCATAATAAAAGCGAATTCTGATAGAATTCTGGAATGCCAATGGGTAATCAGACACTTTTCCAAATATGATAAACCGGTCTATTATAATATAAATTTCCCGGATTTGTTGAACAATCAAATTGCGTTTTCATACCCTGAAATTCTTAAAAACAAGGATAATATATTTGAGCGAATTGAGCCGGGTTATATATTTGAGCAAAATAGTCCGAAATCGGTCGTATTAGTGCCAAACTGGATAATCAGTACCAATTCGAAGAACTATATTATCCCGCTGTTAAGGAAGGAGGGATAAGTAGTGGATTGGTCAAAAGCTAAAAATATACTCATAATTACCTTTCTTATCCTGAATATTTTTATGTTAGGCATGACGATCTTTATAAATTCTAACATGTCGCTTTCAGACGATTATATAAAGTACAGCAAGAACTATCTTGCTTCGAGAAATATTGAGATAAAAGCAGATATTCCTTATATTCCAGGATATACGAGAAAGGTTTTATACTCTACAAGAGATTTTGATATAGACGCTTTGTGCAGAACAGTTTTCGGTAAAGAAATAATATTACCTAAAAATGGTAATACTAACGATATAGTTGTGGGCGAAGAAATGATAAATATTTCAGAAGACGAAATACATATAAAAGACAAAATCCCGGAAGGAGAAATATGGTTTTCGGATAAGAAGGCTTTTGAGAATGGACTTATAAAATACCTTAAAAATATAGGTTTTGATAAATCGGAATTATTACCTGAGAAATTATCCGAATCAGAAAGTTTGAAAGAAATGGTGTTTTATACAAAGTATAAAAGTTTTCGTGTTTATGATCAAAAAATTACGGCACAACTTAATAATGAGGGTTTTTTAATTTTATCTGTGCCTAATAAGATAATCAAGAAGGATAATGGTAAAGGCAAAGGAGAAGTTATTTCAATATATCAGATTTTAGTCATGGGTGGACTTCCATCGGATATTGTTATAGAGAATGTAGACATCGGTTACAGAAGAGTATCAGAGGGAGACCTCTATGGAGTTCCGGTATGGCGTATTCAGTTGGATGACGGAACTATAATGTTCTATAACGGTTTTACAGGGGAAAAGCTTGACTGGTGAATATAGTATTATAAAATTACTATAATGACTTTAGTTTTAAGTAATAAGTAATATATTGTTTTGTTGTAGGCATATGTTATAATTATAACTTGAGTAATCAAATGAAGAAACCGGAAGGTTGGTGTACTAGTGGATAAACTTATTATCCGCGGCCAGAAACGATTGAAAGGTGAGGTTACAATAAGCGGTGCAAAGAATGCCGCCCTGGGAATCTTACCGGCTGCTTTGTTAGTTAGTGATGTATGTACTATTGAGAACGTACCGGACATATTAGATATCGCTATTCTAAGAAGAATAATGGAGTCTCTTGGAGCTAAGTTTGAGAACATTGACAGGAATACCCTAAGAATAGACACCAGGAATGTTAACTCATATATGGCAACGTCCCCGGATATGCATAAACTTAGAGGTTCCTACTACCTTATGGGCGCTTTGCTGGGACGTTTCAAAAGAGCTGTTGTTACTTTTCCGGGTGGATGTAATCTTGGCGTTCGTCCTATCGACCAACACATAAAGGGATTCGAAGCTCTTGGAGCAAAAGTTGAAATTGAACACGGACACATTAAGCTTTCTGCCAATAAACTGGTTGGCGCTTCTATTTATCTTGATGTAGTCAGCGTGGGAGCTACGATCAATATCATGCTGGCTGCCGTTAAGGCAGAAGGGCTTACTACAATAGAAAATGCGGCAAAAGAACCGCATATAGTCGATATAGCTAACTTTTTGAATGCTATGGGCGCTGATATAAAAGGCGCCGGTACCGATGTAATCCGCATACGTGGTGTCAAATCCCTTAAAGGGGATGTTGTCCACAGCATAATACCTGACCAGATAGAAGCCGGGACATTCATGATTGCTGCTGCTGCCACCAGAGGGGATGTTCTTGTTAAAAACGTCATTCCCAAACACATGGAGTCTCTGACAGCAAAGCTTATTGAGATGAATGTCAAAGTTGAAGAATTTGATGACAGTATACGCATATATGGCAAGGACAAGCTTTCAAAGGTCAATATTAAGACGCTTCCGTATCCGGGTTTCCCTACTGACTTGCAGCCGCCGGTTGCTATTTTGCTTTTGCAGGCAGAGGGTATCAGTACTATTACCGAGGGTATTTTTGAAAACCGTTTCCAGTATATTGAAGAGTTAAAAAGGATGGGGGCCAATATCCGTGTAGAAGGAAGAATGGCGGTTATTGAAGGAAGATCGAAACTCTCCGGTGCGCCGATAAAAGCACTGGATTTAAGAGCCGGGGCTGCCTGCGTAATCGCGGCGCTTGTTGCGGAAGGTGAAACCGAGCTTACCAATGTGCATTACCTTGATCGAGGCTATGAAAACTTTGTTGAGAAATTAAACAAACTTGGCGCAGATATTAAGAGAATAAGTGACAACAAGTGTTAACCGGAGAGAGAAATGATTAAAGTTTGTAGTCTATTCAGCGGTTCAAGCGGGAATTGTATATATGTATCTTACAATGACACTGCTATTCTTATTGATGCAGGTGTAAGCGGCAAACGCATTGAAGCGGCTTTAGAAAGCATCGGAGAGTCTGTTGATAATATAGAAGCTATATTTATAACTCACGAGCACAGTGACCATATCAGTGGAGCGGGCATTCTGTCCCGACGTCATAATATTCCCATATACGCCAATTCTCAAACATGGAGCGCTATGCGCTCCGAACTTGGCAAGATCAAGGCAGAATCTATCCGCTATATTGAATTGGGAGAACTGACAACCTTAGGGGATATTACCATAAAATCTTTCCCTATTCCTCATGATGCTGTTTGCCCCGTTGGATATAATATTTTGATCAATGGTAAAAAATTAACCATAGCCACCGATATTGGTCATATGAATAATGAGCTTTTATCAAACCTGGAAAAAAGTGAAATGGTTCTGCTGGAGTCAAATCATGACGTGGAAATGCTGAAAACCGGCAGATATCCCTGGCCTTTAAAGCAGAGAATCCTGGGAGACAAAGGGCACCTTTGCAATGATATGGCGGGAAAAGTTGTTGCCCACCTGGCGAAATGCGGTACCAAAAAGTTTTTGCTGGGGCATTTGAGTAAAGAAAACAATTTTCCGGAGCTTGCATACCGGACAGTATGCAACGCCTTGCGGGATATTAAGATAAATCCTGAAAAGGATATATATCTTGAGGTTGCCTTAAGGGACAGAGCGAGCAATATTTTATATATTTGATTGTATAAAAGGAATGCCTGCAATGACTATAACGCTTGTATGTGTGGGAAAACTGAAGGAAGATTATTTAAGAGACGCTCAAAAGGAATATTTAAAGCGTCTTTCTCGTTTTTGCGGAATAAAAGTCATTGAGGTTGATGAAGAAAAAGCTCCTGAAACAGCAAGTGCTGCACAGGAGGATAGAATAAGGCAAAAGGAAGCTGAACGAATCAGAAAAGCGATTGGCAAAAACAGTGTTAAGATAGTTTTAGCTCTTGATGGGAAAGAACTGGATTCTGTGGGATTTTCAGAGCAGATGCGCAATTATATGCTTGAGGGTAAAAGTGATTTAACTTTTATTATCGGCGGGTCTACCGGCATTGATAAATCAGTCATAAGAGAAGCCGACTTTAATTTTTGCATGTCGAAACTGACATTTCCGCACCAGCTGGCAAGAATAATTCTTTTGGAGCAAATCTACCGCGCGTTTAAGATCCTTAATAATGAAGTTTACCATAAATAAAGGGGTAACGAAGCACTGTTCAATGTTAATATATACAAAATACTCCATTTATTAATTTTGTATATTATTTATAAATAAATTATAATATTTTAAAAATGGTAATATTTATAAATTAATATAACTAAAAAAATAGGAGGCCAAAACTTTATGATTAAAAGAACACTAGCTTTTTGTTGCGCATTAATATTATTATTTACTTTAACAGGATGTATGCAGTATAAAATAGCAATAAATATGGAGGATAACGTTGTAAATAGATTGAAATTTCAAATAGCTTATAATGAAGCACTCATGGGCTTATTAGGTGAGGAAGTATACGAATTACAGGATGGAATTGAACAATTGTTTAAGACAGCAGAATCGATGGGAGAAGATGGTTCTGAAAATAATTTGACTATTACTCCGTTAACTTTTGAGGACAATGGCTATGTTTTTAAGGGAACAACGTACGATTATTCATTTAAAGGCCAAAGTGGCTTCAGTGAAGTAAATGAATCCTTGAAAATTGTACCATTGAGAAACAACACCTATAGATTAGAAGTTAAATTTGATAGTAATGATGAAATTAGCGAAATTACCGGAATATCCGTTGAAGAAATGGAAGAATACGCAGATATATACCATTCACTAGGCTTCAAAGCTGAATTAAGCATTATAACTGATAATCACATTATCTCCCATAATGCAGATAAGGTTATTGGTACCGAATATATTTGGGATCTAGCTTCGAGAGTCATTGAAAATAAAAACAAACCTGAAACTCTTTTTATTGAATTTAAAGTATCCGAAGATGCATACGTAAAAAATCCTCTAAAGGAAGAGTTCATTAAAAAATATGAACTTGACCCAAATGATCCGGATTTCTACGGAAAAGCATTGCAAAAAGTCAATGTCCTATATGGTACGGACAAAGGTCTGGAACTGGATTCCGAATTATTAAGGCTTCAGGGTGCCCTTATTTACGCTCGTCTCCTGGGGTTAGAGGATGAAATCGAAGAATTTGCCAAGGCAAATCCCGGCTATGACAGCGGTTTTAAAGATGTCCCCGATTGGGCTAAGCCTACGATGAACTATCTTTATTACAAAAAGTTAGTATATGGTAAAGGCAATAATTTGTTTGGTTCATATGATCCCATGTCCGAAGCACAATTTACAGCATTGGTATTAAGAGCCCTTGGCTACAGTGAAGCAAATGGGGATTTCGTTTTTGTGGAAGCTCCCCAAAAAGCATATGAGTTGGGATTCTATATATCCGATACCAGCGGTTACGAAATAAAGAACAGTGATCGGCTAACAAGAAGAGATATGAGTTACATTGCATTTAATGGTTTATTTGTTCAGAATAAAGAAAAAAGCGGTTATTTAATAGACAATCTCACTGTCATGAAATAATTTACGCAGATAAAATTGATGTTATCCGGAGAGGAACCTTGAGTCCTCTCCGTCATTTGAAAATCAATAGGAAATTTACCGTGTTATTTCCTGATTTTCTCTAAATATACCGGTTTTATGGTATATTTTTTTTATACAAATGATAAAGGTTATTATACTAAAGAAAAAAGGTTGTGGGCCTTATGATTCCTCAATACTATGAATTTTCGAACAGGACGAAGATTCTTTCAGGTTTTCAGGCTTTAGAGAGAATACCGTTTGAGCTTCATGAAAGGGGTAAATCCCGCCCTTTGATCATCTACCAGAGAGAATATATAGATAAGTGGACGCAAAGAATGCTGATAAAAGCCATGGAAGGCCCGGAATTGATTAAAGGTATTATTTATCCGTATTGCAGGCCGGTTGACGAAGAATGTTTGACGCAAGGATTATCGGAATTTAAGAGTAATGAGTGCGACTCTATTATTACTTTGGGAGACGGTTCTGCTTTTGAATTGGGGAATAGCATGCGCATTAAGCTGGAGCAGGAACGAGCCGCCGATAACACAGATAAAGGGATTACATTTATAGCAGTGCCCATTGCCGGTTCCGGAGCCGAAATCACCGGAGAAGCGGATTTAGTTGTTTCAGATCCAAAACTGACACTTAATTTGTCTGTCAGAGAAACAGTCCTGTCCGCGCTCGATATAATATGTCATGGTATTGAAGCCTATACATCAATTAAGAAAAACCCTGTAAGCGACGCCTATGCTTTTTCAGCCATAAAGCTGACTGCTGAGAGTCTTCCCGTTATTATTAAAAAATGCAGGGATAAGAAGGCAAGAAACATCTTGTCCAATGGAGCCATTCTGTCCGGAATGGGTTTTTTAAATACCAAAGGCGGGATTTCACACGCTATTGCAAAAGGTCTTACCGAATGTTGCAATATATCTCATACCGAGGCTGTTTCAGTAATACTTCCGCATTGTCTGGAACACAATATGATAAAAAATGATGAATATTACGGCGAGTTATTGCTTCCATTAAAAGGACCCGATGTTTATTCGGAGACTCCGAAGCATGAAAGAGGAAGAAAATTCCGAAAAGCTATACGAAATATGATTTATGAGTTTCACGTAAAATTGGATATACCGGTTTGTCTTTCGGAAATCGGAGTAAAGAGAACCGATTTTGATAAGATTACCGAGCGTTGTCTTTCGAATGAATATCTTGCTGACTATTCAGAGGAGGTACGAAAGGAGGACATAATAAACATCTTGAACTTAGCATATTAGAAAATGATATAAAGAATCGCGGAAAAATCTCTTTATAAAGACAATAAAGACAAGCCGGCAAAAAAAATATATAATAAATACAGTCTGATTATATAATCAATAAAAAAATAATACGGAAGGTCAGAATGAATATAAATGGCAGTACAGAGGGTTTAAAAAGCAGTGTTATAGAAGCCCTTGAGAGTATATACGATCTGGAGATCCCTCAGGATAAGCTCTGGACAGAAGAATTGATCAATAAAATATCTGAAATATCGGGAACTATAAACAAAGAAATAGCAGTATATATTGACAGGAAAGGACGCATTATAGATGTCATAGTTGGAGACTTCAGGACTGTTGATTTGACTGAAGTCGAGGGTCGAAGAAGCAAAACACGTCTGAGCGGGGTCAGGTGTATCCATACGCATCCAAACTCAAGCGGAATGTTATCAGCCGCGGATATCAGCTCTTTAAAGCTTTTAAGACTGGACATGATAGCTGCAGTCGGTTTAAAAGAGCAAATGCCGGAACAAATTTATGTAGCTGTCCCATCTCAGGCAGAAGTAGGGGATGTAGAGTTTTTTGGCCCTTATTCAGCCGATAAGGAAGATTTCGGAGCCTTGATGGAATATATAAACGAGGCTGACGAATTCCTGAAAGAATACACCGAAAACCTGCAGAATACGAATGAACGGGCAATCCTGGTGGGCATAAAAACTCATGAAACAAAAAATATTCAGGGTGTAAGTGAAGCAGAAATTTCCATGATTGAGCTGAAGGAACTGGCACAAACGGCAGGAGCTGTTGTTGTGTCCTCAATTATTCAGAATCGCGAGTCCAGGGATTCGGCATTTTTAATAGGCAAGGGCAAGGTTGAAGAGTTAAAGCTGTTGGTTCAGACAACCGAAGCCGATATGGTGATATTCGACGAGGAAATTTCTCCTTCACAGCAGAGAAACCTTGAAGAAGCGCTGGGAGTAAAGGTCCTTGACAGAACAGGCCTGATTCTTGATATATTCGCTCAACGGGCCAGAAGCAGAGAGGGTAAGATTCAGGTTGAACTGGCTCAGCTTGAATATAACCTGCCGAGACTACAGGGCTTGGGGTTGGTGTTGTCCCGTCTGGGCGGAGGTATCGGTACCCGGGGTCCTGGTGAAACTAAGCTGGAAACGGACAAAAGGCATATTCGCAGGAGGATATCCTATCTGAAAGCTCAGCTTAAAGAGATAAAAAAACAAAGGGGAATTTTAAGGGTAGAAAGAAAAAGGAACCGGGTGCCCGTTGTTTCTTTGGTGGGGTATACCAACTCGGGAAAATCCACTTTACTGAATACTTTATGCGGTTCAAATGTATATGCGGAAAACCAGTTGTTCGCGACCCTGGATACAACAACGCGCCAGCTTGTTCTTGAAGATAATAATACCATTCTGCTAACAGACACGGTGGGATTTATCAGAAAACTGCCTCATCAGCTTTTGGACGCGTTTAAATCTACACTGGAAGAGGTATTATATGCGGACTTTCTGGTAATTGTGGCTGATTCATCCGACCCATATTTTGAGGACCATATTCGTATTGTGGATAGTATACTGGATGAACTTGGAGCGGGACAGAAACCTTCTGTTATTGCGTTAAACAAAATTGATAAGATCGATGATCCGGAATCGATCAGGATCAATGCTGAACGTCCGGTGATCGAAATATCTGCAAAAACAGGATTTGGACTTGACAAACTCAAAAAGTATCTTAAAGAGCAGCTTTGTGAGGCGCGTTCAAGGTATAAACTTTCAATACCTTTTTCGGATGGTTGGGTTTTGCCCTGGCTTTATGAGAATGGAAAAGTTATATCGGTTGAATATGATGAGAACGCTTCGATAGCAGAGGTTGAACTGACCAGGGAAGCCGCTGTGCGTATTGAAAAATATATTGTTAATAATAATTGAATTATTTTAGCTGTTGCTAATAACTGGCGACTAACTATAAGAAATGTTTACTTGACACCCTTTATGTACTGTTGTAGAATAATAATGCTGTTTTTTCGCTCGAGTGGTGGAATAGGCAGACACAACGGACTTAAAATCCGTCGGACTAACCATCCGTGCCGGTTCGAGTCCGGCCTCGAGCACCAGGAAAGTCCTGATTGCTCTTTGCGATCAGGACTTTCTCTTTTTGTCACTAAACATTTTGTTTCACTTTTACAACTATGTGCCACAATTTTTTCCGTCATAATTTATTTGCGGATTATTTCTTTCAAGTTTATATCAGGATACTATTGAAATGTTGTTTTAGGGTCGATATAATAAATACACAATATATAGTTATAATTTACTTATTGTATACAATATATATTGTTTTAATTGTTACTTTATGGAAAAAGTTTGAAGAATAAACGGAGGGAAAAAACCATGCAATTAACCGAAAATGCCATTAAAGTCCTGGAAAAACGATATCTGATAAAAGATAAGGACGGAAATGCTATTGAAACTCCTGAAGGGATGTTCCGAAGAGTCGCAAGAGTTGTGGCTTCTGCAGATAAAGGGTATGTATCTGAGGAACAGCTTCGTAAAACCGAGCAGGAGTTTTTCGATATGATGGCAAATTTGGAGTTTCTGCCTAACTCTCCGACACTTATGAATGCCGGTAGACCTTTGGGCCAACTGTCTGCTTGTTTTGTACTTCCCATTGAGGACACCATGGAAGGTATCTTTGACAGCGTTAAAAATGCAGCATTGATTCATAAAAGCGGTGGAGGAACAGGTTTTTCATTTAACAGGCTGCGCCCGAAGGGCTCAAGCGTGAATTCTACAGGCGGAGTCGCCAGCGGACCGGTCAGTTTTATGAAAGTTTTTAATGCTGCTACAGAGGCAGTAAAACAAGGAGGTACCCGCAGAGGCGCCAATATGGGTATATTGCGGGTCGATCACCCCGATATTTTGGAATTTATAACATGCAAACAGGACAATTCGGATATTACCAATTTCAATATAAGTGTCGCTTTGACTGAATCTTTTATGGAAGCAGTTGAGAAGGGCGAAGACTATGATTTGATCGATCCCAGAAATAATGAGGTCAAGGGACGGTTAAATGCAAGAGAAGTATTTGACTTGATGGTCAAAATGGCCTGGAAGAATGGAGAACCCGGGATAATTTTTATTGACCGAATTAACCGTGACAATGTAACCCCGGAACTGGGTGAGATAGAAAGCACAAATCCGTGCGGCGAACAGCCTCTGCTTCCTTATGAGGCATGTAATCTCGGCTCCATTAATTTAAGCGCAATGGTTAAAGAAGGCGAATCAGGTCCCGAAGTGGATTATGACAAGCTTCGTGATACTGTTCATAAAGCTGTTCATTTTTTGGACAATGTTATTGATGTAAATAATTATCCTTTGCCCGAGATCGATAAAATGACCAGAGGAACACGAAAGATCGGCCTGGGTGTAATGGGATGGGCTGACCTTCTTCTGATGCTCGGAATCCCATATGATTCACAAAAAGCAATAGATCTTGCAGAAGAAATAATGGGATTCATTGATTATGAGTCTAAACAGGAAAGTGAGCGCATAGCTTCAGTAAAAGGCGTATTCCCTTATTATGACAAGAGTATTTATAAAGATTCGGGAAGAAAACTCAGAAATGCGACCACCACAACAATAGCACCTACCGGAACACTGAGCATAATCGCAGGTGTAAGCAGCGGGATAGAACCTCTGTTTGCTATTTCATTTATTAAAAATGTAATGGACGGGACAGAACTGGTAGAAGTAAATCCCCACTTTAAAAAAGTAGCGATGGAAGAAGGTTTTTACTCGGAAGAGCTTATGCGGGCAATTGCGAAGAAAGGATCGCTTAGCGATATTGAAGGGGTACCGCAGTATATTAAGGATATATTTGTTACTTCCCACGATATCACTCCTGAATGGCATGTAAAAATGCAGGCAGCCTTCCAGAACCATACCGACAATGCTGTTTCCAAAACCGTGAATCTAAGGCATGAAGCTACGATAGAAGATGTCGCGGAGGTATTCTGGCTGGCATATAGGACAGGCTGTAAAGGCGTAACTATTTACAGAGACGGTAGCCGCGACATGCAGGTATTAAATATAGGAAGTGTCAAGGGGAAAGACTCGAAAAAGGAAGAACCCGCTGTCAGTTGTGAAGAATGCAGCGTGGCCAATAAGACAATCTACAAAAACATTAAACCAAGGCCGAGGCCTGAGGTTACTACAGGATTCACCGAAAAGTTCAAGATTGGCTGCGGAAATCTTTATGTAACTGTTAACTATGATGAAAACGGCATATGCGAAGTGTTTACAAATACCGGCCGGGCCGGGGGATGTCCTTCGCAGTCCGAGGCTACCAGCCGTTTAGTATCCATAGCCTTGAGGGCCGGAGTTGATGAAGCAGCAATTGTTGAACAGCTTAAAGGTATTCGCTGTCCTTCCACTATTCGCCAGAAAGGTCTTAAGGTATTATCCTGTCCGGATGCTATAGGTCGTTTGATTCAGAAGGTAATGAATCACAGGAACGGACACGATGAAAAAAATGTAGAAATAGCGAATGAAATTTCCAATTACAGTACGCCGAGACCGACTGCAAAAACTTTCGTACAAGGCTTTGACTATAAAACCTGTCCTGAATGCGGAAATGAAGTTGAGCATGAAGGTGGCTGCGTAGTCTGCAGAAATTGCGGATATTCAAAGTGCGGATGAGATGAACGGTTTTCCATAATACTGAACGCTATTGAATCAATCTAAATGTAATGAAGGGCCTTTATGTTGGTATAAAGGCCCTTTGCTAATGTCTACCACTAATAATATGAGTAAGATATTTCAACAAGTATTAACAGTCCCAAAATGCGCAGAATAAAAACAATCCTGACAATTAACATGGAATTCTTTATATAAAAGTTCATTGTACTTGAATTGTATTTGCCGTATAATATGGTAAAAACAAATTGATATTTCAGGAGTGATTAGATTGAATCGCCTATCAAGGCTGGAACTAAGGTATGGTCGTTATGCCATAAGCAATTTAACACTATATATTGCGGCTATAAATCTGGCTGTTTTTATACTTAGTTTGTTTTCAGGATTGGGATTAGTTTGGTTATTGACTCTGAATCCCGAAAAGATAATTAAGAATTTTCAAATATGGAGACTGGTTACTTTCATTTTTATACCCGAGACTTTCAGTATAATATGGATCCTTTTCTCAGTATATTTAATATATATGCTGGGAGCTTCACTTGAACGTTATTGGGGCACATTCAAACTGAATGTTTACTATTTTGTCGGGATGCTGGGTTCAATAATCGCCGCATTTATAACTTATTTCTTCGCGGGAGCCGGCAATATGACGGGGTATTACCTCAACATGTCTTTGTTTTTAGCCTATGCTACGCTTTTCCCCGAGCAGGAATTTTTAATATTTTTCATTCTGCCGGTAAAGGTTAAATATTTAGGTATGCTTGATGCAGCCTTTCTGTTATACGAAATAATTTTGTCAATAAGATTCGGAGCCTGGTATCAGGCGGTCGCCATTTTGGTGGCTATCATGAACTATTTGCTGTTTTTCGGCAAAGACTTTATTAACTGGATCAAGTTAAAGCGCCAGGTTGCAAAAAACAGAAAACGGTTTTTTGAACAGGTCCGCCCATACAATCAGGACAGGCGATTTTAAACTTCGTGATGGGGGGTAAAATCTATGGATTATGCAAAAGAGATACTTCGGTTGAAAGAAGAACGTAATGCTATTATTGTAGCTCATCTATATCAGGACGGAGAAATACAGGATATTGCCGACATGGTAGGCGATTCATTTGAATTGAGCCGTTATTGCGCCACAACAGATAAGGATGTTATTGTTTTCTGTGGCGTTCATTTTATGGCCGAAAGCGCTAAGATCCTATCTCCGGAAAAAACAGTCCTTCTTCCTGCAATTGACGCGGGATGCCCAATGGCCGACATGGCAAATGCAGAGGATTTAAGAAAACTGAAGGCAAAATATCCTGAAGCTGCAGTAGTATGTTATGTTAACACTACTGCTGCTGTTAAAGCAGAGAGCGATATTTGTTGTACTTCATCAATTGCCGAAAAGGTCGTACGCTCGGTTCCCAATAAACAGATTATTTTCCTGCCTGACAGGAATTTAGGGCAATATGTCGCAAAGCAGGTGCCCGAAAAAGAATTCATTTTCTGGCCCGGTTTTTGTCCGACTCATAACGCTCTTTCGGTCATGCATGTAAAGGAAGCTCGTGAAACGTATCCTGAAGCGGTTTTGGCAATACATCCGGAAGCTCCTCCGGAGGTAGTAGAAATGGCCGATTTTGTAGGAAGTACCAAGCAGATTATAGACTTTTGCACACAATCTGATAAGAAGGAATTTATAATAGGCACAGAAGAAGGGATTTTGCACCAACTGAAAAAGAAGAATCCTGATAAGAAATTTCATATGCTGAAGTATAGATTTATTTGTCCCAATATGAAAAAGACGAGTTTGGAAACTCTATATACGGCACTTAAGGATATGAAGCACGAAATCACGCTTGATCCGGAAACCATCAGGAAAGCATCCCTAAGTCTGGAAAGAATGCTCAACGTTAAGTGACATAACGGATATTGAAGGTGAATATTGATGCAGAAGCTCATACAAAAAGACACTGCCAGGCATGACAGGTACCTGATAAATTTTGATACGAACAATTTGCCCTGTGAGTTTTATGATGTGGTGATTATCGGCAGCGGTATAGCCGGAGTTTATACTGCTCTGTCTGCACCAAGAAATACGAAAATATTGATCATTACCAAGGAAGCTATAGAAATAAACAACTCTGTACTGGCTCAGGGGGGCATTGCTGTTTCCCTGGATCAGAAAGATTCCCCGGAATTGCATTTTAAGGATACCATATATGCCGGAGTGGGACTTTGCGATGAAACGGCGGTCAATGCTTTGGTAAATGAAGCAGCTGAGAATATCGCTACCCTTTGTTTATACGGTGTCAATTTTGACAGGGATGAAGATAAGCGCCTATCCCTCACCAGAGAAGGCGCTCATAGTATGAACAGAATCATACATACCGGGGACGCTACCGGAAAAGAAGTATGTGATACTCTTGTCAGCGCAGTGTCGGGGCTGGACAATGTAACCATAAAGGAACAGACTTTTGCTGTGGATATCCTTACCGAGGGTGGGGAATGCAAAGGCGTATTAACCGCAAATGAGGACGGGACAGAGCTGAAAGCATATTATGCGCCAGTGGTCGTTTGCGCTTCCGGCGGCTATGGGCGATTGTACTCAAAGACAACCAATCCGGAAGTTGCTACCGGAGACGGCGCGGCGCTTGCCTACCGGGCCGGAGCGGAGCTTATGGATTTGGAA
>Ga0134103_1001698_pt1 | contig 19450 bp, 15 predicted proteins | sample 14_taG_2_FD_94445 | JGI IMG/M metagenome (GOLD analysis project Ga0134103, IMG submission 94445) | Switchgrass degrading microbial communities from high solid loading bioreactors in New Hampshire, USA - 14_58_20_212_A1 metaG | ecosystem: Engineered > Bioreactor > Semi-continuous > Anaerobic >...
CATTTCTCCTACTTTAACAGGATGCTTGAATTCCACGCTGTCAATTGAAACAGTCGCTACAATGGACTGCGCATGGCGTGATGCCGCCATGGCTCCCGCAACGTCAATCCAATGCAGGAGCCTTCCTCCCAAAAGATGCCCCAATATATTCGCATCATTCGGAAGGACCAGTTCCCGCATTTCTACCATTGAATCTGATACTCTTTTGGCTTCCATGTATTTCACCCGTTTTTAATTTTCTGTTTTATTTCAAATATATATACATTTACATTATATATAGGCTGGCTGATATTGGCAAACAAAGTATAAAAATATAACGAAATAACATATAAGGACAGTTCTTTGGGTTATATGTCAGTTCAAGTACAGAATAACAGGAGGAACTTTCCCATATGGTTTAACTCTTGTAGAAATGCTATAAAGTGTGTATTATTTAATATTAAATTATTCTTAAATCAAAATCTATTTCTTACGTCGGAATCAGGGGGAACTAACTTTGCACCGTAAATTTAACGTTTTAAAAGCAGCATTCCCATATACTATACCTGTTATGACAGGTTATCTCTTCCTGGGAACAGCGTTTGGTATATTGTTGAACAGTAAGGGATATCATTTCGGATGGGCAATTCTGATGAGCCTTTTTATCTATGCCGGTTCCATGCAGTTTGTAGCGGTTAATCTACTAACCTCAGCATTTAATCCTGTATATGCATTTTTTATTACTCTTATTGTAAATGCCCGGCATTTATTCTATGGCATCTCTATGCTTAAACCATTTAAAGGCACAGGAAAGCTTAAACCGTATCTGATAGCCGGATTAACAGATGAGACCTATTCCATTTTATGTTCCACCGAACCACCGGAAGGAATCGATAAAACATGGTTCATGTTATTTGTGACATTGCTGAATCAAATATATTGGGTGCTCGGTTCGGCACTTGGTAGTCTTTTAGGATCATTGATAACTTTTGATACCACGGGTATCGATTTTGTCATGACCGCCCTGTTTACGGTAATTTTTATAAATCAATGGAAAGCCACAAAAAACCATATCCCTGCAATTATAGGCGTATTGGTATCGGTTTTATGTCTCTTGGTTTTCGGCCCCGATAATTTTATAATACCTTCTATGGCACTTATCGTGCTGGCTTTAACCGTGTTAAGAAAAAATATTGAGGAAGGGATTTAACAATATGGATCTTACAGCTTCCCAGGCATTAGTTCTAATCGCTGTTATTGCTCTGGCGACACATATTACGAGAGGACTTCCCTTTAACCTCTTCGCTGAGAATAAAGAAACACCCGAGTATGTCCTGTACCTGGGAAAAGTACTTCCTTATTCGGCTATAGGCTTGTTAATGGTATATTGCCTGAAAAATGTATCTTTTGTATCAAGCCCTTATGGAATCCCTGAAGCAATTGCCGTTCTTTGCGTCGCGTTCCTTCATCTGTGGAAGAACAATACGCTGTTGAGTATCGGAGTTGGCACCGTAGTATATATGATTTTGGTTCAGTTGGGTATCCATTCTTAATAATTTAATCTGTTAAATAATTTGTTTAAGAATTTTGTCTTTATGACCGGACTGTCAATAATAATGCTCAGCCCGTGGTATGCCATCAGAATCAGATATGGATAAATAGGATAAATATACCGGGGTTTGATTTCCCAGAGGGTATAAAAGCCTATAAATCCCATTATCACGATTGCCGGCAGCAACAGCCGGTATGGAGTCTTCTTTCCGATGGATTTTATAAGTCCGATAAATATAAGGCTTAAGATCAAAGTATTAATAACGTGCAAAGTCCATCTTATTGAGTCCCTGAAATAAACACTGCTGTCCAATGTAACTGTTGCAATTGTTGGGTATAAATGGCCAAATGAGCCAACTCCATAATATTCAGCCTGGTATGTTCCCTCGGTCCAGAGCCAGATATTCTTTTTTAAATACACTTTTACAAGATTTATCAATCCTTTTTCTTCAAGCTTTTTATTTATCAGCATCTTGTATATTTGTCTGCTTTTTTCCTTGTTATAATCAGCTTGATTTGTATAAATGCTCAAAGAATATGAATCGTCCCAATAACCAAACTTTTCATCATTCATGCCCATGTGGATCCACATGGCGATCGGTATGGAGTTTTTGCCTATCGGTGTTGATATTTTCCCGGTATTTATAAGATAATTATCTGTCAAAAACAATGGAACCCTGAATAAAAACAGAACTATTCCGAAAAAGGCAAGAGATTTCAAAATTGAAATCTTTTTTATCAAAAAGTATATAAAGATTGCCAGAAGAAATACCGCTCCCAGCGGTCTTAAAAAATTGCCCAGTGTCAATAAGACCGCAGTAGGAATCAAATAGCGCAAGTTTTTAGTTCTTGCGAATTTTAAGGCATATAAGACACTACCCAGGAACAATGCGGTGGCATAGATATCATTATATACAAGGTTATTAAGCATGATCATGGGCGGAAAAAAACAGGAAAATATCAACAATGCAAAATCATTCGTCCCTCTGTGCGGAAACACTTCCTGATATATCCTGTATATCAGCACCGATGTAAACGTGGAAAAAGCAATATTTAACAGCTTAGGTCCGACGAGAGTCTGTGGAAGGATCCTGTAGATAACAGATAAAAAAAGTGTTATGCCAATATTATTCGGATATTGATATAAATAACCTTTGTCTTCAAAGGCCTCAAAGTTTCCGTTGATAATATCATGCGCTATCCTGTTCACAATATCCTGATCAGCGAACTGCTTTGCCGGAAAGTATACGATAAACATCAACTGAGTCATTACCGAAAGATAAATGATCGTAAATAAAACTTCGTATTTAGAATATTTGTCAAGCATTTTACTGATCATATAAATTAATACAACGGCAATAAAAAGCAAAAGGGAACATAATATAAGTAATACAGTATCCTGAACCACCCACGCAGGATTATCATAATATTTATAGCTGCAATATTCAGCACGACAAAACAGTGAACATACTAAAATAAACCAAATAAATGACAGCAGAAAAAATACAGGTATAAACTCAATTATGCCGTTATTCCTTCTGTTATTTATTTCGTTATCCAAAACAACCCTCTCAAATATTGTTTATTATAACCTAAAATTTAATTTCACCTCTTCATTCATTGCTTATTCGGAACAATATTTGTTAAGTTGTTTGAAGAAAAAGGAAAACGGGCGGACAGACTACATTCTTATTTGTCCGGCCGCCCATATATGGGTATCAATTTGGCTTAATCAGTTTTATCTAATCATTTTGCGACTTTCAGGCTAGAAATGACCTGATCGATACTGTAGCGTGAAAGAATAGTTTTTCGCCGTGAATCGATATTCAGGCAGGGAGTTAACCTTTGATTCTCCATTATTGATTTTTTGCTCGACGGTTTGGGAGGTTCTGATATGACATGGTTCATGATACCGTATGGTAACTATTCTTGTTCAGCCAGTTTTAATATATCAACCGGATTTAAAATCAAAACGACCTGACCGTTTCCAAGCAGTGTGGAACCGGAAATTCCGGGAATGGAAGCCAAATGGCCTTCCAATGTTTTTACCACGAACTCCTGTTCTTTTTTCAATTTGTCCACCACGATCGCAAAATTTTCAGTACCATTGGTCAGTATTACGGCATTTAATTCTTCTTGTCCGGTACACGGCCGGCCTGTATGAAAAAGTTCGCAGAGCCATTCGATTCTGATAACATCCCCTCTTAAATAGGTAAAATGCTTTCCGTTATATTTATGAATGTTGTTTCTGTTTATTTTAACTGTCTCGATTATATATTCCAGTGGGATAATATACGTTTCGCTGGATGCTTCCACAATCAAGCCATACGAAACTGCTAGTGAAAGCGGTAATTGAATAATTACCTTCGTTCCTTTTCCCGCTTCACTTTCAAGCATTATATTTCCTTTTAATTCTGCTATATTACTTTTAACGATATCCATTCCCACACCTCGACCGGATATCTCAGTGATCTGTTTTGCCGTGCTGAAGCCTGGAAGGAAAATAAGATTTAAAATTTGATTTCGGCTCATCCTTTCGGCATCCGCAATAGTTATAAATCCTTTCTCTATTGCTTTTTCTTTCAATTTCTCGGTATCAATTCCGTTTCCGTCATCTTCAATTTCAATATATACATACTTATTCTTGTTATAGGCTCTCAACACGATTCTTCCGATCTCCGGTTTCCCTTTTGAGATGCGCTCTTCTGGAGATTCAATTCCATGATCCGCAGCATTTCGAACTAAATGCACCAAAGGATCACTGATTTGCTCGATAATTGTTTTATCTAGCTCCGTATTCTCACCCTCCATACACAGTTCCATCTTTTTGCCTGTGCTCTGAGCGATATCCCTTACGACCCTGGGCATTTTTTGGAATACTGTTTTTACTTCTATCATTCTTATAGACATAACCGTATTCTGAAGATCATCTGATATCCGGTTTATATATGCTCCCACTTTTTTTACTTCCTTGGACATTTCCGGCAGGTTATACTCCAGGTTTAGTTTTGATGAAATGTGCAAAAATGAATTCTTGGCAATCAGAAGCTCAGAAATCATATTCATCATTTTATCGATTTTTTCCTGGCTAACACGAATACTCTGAGTCATACTGTTTTTCGATTTCTTATCATCGATTTTTTTCTGTCCCTGCTGGGTTTCTGCCATCTTTTTCATTGTATTATCGGCCAGCAAATGGACATGTGATATTTGCTCTCTGATTTCATTAAGAATATTGTCATTCTGTAAATCAAAGAACTCTTCTGAGGCGAGAGCTTTTAAATATGACTTCAGATAATCTATAACCAGAAAGCTTAGATTAACAAATCTACTTTCAAACTGGCAACCTATATCTCTTATCAAAGCCAAAAGACTTTCATAACTATGCACGACTTCTGAAAACTTTTTTATTCCTGAATGTGCGGGACTTTGGGGTGATAAGGCTGAAAGATATACTCCTGTACCACCTTTAATACTATGGACAGCCCTGAATATATCATTAACAGCATCCTTATCTTCACTATTGGCATCAAGCCGTATCAATAAATCATTCTCTATTTTTTCAATATGCTCTGTACTTTCATATAAAAACTGCTCTTTAATTCCTTCGGTCATGCCAAGCGTAAACTCATCAGACTGAAATAAGTCCATGACTGTCCCTTCAGAAAGTATCCCGTCAGATATACTATTTTCATCAGACATGACTTTGCAGTCTTCATATGCATGTTTCAAGCTTAAAAGTACTTCTTCATCATTCTGTGCAATTTCTAACTCCAGGTACAAAAGATTACTTTCATTGTTGAAGGTACATTTATATAATTTTTCATGCAATTCTGATATGTAAGCATACAAAAAATCTTCAAACGTAAGCAGACTGTCGATAAACTCTTTGTCAACTGTTACTTCCTGGTTTCTTACACAATCCAGAAGAAGTTCTGTTTCATAACTTAATCTTGTAATGACCGACAATCCTGAAAAGGAAGAACCTCTCTTTATCCTGTGAACCTTAGTGAAAATGTTATTGATTAAATCAATGTTCTCGGGACATACTTCCAGTTTCAATGTTTCTGTCTCAAGCTCATCAAGCCATTCCTTACATTCATCAATATACATTTTTACAATGTCTACATCTTCTATATAGATCCTACTGAACATAATATTCTCTCCTTGGCTGAAAGAAGCATTTGTATTCTACCTGATATCCGACAATCTAATGATATAATAGTGAATATTCTTCCTTATTCAGGGTCATTTGCAATCAGAGTCGTTTTTTGTGGGTTTAAATTCATAATATCATCCCTCCTAATATTTAGGTCTTGAGTATACAATGGTACCGCCTATTCTTTGAAACTTATAGGCCGATGAAATTCTTCCAACAGATTCGGAATGCCCGAGAAAAATATATCCTCCGGGATTTAAGGATTCGTAAAAGCTGGATAAAACATTCCTTCTTGACTCATCGTCGAAATATATAAGACAATTCCGGCAGAATATAAAATCACATCCCTTGATATTTCTCATTTCATTTTCATCCATCAGGTTAATTCGTCTGAAATCCACATATTTTCTGACATTCAGATTAATAAGGTACTTATCGTTTCTCCTGGTAAAGTATTTTTCCAGGTACTCAGGAGGAACATCCTTTACCGACCTGCTTTCATAGAGCCCGATTCTCGCACTTTTCAGCACATCTGTATTTATGTCTGAAGCAAGTATTTGGATCTCCCATTCTTCAGGGTCATCAAGCATTTCCTGAAGAATAATGGACAGTGTATAAGGCTCTTCCCCAGTGGAACAGGCGGCACTCCATATTTTTATTTGCTTATCATTTCCTTTTTCTTTTGCGAATAAAGGCAGGACATCTTCGGCAAAACTCCTCAACTGAGGGAAGTCCCGGAAAAAATATGTTTCGTTTACCGTAAGTTCATTGATTAATTTTTCGAACTCATACTCATCATCAGCAAATCTCAATAAAAGATAGTACTCGTTCAAGTTATCTATCTCAAGCGATTCTGCACGTTTTTCGATTCTTTTCTGCACGTAGTATTTTTTATTATATTCATAATATAATCCGGTTTTTTTATATATAAGTTTTACAAACTTATTGAATAATTCATCAGTTAATATCATTTCTACACCTCAATTTTGCCAATAACTTTTCTGGCAGCTTATATCACATCTTCTGCCGGATCTTTCAGCATTATTTGAAATACACCGGTTGCTTTGCTGTCATTTAAAAAACCTAATATATGAATGGCCGCCATTCTTTTGAGGATATTATTGCAATAGGTTGTATTGCTTACAATTTTCATGACATTATAACTAATGAATTTATGTAAATTGCAGATCGTTTTCATCCTGTTTACCGAATCGCTTTCATTCGCATCAAGCTTTTTCAAAAATGCAAAGACTTTTTCATATAAAACGTTGTCATCCAACGTTCTTCATTCTTTCAGCGATTTTATGCATAGAGTCCCTCGAGTAGAGTATCTCTAAAATGGCATCAGTTTCTGATTTAAACAGTTTAAAATCCTCTACGGATTTTATTGAGTCAAAAATATTGATTATTCTTCTGGCGTCGGGTCTTGCTGCAATAATTCCTAATTCAATGTTTTGGGCCTTCATCCGGTTTTTCACCTTAACCAGAGTCTTTATTTCATCCTCATCCAATGTGTCCAGATTGCTTAAATCAATAAGAATGACCAGGGTTGAAGAATTATCCACCATTTCCCCGAAGTTTTTCAGTCTGTCGGCAAAATCGTTGGCTTCCGGTTTAAAAACTCTGAATATATGTTTGCCTTTGATATAGTTATTGGCTCTTTCAATCAGTTTCACCATTTGCATCCTGAGGCTTTTGCATAACTCTGCATTGATTGGCAATTGCCTGTCATATACTTTAATGACAAGTGAATAAAACTTATTGAAATCCTTTATAAATGTACTAATTTTATTTTTGTCTTTCATTTTATTGAAAGCGCTGACGGCTTCACTGCGCAAAGACTCTATGATTTGACGGCCGTCAATGTTAAATATAAAATCTTCAAACCTGTCGGAGAGTATATTATACAACCTTATGAATACTCCTAAAAGAATAATGTAGGAGTTATCTTCGTTGCTATTGAAATAATGATCATTTTCCTCCAGCTTGCTTCGAGTTAAGTCCACTATATTGATCTTTTCTAGATAAGGCAGAGCAAAATAAGTATATAGTTCTGTCTCATCAATATCTGTACACAGAATGATGCTTAATTCTTTTATTTCATCATCAACTGAGCAATCTGAAAAATAGCTGTCCGTTATGCTGGAATAAACAAGAGCCCCGATATCCTCAATACTTTTTAAAATCATTATAAATACAGGGGATACCATAGGAGCATCCTCTTCTATAAAGAAAGTTATATAAAACCTATTCCTGCCGGTAGGCTTTTTATTTAAAAGGAAGGAAACGATTTCCTCATCAGACTGTTTGACCCCGGTTTTCTCGTCTTTATTTTTATTGGCTCTGATAAAAGCTTCAACCTTTTCGCTGATTTCTGAGGCTGCATCGGCCAGATCTTTTGTCATCTCCTGAGATCCTTGCTCTTTTTTATACTGCAGCATCTTTTTAACGATATCCAGACCGTTGAAACAATGAGACACAATATTCTGGTCAAACATCAAAGAGCCGTTCCTTACACAGTCCAGCATATCCTCAATTTTATGCATTACTTTTCCAATATCTTCATATCCAACTAATTGGGAAGAACCTTTAATTGTATGAGCAATTCTGAACAGCTCATTTACATCAGCATGTGAATATTCCATCTCAAGCCGGATGATGCATTCTTCTGCCTTCTGAAGCAAATCTTCAGTTTCTTCCATATAGAACTGGACCATGGAATCCATTAAAATCACCGCCTAATTTTATAGAATTCAATACCAATCATAAACAGGTTGGCTGTTTTACGAGCTGAATAATGCATTCTCTCCACCGTTCCAGTTTTTGAACAGAATAATCAACGGTCTGCAAGACAAGCTCCACATTATCAACAGGCTTCATGATATAATCATTTGCACCGTATTCAAGAGAACTCAATATTTTATCCATTGTAGAGTGTTCTGCCGTAACAATGACCTGTGTTAAGGCATCATAGTTTTTTATATCCTTCAAAAGCTCCAGACCATTTATTTCAGGCATATCTATATTAAGCAGTACGATGTGGTATTTGTCGTTTTTGATTTTTTCAACAGCTTCAACAGCACTACGGGTAATTTCAATTTCATATGTTTCATGTTCCAAAAGATTTTTGAGAATAATCAATACATCTTCATCCACGTCTACTATCAAAACCTTATATTTATTTTTCATATGAACCCCCCATAATATATTCTTTTTCAAGCTAAGCTCTTCCAACGGCTTTTATTATTTCTTCTGCTATCATGTATGATGGCGCTATTATCTGGGCGCCGCCTCTTTCTATTGCCTCCCTTAGCATACCGAAAACTACAGCTGTAGATTCGTCTTCAGCTATGGTAATACCTCCGGCTTGTCTTATCTTTACCATAGCATCCGCCCCATCATCTCCCATTCCGGTCATAAGAACTCCGATTACTTTTTCCCCTCCAAATGCATCCAAAACAGATTCCATCGTTACGTTAACCGATGGCATAAAAACGGTCTTGGGACTGGTAGAAAGGCGAATCATTCCTCTTTCCCTTCTTACCAGAAGCTGATATCCTCCTGGGGCAAGATAGCCTCTCCCATCCTTAAGGATGTCTCCTGCTTCAGCTTCCTTGAATGGAAGCCGGCAGGCAGCATCCAACCTTTTTGCGAAGGAAGTCGTAAAGGAAGGAGGCATATGCTGTATAACTATCAATGCTGCCTTCAAATCCGGCGGAATCAATGGGAGAACTTCCATTAAAGCTGAAGGACCTCCTGTAGAAACACCAATGACAACTATCTTAGAAAGACCATCAGTTTTGGATGCGAATGTTTTTGTTGCCGGTACCGTTTTTTTTGTTGTTTTTGAGACACTCAGTCTTTTGATCCTGTTCCTGATATTTTTTTTGTTGGCATTTTTATAAGCCAGCTTTATTTTTTGTATGATTTCTTTTCCAATAACATGTATATTCGCCGAAACAGTGCCTGAAGGCTTGGCAATATAGTCAAAGGCACCCAGCTCAAGCGCTTCAAAAGTTGTCAATGCACCTTCGGTGGTAAGAGAGCTTATTATCAAAACAGGCAAGTCGGGATAATCGTTAAGTATGTATTGCATAGAAGTCAGGCCATCCATGACCGGCATATTGATATCCATTGTAATCACATCGGGCTTTAATTCGTGCACTTTTTCAATGGCATCCTGTCCGTCTCTTGCAGTTCCTACCACTTCCAGACTTGGATCGGTCAAAATAATCTCTTTCAGCACTTTTCTCATCAGGGCCGAATCATCTGCAATTAATACTTTTATTTTATTTGACACAAACATCACCTGTTAAAATTGTTAGAAAATCAGGGTGACCCCGGAACCGAATCCTGTTATATTCCGGGATACCCCCCCCCCCGAAAAAAAAATTGTTAATTAAAGCTCAATACCTTATTGATGTCCAGAATCAAAATCATACGCTTGCCATCATCAAGTTTGCCTACACCCTCCACAAATTCGCTGTCAATTCCACTGTTTAGTGCGTCGGGTGGTCCCTCTATCAACGATTTTTCTAATCTGAGGACTTCCGAAACCGAATCTACAACAATTCCGGTCCTCTTACCTTCATAATCAACGATGATGATTCTTGTAGCATCGGTCAAAGGTTTATCCGGAAGCTTGAATAGTCTTCTTAAATCCAGTACAGGAATAACATTACCTCTTAAATTAACGATACCTACAATGTGGTACGGTGCTCTTGGTATTTTAGTTACCTCTGTCATCCTGTTTATTTCCTGAACATTGGCTATTTTTACTCCATACTCTTCCGAGTCGATCTTGAAGGTTACCAACTGCTCTTCATCAATCAGTTGCCTCGTCATGCTCCTTATATCCATATTTTCTTCATAATCACCACCAGTCTCGCTTAACTGACTGATTTTATCAGCCGAAATCAGTTTTGACGGCTCAAGCATCAGAATTATACGCTTGCCGTTATTAAGTTTCGCCACCCCTTTAATAAGTTCATCGCTTTGGGTCGAAATTCTGGGTGGAGGCTGTATAAAACTTGTTGGCACTCTCAGAACTTCTGATACCTTGTCTACCATTATTCCCGCAGTAAAATTGCCCATATCCACTACAAGTACTCTGGTATGATCACTGATCTCCAGGTGTTCCATTCCGAAATATGTCCTTAAGTTTATTATGGGAAGTAAATTATTTCGTATGGACACTACACCCTCTATATATGAATCACAATTGGGAACTTTAATGATTTGAGGAGCCCGAATGATTTCTTTAACCTTCATGATCCCAATGGCATATTCACCCTTATCCAGAAGGAAAGAAACCAGATGTTCCTCATCAATACACTCAGTATCGGCAGTATGTTGCTTTGTAATGATTTCGTCCTGGTCGTAGTCCTGCTCGTTTGATTGCTCTGTTGGATTACTATTGGCACTTAAAGCTTTTACAACATCTAAAAGCATGACCAGTCTGTTTCCGTTGTCTAGCTTGGCGACACCGTTCAAATAGTCAGCTTCCACATTCTTGACTATTTGCGGCGGTTCTTCGATATCGGCTGTATTTACCCGTATTACTTCCAATACCTTGTCCACAATAATTCCGGTAGCTTTACCAGCAACATCGATAACAAGGACTCTGCTGTTTTCATCCATCTTTTTTCTTTCAACACTAAACCGGGTCCTTCCATCAATAATGGGCAGAACATTCCCTCTCAGGTTACATGCTCCTTCAACATATGGGGGAGCATTTGGTACCCTTGTAATATCAGGAACCCTGATAATCTCTTTTACATCCATGATATCTGCCCCGAACTCATCTTCACCCAGCAGGAAGGTAACTATCTGGCGCTCGGTAAAGCTGGTATTGTTTATACCAGTAGCCATTATTATCCCTCCATTCTTTACATGTTCTGAAGCTCATCGGCCAATCCTGAAATCTCTTCAATAGCTTCGGCAAGTTCCTGCATGCCTTTTGCCTGCTGGCTGGCAGCCGCTGCTGCCTGATCTGCTCCGCTGCTTGCTTCCTGGGCAGCTGCAGCAATCTGATCAACACCTTTCTTAGCTTGTTCCAAAGCCACCAAAGACTCTTCAGAACCCTGCTGGATGTCCTTTGATCCTTCGAGTATCTTTATCATACTCTCTTCGATAATATTAAGATTGTTAGTTATCTTTTTAGCTTTTTCCACTTCAGCCAGAGAGGTTTTACTGGAAAGGTCAATATCGGCTGCAACTTTTTGAATCTGGTCCTGTATACCTCTTACAAGGTCCTTGATTTTATCAGTATTTTCTGCTGACTCGTTGGCAAGGGCTCTTATATCTCCTGCAACAACAGAAAAACCTCTGCCAAATTCCCCTGCTCTTGCTGCTTCGATAGAACCATTAACAGCCAACATATTGGTTTGAATAGTGACATTTACTATGGCATCCACTATTTTATCTATTCTCCTGGTTGTCTGTTCCAGATGCTTGATATTTTTTGCTGAAACTAAGCTGGCTTCAGCAGATGAAGATATACCCGCAATTAAATTATCAACCGCAATTTTGTTTGCCTCGAGCATCTTCTGAAGTTCTTCTATCTTATCTGCGGAAAAACTTGATCTTTCACTCATCTGTTTTGCTGCTACAACAAGCCTCTCAGCCAATTGTGCAGCCCTTTCGGTGAGTTCTGCCTGCGCCTGGGCGCCAGAGGAAATCTGCTGCATAGCCTTCATTATCTCATTTGCAGTTGAGTTGGCTTCCTCTACATTGGCTGCCAGTTCCTCCGCCGAAGCCGCAAGGGATTCAGAGGATTTTTGTGCGTCAGTGGATACCTTTAAATATTCAGCCATCTGTGCCAGATCCGCAGCACTGGCATTCAATTCACTAAAAGCTCTGTTTTGCATCTGGATAGATTTTTCTACTTCTTCGGCCGCACTGCTTTGCTGTTCAGCCGCTGCTGCAATCTGTTCAGCAATAGCAAGGAATTCACTTGCTCCCTTCTTTGCATCTGCTGCATTCTGAGCTATCTCTGCAACTCCCTTTTGTACTGAAATAATTTCATCATTTATTCTCACAAGATCAGCAGTGGTCTTCTTTGCCTTTTCTACTTCTTCATTTGCAGCCTTTCCTGCATTTTCTATATCGCTTACGACAACCTTTACGTTATTTTGTATTTCGGTCACCAGTTCCCTAATATTTCTGGCTGACTTTTCCGATGTCTCAGCAAGATTTCTTACTTCATCTGCTACAACTGCAAAGCCTTTTCCGTGTTCCCCTGCTCTGGCAGCTTCTATGGCAGCATTCAAAGCAAGCAGATTGGTTTGATCTGCTATTCTCACCACTGCCTGAACAATTTCACCTATTTCATTGGACTGTTTCTCCAGTTCTTCTACCAATTTCACGGATTCCAGATTGGTTTCAGCCGATTCCTTGATTCCCTGGATCATAAGTTCAATATCACTTGATGTGTTCTCTATGAGTTCCTTTGCAATATCCACCCTCTCAAGAGATTCCTTCGCATTTTTCTCGGCCACAATAGAAGACTTTTCGATTTGATTTATGGCAGCCCTGGATTCTTCTGCTGCAGAAGATGCTTCATTTGCTCCTTTTGCAATTTGAGCCATTGTTGCCTCCAGCTCTTCTGCCGCACTGCTGGCTTCCTCTATACCTGAAGCAAGCTGCTCTGTTGCAACTGCGATCCTTTCAGCCAGTTGCTGCTGCTTTGCCAATGTTCTGGCTCTTACTTTGTCCTGAGCCTGTTTTCTGGCCAGTTCTCTCTTTTTCTCCATTTCATCAGTTACTGACATGGTTTCCTGTGCTGCCACCTTCACGGTATTGTTGGAAGGCGTTGCAAGCTTCTTTTCCATAATAAATCTACCTCCAAAATTAAATATATAGTGATTAATAAATTATTCCTTAAATTGAAAATTTTAGCATTCCAAAAAAAAGCAAAACCTCTCCCCCGAAGATAAAGTATTAGAAATTAAAAATGATTCTTCGGAAATTAAATTATAGATTCTAATGGGAACTGTTTATTTTTTGAACTTGTTTAAATGACTTATCACGGCTTCCGGTTTATAAGGTTTTAGAATAAAACCTTTTGCACCGTTCATTATTGCTTGCCGCACATAGGATTCCTGACCCATAGCTGAAACCATAATAACGGTAGGTTTCTGTTCCATTTTATTAATTTCAGCAACGCATTGAATACCGTCCATTTCCGGCATAGTTATATCCAGCGTTACAATATCCGGGTTTAATTCTTTAATTTTCTCTAATGCCGCTCTACCATTTTCAGCTTCACCTACAACCTCAAAACCATTGGCCTCAAGCAGTTGCTTCAGCTGAACACGAATAAAAGCAGCGTCATCAACTATTAATACCTTTGTCATATTTACCCCCCTAATGGCTACCGACAAAGTACCCCTTGTTAAATGACTTATAGTTATTAAATTTATAGTAATTAATCAACAAAAAAAGCCACGGCAATCAAGGTAGCCATGGCTTTGAATTTAATTATTCATATAAACCCTGGCAGCTCGACTGTCATAGTGTTTTACACCTTAGACTCGTAGCTTTGCGTCCTTATTTTTCAATAAGTTTACCCTTTTCATGGTCCCTTATTTTAATATAATGATTACCTCTCCGTCAAGCTAAATTTACATTTATGCAATATTTAAGATTTAGCCCCTCATTTGAAAAAGTAAATTCCAGTCCGTTCAACAAGTCATTGTTTCAATGGTTTTTCTCAAAGGCCTTCAAAATGGTTTCGTTATATGAATCAAAAAACAGTCCCAGGTTTCCCTGAGCAATATCATCAGTGCCGAAATTTACGTAATCCTTCAACCTTAATGACCTAAAATAACTTATAGCATCACATTCTTTCATTTTCAGCTCATGAATGCAAAACTTGAGCATATCGTCTACTAAAACAGTATCCGCTTTAGGCATCGCCATTTTTTCTTTCCTCAAAACAATGATCGAATCCCATTTAATAGATTCCTCTGATGAGTGATAGGCACTATTACCTTCCGACCTTATCGGCAGAACATTGGTTACAATAAAACCGCTGTTCTTTATTGATTTTGCCAAAGAGATCCACGCATCAACCTTATTATGATGATATGAAAATACAAGAATGCCATTATCTTTGAGCTTTTCCCAACATTGTTGAAAAACCCTGGTCAACTGGAGTACATACTGCTCTGGCCCCTTGTTTTCATGACAGGTTACAAAAATTGAATCATCAATTATATTATCTTGTTTAAACTCTATATGATCTTTAAGCCAGACATAATAAAATGCTGATAAATCAGAATATACCAGGTTATCATAATACGGTGGATCTGTAAGGATTACGTCAATTGATTTGTTTTTGATATTACTTAAGTCCGCTGACGTTTGATTGAGTATAAGGCAACTTCCTTCACAACGGTAGTAATCTTCAGATGAAGTGTAGATATAATCCAGTATCTGTTCCCCGGTAAAAACTTTAACCCTCTCTTTATGATCGTTAATTTTTACTTCATAAGGATTACGGCAATAACTTTTTCCTTTCAGCATTTTTTGAAACGTTTTCTTAAAACTGCCGCGGCCTAATGATTTTGTCCCAATAACATTATTCTCCACAGCTCTTGCCGGAACAGTATAAGAATGAATTCCAAACAGAGGCGTAAGTTTTTTATAATCATATGCATAACAGCACAGCATATTATTTGATGACAAGCAATCAGAAAATGCAAGCAAAAACCACTCTCTGATACTGTCATTTTCAATTCTCAAAATATTGTCCATCAAAATTGACAATGATAATAGCTGCCTTGAATTAAATAGATCTTTATAAAAAAAATAACCGTGACTTTGAGGCCTGGCATCACCGCTTTTATTAATCGGAATTCTATCACCGGGAATTATTGATTTAGTGTTTAACAGTTGTAAATCCATTTTTGCCTTTTCATACAATGATATATCGTATTCATCTGCCTCTTTATAAAACCTTTTTCCGTCTTTTAAGTACTCTAAAGCAAATAATTTCAAACTGTTTGTTCCATTTACATTTGGAGCGACGGCAATTTTCTTGCCACAATCAGTGCATTTAGTAATACCTTTTTTATAAGAACCCTTAAATATGTCTGTCATCTTTCCGCATCTTTTACATGTAAATCTTTTTCTGTCTGGAGATATTTCATGAATTTTACCGCAATATTTGCAAAAGGCTGTAATACTTTTTTTATCTTTAGCTAAATAATAATGCGGATGAGAAAAAACCCGTTTATTACACTTTGAGCAGTCAACCTGATAAACCCAAAAAAAGTTGACCACTTCATATAATTGGTTACCTATCTTCGTTGTGTAATATTTTTTTAGTTCTTTCTCCACATTATTTAATAATTTTTTATATTCTTGGATTATTTGAGACTCATCAAGATTTTCTATTTCTTTTTTAGTAATGAAACACGCCATAGGATCTATATCTATACCTATAACTTTTGCGTTCATCTTTTTGGCTTCTAAAAGGCAAGTTCCTCCGCCCATAAAAGTATCCAGGATGGTAAAATCACTCAGATCACAAGCTTCATAATATACTTTCCAAAACTCATCTTCTTTCGTATTTTCCGGAAGGAATATACCGATTATAAGAGCTCTTACAACTGAACTTAATCTTCTGGCCCACCATTTATGTATCGTATATACAGGACGTTTAGAATTTCCCTCGAGCTTGGCTAGTTCAGAAATTGCTTTAACAGGGAGCAACTTTTCTAAAAGGGAATGTTCGGGTAAATCATCAAACTTCAAGTTGTCACATCCTTCTTCACTATGTATACGTCGTTTTAAAAAAATATAAAAATAAATTTAAATAAAAAATAATAACTTTTCTTGCATTAATTTTTTTATATTATTAATAAAACAGCATTACAAAACAAAGGCATTGATTCCAATAAAATACCGTTAACATCACTTAAAAATCTTTAAAAACCTTCCATTTAGAAAAGTTGCTATCGTGTTTTCAATTAAATAATGCCATTAACTGCCTGCATCAAAATACTTCTGTAAAATTGCGCAGCATTTACGATTTTATATCATTTGGTGAAGTGTATCAACTAAATCTTTCTAATTCCATAAGAAGGAAGGGTAGTCTTAAAGAACAATATTTCTACGCCGGTTGGTTTAAAACAATCTTAACTGGTTTTCTCTGTACGACACCATTTTTTTGTCTGTTATTTTATCTTCAGGTTCAATATTTCCAATCAGCATCGGAGATTTGGGGTCATGTTTAATCAGATTGTTTTTAACCGCTGTATCACTATAATTGGCATAACAATACAAACATCCATGTTTACAGGTATTATAGGCTCCTATATCTATGCTTTCCACACAACCGCATACATCCCTCTGGTTTCTATCCTTTTGAACATTTATGATTCCGCCTGTAATTTCAGCAATCAGCTTGTCATCGATACATTTTGCAGGTTTTATTCCTACCGATGAAAGATTTACAGGTTCTGAGCATGCTTCAATTTTTAATCCATAACCTGATGCTATATCAGACAGGTTTTTTCCTGTTGCCATAATATCCTTTTCACTTACGGCAGACACATTAAATCCTTTCATGTTTCTTTCAGTTTTTTTATACATATCAATAAAGCTTATAACACAGCGTTCAGTGTGATCCTTCAGTTCTGATGCCAGTATATCGAAATATTTCCGATGGTAATCCAAATCGATCTTATCAGTTAGTATTATGGGATCATATCTCCATATGGTTCTCTTTTTCCCTATTAATGAAGATAGCTTCTTAAAAGACTCAATTATTTGTTTTTTTTGGGGAACATTTCTTTCGATTTGACTGTCATAAGGATTTACCGTTATCTGAAAGTAATAGTGATATTCTCTTAGCAAATCCAGCTTATCCAACATGTTCACAGGGTCTTTTGTCCAGAAAACAATGCAGTCGATTACATCGGGAGTAAGACTTACTCTGCTTACCTGATGATAATTCATTGGATTACGTACCAGGACGTATCCTTCCTTTAACCGATTAAAGAACCATTCCGTGTAAAAAGCGGCTATATCTGTCCTTCGGCTGACACTTAAAATCAATCCAATTCCTCCATATTGACAAACAATTTAAATCTTTTTAGACAACTCAAAAAGTCATTTCTAACCACATCATAACATTGATTATGTTATTGTGATATTATAAAATGAAAACAGAAAATTAGAAGTAGTTGCTACAACAAGGAGGTTTCGCTTGAATTATAGCATTCATTGTAAAAAAGTTCATAAAATCAATCTGTTCCTGACTTTTTGCCTTATCGTTTTAATAATAGTTCCTCTGATTTATTTACGCGGATTTAACGGCAGTAGGCTCTATATTATGTGTGGAGTTGCAGTTGCTTTATTAGCTACGCTTAACTATTTCCTCCCCACTCCGGATAAGGTGAAGGGTTTAATATTTGCTCTTCTTCCGCTCACCATCATTTTTGCACTGTTTTTTCTGGACAAATTTGCTTTAAACAAACACTACCTGTTATTCTTTACTGTAATCATGATAGCTCTCTATTTCGATAAAAAGTTGATATTGATATTCAGTGCATTCATTACCCTTTACACTTTTACTTTATACTTTTTTGTTCCCGCCAACTTTTTGGGTGCTGAATATAATATACCTTTGTTGATCACCGTATATGCAGTTATTTGTGGCGCCCTTGCAGCTTTGTACTTCTTAACCGATGCGGGAAACAACTACATTTCACTGGCTGTCAGTAAAGGACAGGAATCTGAAAAGCTTGTACAACAATTAACTGATCTTCTTCAAACAATCGATCAAAGTGCCAAAAAATTGAGCCAAAGCACTGAGGATGTGAATATGAATATGGACCGGATACGTGATGACAGCCAGTCTATTCTGCTTGCAGTTGAACAGATGGCCACAGCCATCAATTCTGAGGCTCAGAATATTACCAATATCAATGACGCAGTCATGTTTTCCTTACATAACATGGAGAAAACAGCCAATGTATCACGGGACATAGCAGCAGAATCCCAAAAAATGAACGAAGATATGCAGGAAAACTGGCATAAAGTAAACCAGGTAACCGCTTATATGAATACCTTAAATGATTCAGTCAATATTACCACATCTACTGTGGACGAATTACAGGAAAGCCTTCAGATGGTAAATACCTTATTGCTGGATATCGAAACTATTGCCAGACAAACTAATCTATTAGCTTTAAATGCAACCATCGAAGCAGCTCAGGCCGGAGAACACGGCAGAGGTTTTGCTGTTGTAGCCAATGAAGTTCGCAATCTGGCCGAACAGAGCCGTGAAATCGCATCCCGCATTACCAGTGTTACTCAGGAAATATTTAAAAAATCAAAAGCTGCTCAGGAGAAATCTCATGAAGGAAAGCAAGCTGTAGTGGAAGGACAGTATCTGCTGCAGGAAATTGCACAGTCCTTTAACTCAATGAAAGAATCTTTCGATAAAACTAACCTGCAGCTGAAAAATAATATGGACACAATTTTGCAAACTACAGAGGAATTGCATAAGCTGAGTGAACAAATCGAGTCGGCGGTGGCTATTACCGAAGAGAATTCAGCAACTACGGAGGAAATAGCTTCTACCATTGCAACCGAGCATGATTCTATTGAGATGATTTCAAAATCCACACTTCTGCTTAAGAATCTAAGCCAGGAGTTATTGGATTTATGCCAGGTTAAAGACTTTTGAACATGCTTCTTAGTCTGAAATGGGAACAACAGTTAAAAACGTAGTTTTCCCGCTATTGG
>Ga0134103_1001699_pt1 | contig 19436 bp, 14 predicted proteins | sample 14_taG_2_FD_94445 | JGI IMG/M metagenome (GOLD analysis project Ga0134103, IMG submission 94445) | Switchgrass degrading microbial communities from high solid loading bioreactors in New Hampshire, USA - 14_58_20_212_A1 metaG | ecosystem: Engineered > Bioreactor > Semi-continuous > Anaerobic >...
TCAATGTTTTTCAGGTTGTGTTCGCGCGCACCACGCACGACGATCTTATCTTGACCCATACCAGGAACAACCTCGTGAATACTCGCCGGATTCTAGAAACGAGGAGCGCCCGTTGCGACGCTCAAAAGGGGTGCGATACGAACGAATGTGCCAAGAACGACTGTTCTACAGTGTAGCGCCACGCCCGCCGAAAGTCAATCGCGCCAGCCTTAAAATTCGGCGTCCAAGCCGTCGGGTGATTTTACCAGATCGGGGCACCCCCGACAATGGAGCGGCATGATTCTGAGCAGACTCTAACGAGGGGTCGAGGCACAAAAAACGCCCCGCCACGCGGGGCGCATCCTAGTTTTCATGCTGGCTCGTTCACGGTCTCCCGCATGCTTCAAACAATGGTTGTGCGGCAGTCTGTAGATCAGTAGTGTCAAAGATTACTTCAACTGGGTTGGCATTAAACGGAGTAAAGCCGAGGACCAATCGGTCTACGGTGAGTAAGCTTTGAACGGCGGTTCGGCCATGTGGGAAGAAAAACGCTCTCCCAGTAGTGGATTCATTCATCCAGGTGCTAAATACCGGGTTATCCCCGTACCGGACTTGGACGAAAACCTCGTCGTCTAGATTGGACTCAAATTGCGTGTCTGCATGAACATATACTTCATAGTCTCTATTGCGACAACGAATAACTAAGACAGGTGTTGGATTGCTAAGCCAAGCCGATATTCTGTTTTCGGCCTCTAAATACAAAAAGTAGGACGATGAGTCATCAAGTGCGGAGACGTCCGTACTGTACAACCATTTTCCTTTACCGGCAGCGGGTACAATATCATCGCCCAGTGAAGATTGTGTTGTCAGTGAGGTGGGGGTTAGATCGGGGCGGTTTGTAGCGAGAGGCACATCTGTGGCGGGAAGGCTAGTTATTGGGGCTGCTGCTTCGGAAACCGGATCTGAGGTCGCCGTTACGATTACAAAGTTAGGGGATGCCTGCGGGGAAGATGCGGAGTTGCCGCCGAATAAGTACCGTCCCACTAGCAAGCCGCTAAGGAAAACTAGCAGAATGACTACCACGCCAATTGCGATATTCACCACAGAGATGGCCCTAGAGGTTGTTGCGGTTACGTGCTGGTCACTTTTTTGTTTGGCTAAATGAACATCTATTTTGCGTATCCACTCTGCAGCCCTAGCCTCTTGACGAATTGGAAATAGTATCTCACGGGCCTTGTAAAGTTCATTATGCTTAATTAGACGCACTGCTTCTTTGTATCGTTGGTCACTATTCATAAGTTGCTCCTATATAAAACGCTTTGCGAGATACGCAGGAGCGCGTTGTATAGCGAGTAAACAATGCAATAGATATCACGAAAAAATGGAAACTATATCATCTACATATATCTAATATTATTATACATGAAATAGGATATGAATAAACCGTTTTAAGCCATCTTCAAAACACAACAACGCCCCGAAAAACGGGGCGCTGTGGGGGTGCGTGTGGCGTCTTGCTCGTTAGGCAAGCACGCGGCGGAGTTGCGCTCTCAGCGTCTCCACCTTTTGGTGGGTCCATGGCGCGGCTTCGTTGCCTGCCAGGTCAAGGAACCGCTGGTAATGGTCCAGTGCTTGCGCGTAGAGCCCGGACCGTTCCTCGGCCTCTCCGAGCGCCCAGTAAATATCTGCATACGCTGTCTCGACGATGAAAATCTCTTCGGGGATCAGCACGATCGCTTTCGACAGGTATTCGATCGCGCGCTCGTAATCGCCTTTCACGAGGTAGTAGTTCCCTAGCCGGTAGGCGATGATCGCATCAGGAAATGGCTCGGCTTTTCCGCTGTCGATATTGTCCTGCGCATGAGCAGGGCGATGGCTCGCCAGCAAGAGCGTAACCACTACGATCAGGATGGACGTAAGCACAAGCCATCTCTTGCTGTGCAGATGATCGCGGGGTGAGCGTGTGAGGCGCGGCCGGAACGATGATGAATTCCCCCTTGTGGCGCGCATTGGTATCTCCCTGTATCCATTAGTATTCTGGATACAAGCAGCTTATAAAATCCAGCGACCGATGTAACCCGCCCAGAGGGAGGGAAAAAGGAGGGGGAGTTCCGGAGCGCCAATTTGCCTATGCTATAATGGCCAAAAGCCCAGCGTAGTCTCGCCCGCCGACCGTATTGTTATCGCCCAACAGTCGAAGGCCACGACGGGCTGATGGATCATCTCGCGCACCCCACCACCATCGAGCCACTCACCGCCCGCGAGCAGGAGATCCTTCGGCTGCTGGCGACCAATCTCACCGCGCGCGCCATCGCCAATCACCTGCACCTTTCTCCGACGACCGTCAAGTGGTACACGCAGCAGATTTACGGCAAGCTCGGCATCGAGCGCGAGGGGCAGAAACGCCGCCACGCCGTCGCGCGAGCGCGCGCTCTCGGCCTGCTCGAAGCAGGGAAGACGCCCGGCGGGCGACCTCGCTACAGCCTGCCGGCGCATCCATCGCGCTTCATCGGGCGGGACCGCGAGCTGGACGAACTGACCGCGCTGCTGTCCGAGCCTCACGTGCGCATGATCACGTTGCTCGGACCGGGCGGCATTGGCAAGACGCGGCTCGCCGTGGAAGTCGCCTGGCGCATGGTCGAGCCGGATGCTTACAGCGTGGCGCGAGCGCCCCTGCCGGGCGGCGCGTATTTCGTGCCGCTCCAGTCGGTCGATGCGGCCGAGGATGTTTTCTGGGCGATTGCCGAAGCTGTCAGCTTCCACTTCCAGCCGGGCAAGCGTGATGCGCGGCAGCAACTTTTCGACTTCTTCCACGAGCAGCGTCTATTGCTTGTGCTGGACAACTTCGAGCAGGTGCTTGGCGCGGCGACGCTGGTCGGAGAACTTCTGCAGGCGGCGCCGGGCGTGCAGGCGCTGGTTACCTCGCGTGTAATGCTGGGCCTTCAGGCGGAGACAGTCTATCCGCTGGGCGGGCTGGCTTACGCGGATGCGGTCGAGGACTTTACCCACCTGGACGCGGTGCGATTGTTCCTGCACCGCGCGCAGCAGACCCGCGCCGATTTCACCTTGCAGCCCCAGGATGTGCCGTCGCTGCTCCGCGTTTGCCAGTTGGTGCAGGGGATGCCGCTCGCGCTGGTGCTCGCTGCGACATGGGTGAGCACCCTCTCCTTGCCGGAGATCGCCGACGAAGTCGCGTGCTGTCCGGAGTTTCTGGCTGGGGAAATGGCCGACGCCCCGCCCCGCCATTGGAGCATCCGCGCGCTGTTCGAGCCAACGTGGCAGCGCCTCACCGAACCGGAGCGCGCGGTTTTCATACGGCTGGCGGTCTTCCCGGCCGGGGGAACGCGTCAGGCCATTCAGGCGATAACCGGTGCAAACCTGCCGGTTCTGCAAAGCCTGGTCAACAAGGCGATTCTGTCGCGCACGCCCGGTGGACGCTACGAGATTCACGAGCTGTTACGTCAGTTTGCAGCCGAACGTCTCGACGCGGCGGGCGACACCGTGTCCACGCAGGACGCCCATTGCGCCTATTACGCCGGGTTCCTGGCCGAATGCGAAACCGATATCAAGGGCGGGGCGCGCCAGCTTGCCGCCCTGGCGGAGATTGATGAGGACTTCGAAAACATCCGGCTCGCGTGGGACTGGGCGATTGAGCAGCAGCAGGCGGACATGCTCCGCCGGATGGCGTGGCCGCTGGGCCGGTATCTGTACATCCGTGGCCGGGACTTTGAGACGCTAGAACTCCATAAGCGCGCGCTTAGCGTGGGCGGAAGTCCTCTGCTGCGTGCCCAGCTTCTGGCGCAAATAGGACTTTTCAGCTTGCCAATGGGACGGCGGCACGAGGCGATCGAGTTGCTCAGCGAGAGCCTGGACATCGCCCGTGCGGGTGACGATCCGGCCGTGTTGGCAGATGCACTCCGGTGCCTCGCCAACGCGACCGCGCTCGCTACAAGGGATACTGCCAAAGCGTATCGGTTCGCGGACGAGGCCCTGGCGATCTATCGGGCGCTGGATGATTCCTGGGGCGAAGCGCTCTGCTTCATGACAAAAGGGATGATCGCCCGGTCCGACTATGATTACGCGGCTTCGCTGGCATTCACTGAGGCAGCGCTAGAAATATCAATCCGGATCAATGACCGTTTTCAGGCGGCGATCGCTTGCATGAATTCGGCGCACGATGGTGAACGCCTGGGCGATCTGCCCCGCGCGCTGGAATACGCACGGCGGGCGTTTGCCCTCTACCGCGAATTCGGCGAGTCTAGCCTCATAGCCGGAGCGATTGGCAATATCGGAAACGCCGCTATGGGGCTTGGCGACTATGAAGTTGCTCTAGCACACCTGGACCAGGCCCTCGTCATGTCGCGCGAGTTCCATAGGATCGATTGGATCGTCGGCTTTTTGCTGCTGAGCGGTGAGGCGCTTTCGCTTCTTGGCCGTTTTGACGAAGCCGCCGATCGAATAGCCGAGGCGCGCCAACTGGTCTCCCTGACGGACCTGGAAGAGTTCACGGCCGAGGCGCTGGTGTACGACGCGATAATCTGCTATCGGCGTGGTGACTTTCTGGCTGCGCGGCGCAGCGCAGAAGAGGCGTTCGCCTACGCTCAGGCGAACAATCTGCCGATGGAAGCAGCCCAGGGCGCGCTGTGGCTGGCGCTGGCGGAGATCAAGCTTGGAGACACGGACTCTGCTCGCGAGCATCTGCGCGCCAGCTTGCCCGATCTGTATTGGAAGTGGCAGGTGATGCAAGGCGTTTACGGCATGGCTGTGCTTGCCCTGCTGAAAGCCCGCCCCGAGCAAGCGGCCGAGCTGGCGGCACTGGTCGAGTGCCACCGCCATACAAGGTATGACTTCCGGCAGCTCGCGCGTGCGCTGCTGGACGACCTGCGCGGCGCGCTCTCGCCAGACGCCTATGACGCGGCGGTTGCGCGCGGTCATGTCCTGGACGTGGATGCGATTGTGGCGGCGTTTGTGGGCGAGACGGGCGCGTAACGCGGAAGGGAAAACGAGTGGGTGACAAGGGACTCGAACCCCTGACTTCTTCCTTGTAAGGGAAGCGCTCTAACCAACTGAGCTAGTCACCCCTAGTCCCGCCATTATACCGGCGCGCAACGAGGCAAGTCAAGATCACACGGACGGGTCTTGGCTCTTATGAAGATTATGTGAAGAAACGGGAGCAAGCCAGACGCTATAGTATAATGAACTCAAACCAGATTATGGTCGGTTAAATTACAGCACCTTGCTAGGGAAAGTTATGCCCCGCCGAAAACAATCAAGTCCGGGTTGTTTGACCGCATTACTTCGTCTCGTATTTAGAAAGCGTGGCAAGTCTAGGGAATGTCCTTACACGCTCAACGCCAGCATCTTGACCGCACATGAATTACGATTTTACAAGGTACTTCAGCCGGTTGTAGGGACGAACTTGATCATTTGCCCAAAGGTTCGTCTGGCTGATTTTCTGTCAGTCTCGAACCGAGAAGACTTCTGGACTGATTTCAATAAGATTTCACAGAGACACATTGATTTCTTGCTGTGCGATCCTGACAGTCTTCGGCCGCGAGTGGGCATTGAGTTGGATGATAGCAGCCATGACTCCCAGGATCGAAAAGAGCGCGACCAATTCGTTCAGGAAGTATATGACGCTGTAGGACTTCCGCTGGTCCGTGTGCGCGGCAAACAAGCATTTAACCCCGCTAAACTCACCGAGTTGATTGCGCCGCACTTACCCGAATTGGTAAAGGAGGCCGCCCAGGCAAGCGATCCTTTGGCCGTTCCCCGCTGTCCTATTTGCGGCGGAGAGATGAAGATACGTACCGCGCGGAACGATAAGTACGCCGGTCGGAAATTCCACGTTTGCTTGAACTACCCTGAGTGTTGTGGTTTGGTGCCTGTGACAGAAAAGACCGCTGTATAAGCATCCCGCGCGACAGCGAGTATAATCTGGCGCATGGCCAACTGGATCATGACCCGACTCCCGTTTCTGCTGGTCGGCGTAGCGCTTGCTGCGCTGGGAGCTACTGCCTTCCTGCTGTACGCGTCCGCCCAGGGGCCGCAGGCGCCGGTATTGCCCGCGCAGCACATCACCTGCGGGGAGCCGGTTTCCCTGCGCGTGGAAGACTATTCCCTGCTGGGCGGAACGCGTGGCGAAGAGGATATCGAACTGGCGCGGCTTGATTTCTGCGATCCAGTCCATGTCACGCGCGACGACGGGAGTCACGAGATCTGGTTCTGGATGTCCGCCGAGATCACCGAGCAGATGTACCCGTACGCGAGCTGGGGCTATCCCTGGGTGGACGTGGAGACGCCGTTCCCGGCGGACTTCCGCGAGCCGCGCGATGCCTGGTGGCAGCCGCGCAGCACGATCCGCGCGATCCCGGCGGAGACGACCTACCTCGGCGGCGATGGCGTCGCGTGCCCGGTAGAGGCGACCAACGCGCGCGGCCTTCGTACGTTTTTCTACCGCGAGGATGGTTTCCAACTGCCGGTGGGCACAACGCACAGCGGGTGGGTGTGTCTCTACTTTGACGGCGGCCAGAGCATCCCCAACGCGTTCACCGTCACCGTCCGGCCAGATCGCGCGCGGGTCACGCAATGGGTTGATCGCTTCTACGTCACCGCCGAGGATGGGAGCTACAGCCAGCCGCCGATCCCCTCGATCTCCGAGGATGCATTGTGCGCCTACGCGACATTTTTCCATCCGGAGACTGTGGAACCGGGCGGCCCGTGCGAATCACGCTCCGACGATCGCTCTGGCGAGATGCGGCAGTAGGCGGAGCGCGCCGCTCGCGTAGCCCGATCGTGTATCGACAGGGGGCGCCCCGGCTGTTATACTCAGTACGATCATAAAGAAAGGCCACATCATCAATATTGGCCCAGGGAGGGACCGGTACTCATGGCTGAATTTCCGGGCAAAGGCAAGGTCGCGATTGTGCGGACGCAGCCCGAAAGCGTCGTCGAAGACGTGCGCGAAGTGATGCGCCTCGCGGGCTATCAAGACGCGCTGCCCAAAGACAAAGACACCATCCTCAAGATCAATATCTCGTGGGATACATGGTATCCCGCGTGCTCCAGCACTCCCTGGCAGATCGAAGGCACCATTCAGGAACTGCAGGCTGCGGGCTATCCGCGCATCATCGCCGGACACAACGATACAGTTGTCGTGGACGCGCGCGCCGGTGAGGTCAACAACAAGCACCGCTATGTCACCGACAAGTACGGGATCGAGAACTGGCACCTCTACGAGCCGCAGTTCGAATGGGTCCGCTACGAGCCGAAAGAACCGCTGCTGGTGCTTGACCGCGTCTACCCGGAAGGCATCTACGTCCCGCAGTGCTTCTACGGGCGAAACATCATCCATCTGCCGACCGTCAAGACGCACGTGTTCACCACGATCACCGGCGCGATGAAAAATGCGTTCGGCGGGCTGCTCAACCGCAAGCGCCACTGGACGCACGCCGTGATCCACGAGACGGTGGTCGACCTGCTCCAGATTCAGCAGGACATCCACACCGGCATCTTTGCGGTGATGGACGGCACGTTCGCCGGAGACGGCCCCGGTCCGCGCGCGATGCGCGTCCACGAAAAGGACCTGCTGCTCGCCTCGGCGGACCAGGTCGCGATTGACGCGATGAGCGCGTATATTCAGGGCTTCGATCCCATGTCGCTCGACTTCATCCGGCTGGCGCACGAGCGCGGGCTCGGTGTGGGCGATCCGAACGAGATCGAGGTCGTCGGCATGGACCTGAAGGACATCGAGCGGTTCAACTTCAAGCAGGAAGACACCTTTGCCAGCAAGGGGCAGAAGCTGATCTATCACGGCTGGCTGAAGGGGTTCGAGGGCGTGCTGCTCCGCTCGCCGCTGGTGCCGTGGAGCTACGCGGCCAGCAACGTCTACCACAACTACTACTGGTATCCGTTCGTCGGGCGCAAGCGCGTGGAAGCCGCCCTGCAGACGAAGTGGGGCCGCCTGTTCCAGCAGTACGGCGACGGCAAGGTCGTCATGAGCGGCGCCGATCCCGAAGAAGTGCAGAAGCTGGCGCTCGGCGGGGCGGTCGCGGCCGGCGGGGCGCTGTTCCTGGGCGCGCGGCTGTTTAACATGCTGCGCCGCAAGTAAGCGCTCGTTCCCATATTTTGCACGCACAAGGCGGCCTGATCGGGCCGCCTTTCTTGATCCCGCGCAATAGAAAACGCCCGGTGATTTCGTTTCGCCGGGCGTTGGACTTGCGATCAGATGGTGCTGTATTATTCAGCGTCCTCGGCTGCTTCTTCAGTTTCTTCCTCGGTCGCTTCTTCGGTCTCGGCCGCGTCATCCGCAGGCGCCTCGTCCGTAACGGCCGCCGTGCTCTCGCTGCCGAACACGGTCAGCAGGCCCTCGCCGACCTCGGTTGTATCGGCCACGCACCAGTCATCGCCGCTCTTTTCCAGCCAGACAACGATGCGTGTATCGTCCCGCTCCTGAAGCTTGACCTGGCGCGGCGAGTCTTCGGGGCCGTAGTCGAACGAGCCGGTGACGATCACTTCTTCTTCGCGGCCGCCCTTGCCAACATCATACTTCAGATCGAAATTGCGAAGGTCTTGCTGGCCGAAAAGGGCCGCCAGCTCACCCGTGCGACTCTGAAACGCTTCGCACGCGACCTGCTGCGCTGCCTCGGCATCGCCTTGCAGCAGAGCTTCCACGTAATCTTCTGCTACGTCCGGCGTCTCGCCCGAGCATCCCGTCAAAAGCAGCGGGACAACCAGCAGCGTCAGCAGAACAAACTCAAACGACTTCTTCATAACGCATTCTCCTGATGCAGGCCGGCAAGCGGCCGTGCCTTGCTCGAATCCGGAATAATCACGAGCCTGATGATACTGCTTTGTGACCAGGGGCGCAATACCCCCGAGGCGCCGCTAAGGCTCCTCTGGGGCGCGTTCGGTGAGCTCGTTCAGGCGCTCGGTCATGCGCGCAGCGAGCGGGTCGTGCAAGATGGTGTACAGGCGGCGCGCCTCGGTGTAGAAGCGCTGCGCCGAGTCGAGGTCGCCCGCTTCCCGCGCGAGATCACCCTGCACGGCGGCGACATCCGCCAGCCCCTTTTTGTAGTCCATGTGCCGCGCGGTCTTGTACGCCTCGGCGATCAGCGGGCGGGCCTGGGCGGCGCGCCCTGTCCGCTGGTAGAGCGAGGCGAGCCGCGTCAGCGTGCGGACGGTATTCTCCAGGTCGCCCCGCTCGCGGCTTTTCTCCAGCGCCGAGAGGTACAGCGGCTCGGCTTCGTCGTGGCGGTCGAGCGCTTCGAGCGTGACGGCCAGATCGCTCTGGAAGACCGCCAGCCACCGCTTCTCGCCGAGCGCATTTGCCCCCGCGATCGCCTGCTTGTGCAGCGTGCGGGCCGTGTCGAAGTCGCCAAGCTGGTAGTACGTGCGCGCGAGGTTGTTGGTCTGCACGGCGATCATTAGCGTGTCGTCCAGCGACCGGCTGATCTTCAGCGCCTCTTCGAGCTTGTTGATCGCGGTGCGCGGCTGGCCGGTCAGCGAATAGAACCAGCCGAGGTTGCCCAGGCGCAGGCTTTCGGCGCGCAGGTCGCCGCTATTGCGGGCGATCTCAATCGACTCGTCGTAAAACGCCTTGGCCGTGTCTACGTCGCCCAGGTCGGTGTACAGCGTCGCCGCGTTGGAAAGCACCAGGCCGCGCGTCGGCGGATGGTTGAAGCTGTTGAGGAGCAGCAGCGCCCGTTCATACTCGTTCAGCGCGCCGTTGAAGTCTCCCCGCTCGCGCCGCGCGTTGGCGATGTCGCAGCGCAGCCGCGCTTCCTGCACCGGATCTTCACCGCCGAGCAGGTCAAGCGCCGCCTGCCAGTGCTCCAACGCTTCCGCCTGATCGCCTGCTTCGAGCGCGAGGTTGCCGAGCAGATGGAGCGCGCTGGCCTCGCGGCGAGTGTCACCCGCTTCGCGCGCAATCGCCAGCGCCTGCTCGGTGTATTGCCGGGCGCGCTCCGCGTTGTGCAGCCGCGCCTGGATGTTGCCGAGCGCCAGCAGAATCTGGACACGTTCTTCCACATTGGACAGCGTGCCGTTTTCGTAAAAGGCCAGCGCTTCGGTCAGGAAGTTCTCGGCGCGGACCCAGTCGCCTGTCGTGTGGGCGGCCATGCCCAGCCGAGTGAGGGCGTTTGCTTCGAGCTCGCTGTTTTGCGCGCTGCGCGCCTGGGCCAGCGCCCGCGTCGCGTATTCCTGCGCCTGCGCGCTGTTGCCAGTGAGCTGGTAAGCCAGCGAGAGGTCGAGCGCGCTATTCATAAAGAACTCGGGCGGTTGGTTGCCGAGGCGCAGCGCCAGATTCTCGGCGGACTGGTAATACTCGATGGCGAGGGCGTAATTGCGGTTTTCGATCTCAAGCTCCGCCAGCTTGCGCAGCCAGCGCAAATGCTGCTCGCTCTGCCCGGTCTGCTGCGCGATCTGCACGGCCTGGTTGAGCAGCCGATGCCCGGTCTGACGGTCGCCCGCCGCGAGCGTCGCCTCGGCCAGCGTGCCGAGCAGCCGCGCCAGGAGCGCGGGTTGGTTGCTGCGCTGCGCGGCGTTGACGGCCTCGCGCAGCAGGTGCTGGGCGTAGCTCGGGTTGTCCTGGTGAAGATAGTCGCGCGCCAGGTTCTCAAGCGTCAGCGCCAGCACGCGCGGCTCGCCGATCTCGCGCGCCTGTTCCAGCGCCTGCTGGTGATAGGTCTGCGAGGCGCCCCATTCATTCTGCTGCGCGTAAAACGAGCCGAGGTTGTTAAGCGTGCGTGTTATGGCGCGGCGGTCGCCCAGCTTCTTGGCGATCGCGTATGCCTCGTCCAGCACCGGACGCGCCGCCTCGAAATCGCGCCGGGCGACATACGTTGCGCCGATCCCGCTCAGAAAATGCTCCTCGCTGCGCAGGTCGCCGATCTCTCTCGCACGCGCCAGCCCGCGCTGATAGGTTTCCAGCGCCGTGTCGTAATAGCCCTGTTCCAGCGCGGTGGCGGCGGTTTCAAGCAGCTCGTTGATCGCCTGCTGCTCAGGCGTCAGCAACGGAGCCTGCGGGCGGGATCGCTCGCCGCCGAATAACTGGTTGAGAAATTTCTGCATGTGCTTTCCTTTATCTGGGCTCCGTTTGGGCACGCGACGGGCGCGGTTAGAGCGTGCGCATCAGCAGGGGAACGATCATCTCGCGCGCGCTTAGCCCGCCGTGCCGGCTGACCGAAGCCATCGCCCCCGGCCGCTTTTCGGTGAGCGCAAACCCCTCGCGGGCGATCACGATCAGGTCGCCCATGCGCGCTCCGGCTTCCGGGTGGGGCGTCTCCGTGCCAAACAGGCCCGCCGCCTGGGCGTCCGCCGGGCGGACGGTAATGAACTGGTCCGGCAGCCGCTCGCGGAAATAGTCCTCGACCTGCTCGCGATAGCCTTCGCGCAGGTACAGGTTAGCCAGCCGCGCCTGCCCGCCAAGCCCGCAGCGCAACGCCTCGGACAGCGGCGCGTGATCGTAGATATTCACGTATTCGGTGATCGGGCTGTGGCCGTGATCGGCGACGAGCATGAACAGCGTCTGCCCGTCGGCCGCGTCGCCTGCGCAGAGCACGTCGCGCAGGTCCGCAAGCTGGCGCCCGATCTCGACCATCACTTGCTCCGCAGCCGTGCCGTAGATGTGCGACACCATATCGACCGCCGCCCAATAGACGTTGATGAAGCACCGCTGGCGGCGCGTTTCCCGGAGCAGGTCGCGCAGGTTAATCCACAGATCGGTGTAGCCAACGTGACGGATCACGTTCTCCACACCGCGATGCATCACCCGCGACAGCCCTGAGCCGATCATATCCTTTTGCAGCAGGAGATAGCTCGGGATGCGGTGCTGCCGTAACGCTTCGCTGAGCGTTTTCTGGGGCAGCAGCGTGGTGAGATCCAGCCCCCAATCTTCAAGCGCATCTGCGCGGTGCTTTCCTGCGACCGGCGCGAAGTGCAGCATACTCGCCAGCGTGCTGTATTCCCGCAGGAACAACTGCGTGCCGAGCAGCCCGGTCGCGATCGGGGTCGCGCCGCACCAGATCGTCGGCAGCGCGCTGGCCGTGGTGGTGGGCGCGATCGACGTCAGCGGGGTGAGCGTGCCGTCCCCCGTGAGGTCCGCGATCACCTGCGCGAAAGAGGGATCAGTGGCGGCGATCTCCTGCAAAAGCTGCCACCCAAGCCCGTCGGTGATGAACAGCACCACCCGCTTGACGCGCCCGGTGTACGGCCTCCACAGAGTCGAATCGAGCGGCGCCGACCCGAGTGTGCCATTTTGAGGGTTCAAACTGCCCGGCCCGCCATTCTGTGTGTTGCCATTGAGCAGCCGCATGACGGTGTGCGGAAGGTTGCGGATCGACAGGCCGTCGTACTGCGGGTAGACCACCTCGCCAGCCCAGGGAGACGCCAGTGGAAGCAGTTGGCGTTCCAGGATGCGCTGTTCAAAGCTGCTGATGAGTGTATCCGGCATGAGAACTCCTGTGCTGGAGCGGGCGGTGGCAAGTGTTCCCGATTATACCGCATCCGTGCGCGGGCGGCAGCGCCGGTCTAGCGAGTCCGGCAGAACTGGCGGACGCGTCTGGAGCTTTCGCCCTGAAGCGAACATCGTCTTCTGGCGGCGGGCAAACTGTGGTGATAGGATTCGTCGCGCGGCCCATCGCAGCGTGTGCCGTCCTCATTGCTCCCCGTCGCTCACTGGTCGAACTTGTCCGCTGGTCTATCGAGCCGGAGGTTTGTATGGACGCCCAAAGGTCCGCACTTCCGCAAACAGCGCAGCTTGTTCGCGTTCTGGTCCTTTTGATAACGGTTGTCACGCTATGGCCGGTCTCGCGCCCGGTCTTCGCACAATCTGGCGAGACGGGCGCCGACATTGTCGAGGCCGTCAACCGCTATCGTGTGGAGCAGGGAATGCCCGCGCTGGCGGTGCACCCGGCGTTGATGCTCGCCGCTCAACGTCACGCGGAATGGATCGCGGCGAATCACCAGGGATCACACATCGGCGAAGGTGGCTCCATGCCGGACGATCGCGCTGCCGCGGCAGGCTACCCCGGCGCCGCGCGTGAGAATGTCGCCTCCGGCGCGCTCAACTACATTACTGCTGCCTGGGCCGTAGACTCTGTCTGGGCGACCAGTCAGGGGCACCGCCTGACGATGCTGGCCGAGGCGGAGCATATCGGCGCAGGCACAGCCTGGGACAGCAGGGACCAGTATTTCGTGCTGTTGATCGGTTCTACTTCCGGCTACGGGTTCGCCATGATCGATGCGATCATGACCGGGCGGCAGCCACCGCCTGCCGCGGCAACTCCCGCCCCCGGCCGGTCCACCCCGACCGGCCCCTTGCCGGCCGTGACGAGCATTCGCGCGCCTGTAATACCGATTCAGATTGCGGAGCCGCGTGAAGACGGCAGCGTGGTTCATGTGGTTCAACCCGGACAAACCGCCTGGGCGATCGCGGCAGTGTACGGAGTCGATCTGAACACGCTGTTAGCAATCAATGGCCTCAAGCGGCCTGCTATTCTCCACCCTGGCGACGAGATTTATGTGCGCCTGGGACCCGACATGATGCCTGCTCCGAGGACAGTTCATCATGTGGTGGTAGAGGGTGAAAGCGCCTGGACCATCGCCGCTATATACAATGTCACGCTCGACGCTCTGTTGGAGGCGAATCAGCTTGAGCGTCCGGTGATTCTGAAGCCGGGCGACATACTGGTTATCCCTCGCTAGCCCGGGGGAACAAAACGGGAGCGGTTTCCCGCCCCCGTGAGTGTTCGTCCCCGGCGATCCCGGCGCGGTTTACGGATAGATGCCGCGCGTGCGGGTCGCTTCGCCGACACGCTTGATCGCGGTGATCTGCGCCGCCGTCCGCATGTCGACGTTGTACTGGTCGCGCGTGTTGATGACTTCGTCGTACGCCTTGATCAGCACGCGGCGGAGCTGGCGGTTGACTTCCTCGACATCCCAGAAGAACGCCTGCAGGCCCTGGACCCATTCGAAGTACGAGACGGTCACGCCGCCCGCGTTCGCCAGAATATCCGGGATGATATCGATCCCGCGATCCATCAGGATGTCGTCGGCCTCGGGTGTGGTCGGGCCGTTGGCTCCTTCCACGATCAGGCTCGCCTTGATGGTGTGGGCGTTCTCTGCGGTGATCTGGTTTTCGAGCGCGCAAGGCGCCAGCACGTCGCATTCGAGCGCCAGCAGCTCGGCGTTCGTGATCTGGTCCGCCTCGCGATAGCCTTCGAGCAGGCCGTGCGGATTCCGCGAGGTGTGCTCGAGCACGTCGTCGATGTCCAGCCCGTTCTCGTTGTAGTAACCGCCCGTCACGTCGCTGACCGCGATGACCTTGTAGCCGAGGTCGTAAGCGTGCTTCGCGGCCCAGCTTCCGACGTTGCCGAAGCCCTGGATCACCACGCTGATCTGCGACGGATCGTCCTGGCCGCGACGCCGGAGCGCCTCGTCCATGCAGATGATCACGCCGCGCCCGGTCGCTTCCCGACGTCCCTGGCTGCCACCGATGTTAAGCGGCTTGCCGGTGACGACCGCCGGAACCGAATAGCCGACGGTCATGCTGTAGGTATCCATGATCCAGGCCATCGTCTGCGCGTTGGTGCCCATGTCGGGCGCGGGGATGTCGCTGTGCGGGCTGATGATGATGCTGATCTCGGCGGCATAGCGGCGAGTCAGACGCTCAAGCTCGTTCTGGCTCATGCTGTACGGGTCGCAGATCACGCCGCCCTTGGCACCGCCATAGGGCAGATTGACCAGCGCGCACTTCCACGTCATCCACATCGCCAGCGCGCGGACCTCGTCCAGGTCCACGTTCGGCGCATAGCGGATCCCACCCTTCGACGGGCCGAGCACCGTGTTGTGATGCACGCGATAGCCGCTGAAAATCTTGATGTCGCCGTTGTCCATCCGGACGGGGAAGTTAACGGACAGTTCCCGCTTCGGCATCCGTAAAAAGCTTTTGATCCCTGCGGGCAAGTCTAAGTAGGCAACAGCACGATCATATTGACGTAGTGCGACTTCGTAAGCGTTGATGTGCTTGGTTGCTTCTGCCTGAACAGCCATGCTTGTAGAGTCTCCTTACTCAGATTGCGTTTGGTAAAAATGTTTGCAGTTTGACGGGCGAAATCTTCATTCTGTATCGTAAGAGCTATCGTTACCCAGAGTATACACCAGCCACTACCACGATGGATAATGGCGGATAAGCCTATAACTCGGCGAAAAAACGCACAAATGTCGAGCGGCGCGCAAACCGCAAGCAGACCCCGCCGGGGCGATGCTTCCTAGCCCGCGCCGCCCTCGACCGTGAAATCAAGCGTCGAGTGCAGTTCCTCGTTCACGAACACCTGAACCTGCCAGTCGCCCGCAGGCCAGTTTCCAGCGCCCTGCGCTTCCCAGTCCAGCCCGAGCAGCGCCTCGCCCACAGTCGGATCGGCTTCGAGCGTGTCCGTCCCGATCTGCATACCGTCTGGACCGACGAACACGGCGCGCAACGCCAGCGTGTTGCCGTGCGGATTGAGCCGGATCACCACGTTCAGGTCGTCGTCTGGCTTGAAGCGAGTCGTGCCGGTCAGCTCGTCCGGGTTGGTGCCGTCGCCAGATGCGGTGTAAAGCTCGGCGACGGTTTCTCCAGTTCCACACGCCGCCAGGGCCAGCACACAAAGCGCCAGGATCACGGCCATTCGCTTCATGCTGCTTACTCCTAACCAACTCAGCGGTTAGCGTTTAGCAGTTAGCGATTAGGGCGTATCATCGCTTTGGCCCGATGGATCAGGGAACGGTGGATATTTTCTGTAGGGGCGCAGCTTGCTGCGCCCGCCACCCGTCCGATAACCCATCCCACGGGCGGAGCAAGCTCCGCCCCTACACTCAGCGCCGAATTCAACGCGTAACCCAGCCTGCGAAGTTCGACCCGGCTGCTAACCGCTAATCGCTAACTGCTGACTGCTTCAACTTTATACACGGCCAGCCAGCGCTCTTCGCGCTCAGGGTAGGGTGACGGGCGTCGGCGTGCCTACGACCGGCGACGGCGTGATGTACGGCGCGATCGCCGTGGCGGTCAGCGCGACCGACTGCGTTTGCGTGGCGTAGATCGCCTCGGCGGTGGCGACCATGTCCGCTTTCTCTTCCGACACTTCGACGCCCCACATGAACGGGCGGACCACCTCGACCCACGTCTGCCCCGGCTTGAGGTGAATCGACCGCTCGCCGTCAGGATAGGTCAGCCATAGCCCGGTGCGCCCCTGGGTGTGCCACCACGTCCCCTCGTACCACAGCCCGTCGCGGAAGACGTACGCCGGACCGTTGCCCCAGAGAACCGTCTCGATGACGACACCGGACGTTTCGCTGTCGAGAATGTCCGGGCGGTCGATATGCTCTGCTGCCAGCACGACGATGTTATCGGCGGCAAGCTGCTTGCCTGTCACCGCGTCGACGTGCGGCAGGTTGGTGTTCCAGCGGTAATAGCGCCCATCCTCAGGGTTATATTGCCAGCGCGTGCTTTGCCGTTCGTTGTACGAGGCGATGAAAATGTCCAGCGCGGGCTTGCCGCCTGGGTCTGGCGTCTCGCTGAAGGCGAATCCGCGCCCCGGCAGCCCCTCGTTGATCTGGCGCTCCTCAGCGACTTCCCACATCTGGTACGTGTTGCCAAACAGCGTATGCTCGTAGGCTTTGCCGTCTTCGGGATAGCGGCAGAAGGGCGGGCAGTTCACGCCGAGGTGCGGCGACAGCGCGCGCCACTTCCAATCCGATTCGAGGATGTACTGGCGAATCCACTCGTTCGAGCCGCTATACGCCAGCAACGCGTCAAACATATGCACCAGCTCCAGATCGAGCAGGCGCGCGCTGCGGATGCTGCCGACAAAGTCTGTGCCCTGGCTGCGATAAATCGCCGCGAAGCGGGTCGCACCGCCCTCGACCTCGTATTCGAACACGATGTCGGCCTTGTCCAGACCGCTCTGCGGCCGGACGATCTCGGGGAAATTCGAGACTTTGACGATCAGATTGCGGCGGTTGCGCGCTTCCTCGCTGGGATAGGGCAGGCCCGTCAGAGGGTTGATGTTCTCAGGATACTCGTTCGGCCCGATCGTCGTTGGCGTCGGGCTGGGCGTGCTGGTCGGCGTAATGCTCGGCGTGGGTGAGGGCGTCGCCGTATACATGGGCGTCGGCGAGGGGCGTGGTGTGTTTGTCGCCGGGATGGTCGGGCGCGGTGTGTTGGTCGGCGGGATGGTCGCCTGCACGCCGACGCTCGCTTCTGAACGCGGCAGCCCGCCCGCGATGCTTGCGATCAGCGCGATCCCCAGCGCCCCGGCGATGAGGCAAACCACCAGCAAACGTCGCATAACCCGTTCCTCGTTCCTTCGCAATCCATCTCGTACCGGTCGAAATACGGCGAATCAGTATAACGCTGCGATCCGATGCTGCCTACCCCGATATTGTGGCGGCTGGCGGGCGCTTGCCTGACGCGCGAAGGGGAGCCAGGACCAGCCCAGATCAAGTGATTTATCAATAGGAATGGCGTGTGTTGTCGGCGTGCGGAACCTCACCCCTGGCCCCTCTCCACGCGTGGAGAGGGGAAAAGGGGCTTGGGGGTTAAGGGGTGAGGTTTCCTGGCAAGCGCCGTGCAGGCTGCCTTTTGCTTACGGATGCGCTTCGGTGAGCGCGGGCGTCTCCGCCGCCTGGAAAGTCGGTTGCGTCTCAAGCAACAGCACTGTCACGCCGCGAAAAGTCTGGATCTCGCGCACCTGATCGCGGCGCTCGGCCAGCCAGTCGCCGATGGCGCTCAGCCCGCGCTTGAACGGGTCGAAGGCGGGCATTGTGCCCTGACGGTGCACATCCTCGATCGGGTTACGATACAGCACCCACACGCGCCGGGGCTCCGCGCTGATCGCCTGCTCGTCCAGCCCGGTCAGCAGCGTGACGTCGGCGGTCGCCTCGCGCTCATCTGGCTCGAAGTAACGCTCGAACGCCAGCCGCACGTTGTCCCGCTCGGCCACGATCACGTCGCCCGGCTGCCAGCGTTCCTCGACAGCGTCCGCCACGCCGCGCCAGTCCGCTCGCGTATAGGTGCCGGAGTGGAACGAGAACAGCACCATGTACAGCGCGGTTCCCACCACAATCGCCAGCGCGCCGTTACGCAGCAGACGCGGCCACTGCATAAAGCCGTACAGCATCACGAACAGCACCGCAGGCAGCGCCATCATGAAGTAACGATCGACGTAGAACGAGACGATCGTCGCGGAGATGGTGTACGTCACTGCCAGCGTCAAGCCCGCGAGCAGCAGCCAGTAGAGGTTCTCGCGCTCCGCCCACCACTGGAGCGCGATCGTCACCGCGCCAGACAGCAGCCCCAGCGAGACTAGCATCACGCCAGGGACGAGATACCACTTCCACATGCCGTTGTAGCCGAGCGTCATATTCCACAGCGTCAGCACCAGGTCGCGCGGCGTGGGCACGGGCACCCATTCCGGCCCGATGGCGATCGTCTGTTGCGAGAGCAGCGTCAGCCACAGCAGTACCGGCACGACGGCGATCGCCTGCGCCGCCGCCCAACGTGTCAGCAGGGCGCGGTCGTTCCGTGCGAAGATCGCCAACAGAATCACCTGCGTCGCGGGCAGCGCGAACAGCGTGTAGTGCGTGATATAGGCGAGCATGCTCGACACGGTAAACGCGATCCACAGGACGCGGCTGCGGTTTCCGCGCAGAATCAGCAGGAAGCTGATCGACATCACCAGCGCGAGCACGAAGATCAGCGCATAGGGGCGCGCTGTCCGCGAGAGCAGGACGTGGTACGGGTTCACCGAGAGCAGCAGCCCGGACGCCAGCGCCAGATCGTAGCTGTTGAACAGGCGCACCGCGGCGATCATGATCAGCGCGATCCCGACGATCCCCCACAGTGCCGAGGGGAGCCGGAGCAGCATGTCGCTGTCCACCGGCAGCAGACGCAGGGACATGAAGTAAAACGGCGTCTGGTTCCCGGCGCTGAAAATCGAGCGCAGCGAATTGTCGAGCGGAGCCTGGGCGCGGATGGCGGTCAGTACTTCGTCGGTCCACAGGCTGGCGCCGCCCAGGTTCCACATCCGCAGGACAAACCCCGCCAGCAAGATCAGAAGCGCTTCACCGATGAAATAGCGGGGCCGTGTGGCGCGCAGTCGCGCCGAGTGCTCCCAGGTGCGCGGGCGAACGTGCGCGCCAATCGCTGTCTGTTCCAAGCCGATCAACGTCTCTGGATGCATCGTGCCCCCTTGCGAACCGGCCCGTCGCGCGTGTCGGCGCGCGGCCAAGCAGTAAGCCGAACGGTCATAGCCCCTTTGGGCTCTACAATACTTTACGCTCGACAAAACCTTGAGTTGCGTGCTGTCTGCTGCGCCCGGAAAACCCCCTACAATGTAGGGGGGAGCCTTCCGGGCTGCGCGCTGGCGCGCGGATAGGCCCGGATGGCACGTAAAGCGGCGTTTCCGGCCAAAGTCGGA